>Ga0335081_10013276_pt1 | contig 13319 bp, 12 predicted proteins | sample Lox_Sample_35_FD_206713 | JGI IMG/M metagenome (GOLD analysis project Ga0335081, IMG submission 206713) | Soil microbial communities from Loxahatchee National Wildlife Refuge, Florida, United States - Lox_Sample_3.5 | ecosystem: Environmental > Terrestrial > Soil > Wetlands | place: USA...
GAAGTTCCGGTGGCATCGTTTGTGGAATTCCAGAAGGAAGTCCAGTTGTTGACCTGGTCGAAATCCGTTCCGCCGACCGAGACGTTGAAGGGGGTGGAGGCCAGTCCACTGACGGCCAGGCCGCGCGTGGCTCTGGCCTCAAAGTTGAAGTCGTCGCATCCGGCCGAGCCTCCGTCGCCGGAGGAGAGGACTACGGTGATGCCCTGGGCGGCGGCCTGCTCCCACAGGGAGTTGTAGAATGCGTTTCCGGCGGTTCCCAGGTCAGCTTCACAGAGGCCGTAGCTCTCGCTCATCACTCCGGCCAGATCGTTGTCGACGATGTAGAGCGCGGAAAGATCGATTCCCGCGGTGGAGTAAGTGGAACCGGAGACCACGAATTTGACGGTGGCCCCGGGAGCGACCGCGCCGGACCATTCGACATCCAGATCCGCCTCGCCTTCCTCGTCGATGGAGGTGATCCCGGGGTCCGCTCCGTTCAAAATCACATTCGAGGAATCGAAATTGGCCGGCAGTCCGAACATGCTGCGAAATCGCTGGACATCCTGAAATCTGAGATTCGTTTCGCCGACGACGGCAATCACCTGGCCCGTTCCATCGTTCCCCGCAGCGATCAACGGCTTCGAGTTATAGATGACGGCAAAATCTCCCGGGCCCACACCGTAAAAAGTGCCGGAGCCGAACGGATTCGGGAAGGTGAACAGGGGCTCGATCCTCGACTGACCCGGGGCACGGTGAAATTGTCCGAGATAGCGGGACATGTACCTGGGCGGGAAACTGTTGAGGGAAACGACGCCGTCCACCACCGCCTGCAGCGCCGAGGGAATCTCGGGATCGCTGGTGTTGGCCCAATAATCGCCGCCATTGACCCGGAAGCTGTGGATGGGTGTGTGCAATGCGTCCTGAACCTGCGCGGCGGTGCCGGAAAATTCGATAACCGTGCGCCCGTTGCTCACCTGCGTCACCGTTAGGCCATGAGAGGCCAGCCACGAGTTGATCGTCTGAATGTCGGCGTCAGACGGGCCGAATTGCCGGCCGAACTGGGCGGGCGCGAGCCACTGGTGGTACAGGGGCGAGGATTTGGATTCCTGGGCCTGGAGCAACTGGGCCAGAGCCGCTTCCTGCTCCGGGGCGCGCCGGAGCACGAGCAACATCCGGTTCATGGGCAGATCGGAGGGCGCGGCTCCCTGGTCATTTTCCGGGCGGGCCTGAGGGTACACATTTCCGCGCAGGCGGACGAGATGGTTTTCATCAATCGGCCCGGAAATGCGGGAAGAGCTGGCCGTCCCCTGCCGGGCCACACACAGAAGAGGAAAAGCGAGACCGATGGCAAGCAGTCGGGCGGCAGAGACGAGATTGAAATTCCGGCGGAACACGCAACCCTCTCGCGCCAGAGCCGAGTCGAGCGCCCTGCGATGATCCAGGCAGGGGCAGAACTCGGAAACAATTACTACGTGACTAACACGCATCCTTATATGAATTTTCGAGATTATCGTCAAGGAGAATCAACTAAGGCAGAACTTTTCTATTTTGGGGCCTTTTCGACGAGGAACGGTTTCCGTGACGACTCCCACCGCTCTGGATCCAGGCAGGGCCCTATCCTGGCCGCCTGATGTGGCCATGTGACGTACGTTGCGGAAAACCATCCAATACGTGATGGCCACGAGGATGAAACGCATCGCCATTGTCGGAGCGGGATTCGCCGGAGTGCAGGCCGCGTTCGGGCTGGAGCGGCTGCTCCGCGACGGCGGCGCATATGAGGTGACGCTCGTCGGCGAGGTGAACTACTTCATGTTCACGCCGCTCCTGCCGCAGGTGGCTTCCAGCTACATCAATCCGCGGCACATCGTGCAGCCGGTGCGGGACATCCGCGGGCGGCGGCGGTTCCGGTTTCTGCGCGAGACGGTGGACGCCGTGGACGTGGAGGAGCGGCGGTTGCGTCTCTTGGGCGGCAGCCTGGACTACGACTACCTGATTTTGGCGCCCGGGAGCGCGACGGAGTACTTCGGCATACCCGGGGCGCGGGAGAACACGCTGGACTACAAGACGCTTGAAGACGGCGTGACGCTGCGCGAGCGCATCCTGGACCTGTGCGAACACGCGGACCACACAACGGATGCCGGGGAGCGCGCGCAGTTGCTGACGTTTGTGGTGGTGGGCGGCGGGTATACGGGCGTCGAACTGATGGCCGAGATGCGCGACTTCTACTACCAGTACGTGCTGCGGAAATTCCGCGGCATCCGGCGGGAAGATGTGCGGCTGGTGATTGTGGAGGCGGCGCCGGCCATCCTGCGGAGCGTGCACCCTTCGCTGGCGCATCACGCGGTCGAACGGCTTTCGTCGGGTGGCGTGGAAATCCGCACGGGGGCGAAAGTGACGCGGTGCCTGCCGGACGGAATTGAAATCGACGGAAGCGAATTTCTGCCCGCGCACACGGTGGTGTGGGCCGCGGGAGTGAGGGCGCATCCGCTGGCGGAGGCGCTGCCGGGACTGCATGACCGAATGGGGCGGGCCGTGGTGAACGAACATCTGCAGCTCGCGGCGCATCCGGAAGTGTTCGTGGCCGGGGATTCGGCGGCGCCGGCGAATGCATCGGGCGTGCCGCAAATCGCGCCTGTGGCCATTGAGCAGGGAGGCCTGGCGGCGCGGAACATCCGGCACATGGAGCGCGGGGAGTCCCTGGAAAGCTTCAAGTTCGTGGACCAGGGTTCGCTGGTGGCGCTGGGAATGAACTACGCGGTGGTGAACGTGTTCGGGATCCGGTTCCGCGGGTACCTGGCCTGGCTGATCTGGAACGCCATCCACCTGCTGAAGCTGGTGGGATTCAAGAAGCAGGTGCAGGTGGCGTTCGACTGGGTGCTGGCGATGGTGTTTCCTCGCGATGCGGCGAGCGTGCGGCGGGTGCGGGGATGCCCGTTATGCGCGGGGAAGGAACGGGTCGTGGAGAAGGCGCCATCCGCACTGAAGTAGTGCACCGGGGCGCGCTGCGGAAATGCCCACGGTCAAAACCGCACGGACCGTGGCTACCTACCACAAGACGTTGCGGAAATCGGGCATCTTGGGAAGCTCGATCTGGATGACGCGGCCTTCTTCCTTCAGGGCGATCTGAATCAGAAAAGCGGTGCCCACGTCGCGAAGCACCCAGGCCTCGGAGGGCAGGGCTTCGCGGGCGCGGGCATCGCGCGGCATCTCGTAGCCGTTGCCCTTCCTGGAGAAATCGGAGCGATCGAACTCGGTGATGAGGCGGAGCTGGGTATCGACCATCAGATAGCGCGAGCCGAGCTGGAGCAGGAAGCGCTGCTCTTTCTTGTCCTTGCGGACGTAGTAGAGCGTCCAGAGCTTCACCGGCTTGCTGTCCACCTGGAGCATCGCGTCTTTTACGGGGATCCAGTTGACCACGTCCTGCGCAGGAGCCGGGAAGAGCGGGGCCGCGGCGGAGAGGCACAGGAGAATCGCGGCCGGGAGTAGCAGACGGACGACGCGAGCGGGACGGGGAGTCATCGGCGCACTTCCGCGAAGGAGCGGTCGAGCAGGCGGACGGCTTCGTCGACGTCCGCTTTGGAGATGTTCAGCATGGGCGAGAGGCGGATGACGTTGCCGGCGAGACCGCCCTTGCCGACGAGCAGGCCATTTTCGCGGGCGCGCTCCATGACCGCGGCCGTTTCCAGCGGGGCGGGCTCCTTGGTGCCGCGGTCCCTGACGAGCTCGAGCGCCTGCATGAGGCCCATGCCGCGGACGTCGCCGATGAGGGCGTGCTTTTCCTTCAACTCTTCCAGCCGGGCCCGGAAGTGTGCGCCCACGGTGTGCGCGTTCTCGAGAAGATTTTCCTGTTCGATGACCTCGATGGTGGCGCGCGCGGCGACGGAGGTGACGGGATTGCCGCCGAAAGTGGAAACGTTCATGCCCTGGTAGGAGTTGGCGATTTCCGCGGTGGCGATGGTGGCGCCGACGGGGGCGCCGTTGGCCAGGCCCTTGGCGCAGGTGATGATGTCCGGGGTGACTTCCCACTGCTCAATACCGAACCAGTGTTTGCCGGTGCGGCCGAAGCCGGTCTGGACCTCGTCCGAGATGAACAGCGCGCCGTATTTCTTGACGATCTTGAAGACGATTTTGAAGTACTCCGGGGGAGGAGTGATGAAGCCGCCGACACCCTGGATGGGTTCGGCGATGAACGCGGCGGGCGCGCCGCTGGTGGCTGTCTGGATGAGGTTTTCTACGTCGTTGGCGCAGGCCACTTCGCAGCTCGGATAGCGGAGGCCGAGCGGGCAGCGGTAACAGTAGGGATTGACCGCGTGGGCGACTCCCACGCTGACCACGCCGGCTTTGCGATAGGGGGCGTGCGCCGTCACGCCCTTGGCGAGCTGGGAGCTGCCGGCATAGGCGTGGCGGAGCGCGACGACGTCGTAGCTGCCGGTGGCCATGCGGGCGAGCAGGATGGCGGCCTCATTGGCCTCCGTACCGGAGCTGGTGAAAAAACTCTTCTGCAGAGCGCCGGGAGTGATTTCCGCGAGCTTTTCCGCGAGCGACACGATGGCCTGGGTGGGATAGAGCGTGGAGCAGTGGGAGAGGCGGCCGGCCTGTTCCTGGACGCGCTGGGCGACTTTCGGATTGGCATGGCCGACGGAGATGGTGAGGATGCCGCCGAAGAAATCGAGATAGCGGCGGCCTTCGAGATCCCAGAGGTATTGCATGGAACCGCGCTCGGCCACCAGCGGCTTGGCGTAATAGTTGGCTACGCAGGGCCAGAGGAATTCCTGATGCTTGCGCACCACCTCGTCGCTGCCAGTGGTGGTGTCCTGTGCGGGCATGGTCATGGGTGGGGCCTTTCCGCGCCTGCGCGCGAGCAAGCCGGGCAGGGAGCCGGCAAATTCGAGTCTAGCCCGGCAGGGCGGATGCGGCAAGGCGTTGCGAGCGGGGCACGCGAGGCGGAGAATGGCGCGGCGGCACAGCAAAGGTGCATGTACCCTGAAGCGAAGGCCGTGTCCAAATGACATTCCTCCGGCAGTTTGGCCGCGCGCTGCGGCGCGTGATCCCGCGGACGGGCCTGTATGCGCAGGCCCTGGCCTTCAACCTGTTTCTGGCGCTGTTTCCGTTGCTGCTGTTCTGTGTGGCCCTGCTGGCGGGATCGCGCGGGGCGGCCGGCGCGATGGAAGAGCTGCTTCGCGACCGGTGGCTGCTGCCGCCGAGCAGCCGTGACCTGATCTTCGTGTATCTCCACCAGCATACGGTGAACCCCGGGCGATGGCTGGTGATCGGGCTGGTGGGGACGGTGCTGGCCGGCACGCAATGCATGAATGTGCTGCTGGAATCGTTCCGGACCATGGAAGGGGCGGAACGGCGTCCGTTCTGGCGGACCTCATTGCAAGCCCTGGGCCTGCTGTGCCTGACGGTGGTGCCTGGACTGGCGGAGGTGGTCTTTACTGTGTTTGGACGGCTGGTGCGGCTGTGGCTGCGGGGCCAATTCGGGCTGCCCACATTTCTGGCATATTTCTGGGTGGTTTTTGGGGCGGCGACGGCGTGGTTTTTTGCGGTGCTCATCCTCACGCTGCTGTACCGGGCAGGCCAGCCCTCCATCCGCCGCTTCCGGGACGGGCTGCCCGGAGCCGTGCTGGCTACCGGATTCTGGGTGGTGTCGAATGTGCTGTTCGGAGCGTATATGAGCCGAACTCCCTATGGCCCCATCTACGGGAGCCTTGCGGCCATCATCGTGCTGCTGTTGTGGCTGCAACTGAGCACATTGGTGGTGTTTGTGGGCGCCGCCTACAACCTGGAGGCCTTGGGGGCTCCGCCACTCAAATGAGCGGGACGCACAATGACGCCGGTGGCGCGAACGTACACGTGGAATGCTACGCGGGCTACCGCGCGGAGGAACGGCCGCTGCGGTTTGTGCTCGGCGGACGCTCCTACCAGGTGAACGAAGTGGACGACCAGTGGTACTCGCCCGAGGCGCGATACTTCCGGGTGCGCGCCGACGACGGCAATCTGTACGTCCTGCGCCACGATGAGCGGGCCGACCGCTGGAGCCTGGAAGGCTTTCGAGCCCAGCGGATTCCCGGAGATCCTGCTTAGTTGGGGCGGCGAAAATGAATGGAGGTCTTCTCGCGCAATGCCGCCACGCGTTCCTTGATGTCCTCCTCGGAGACAATCCCCTTTTCTGCAAGAGCTTCGAAGATCGCTTCGGCAAGGAACATGCTATAGGTGGCCAGCTCCTGAACCGTGGCCGTCACGGTGCCCTTCTTGGGGTCGAACTCCACCGTGGTCCTTTCCCTCGTGACGCCCCGTTGCTCGGAAGTGTAACGGTGTGGTGAGCAATAGCGAGGCAACGAATTAGAAAAAGGGATGATGCCACGAATTCCCATTTTGGGAAACTACGGAAATGGATTTTTCCACAGTCCCCCCTGGGATCCGGGAGCTCGATTGCCAAGGTGGGGTACTATCCCGCTGCGGGGAGGGGGCCTAACCGCCTAGAACTAATCCGCTTAGACATCCCAAGCCGAGGGGAAAGGCGGAAACGAGGGAAGCTCGAATGGGAGGCAGGTAGTACCCGCACGGTTGCGGGCGCGATTCGCTGGGCAGCGGCCCGCCGTTTGGAGCCGACTGACCGGTCCCCACGCCCTGCCTCAAAATCCACACTCCTCGCGCTGAGGCAGGCAGGCCGGACGGAAAATTAGTCCGCAACGGGACAACGGGCGAGCTACACTAACCGCGTTCAGCGCGCTGAAAGTTTCCGGGGGCCTGTTCCTTTCCCAGCAAGGCGACAACCCCGGCCGGGCCTGGGACGGTCAGACGGGTGGTGGGGCGTCCCGAGGTTTCGTCAGTATGGATGAAAAACCTGGAGATTATCTGAAGCGAGTGCGGGACAGGCTCGGCCTGGGAGTTCGCGAAGTGCAGGAAGCGAGCGCCACGCTGGCGCGCGAGAAGCGAAATTCGAACTTCTACATCGCCGCGTCGCGGCTGGCGCAGATTGAGAATGAGGAGTCGCAGCCGAGTATCTTCAAACTGTTCACCCTGTGCGCGGTGTACGGCCTGGAGCTGCACGATCTGCTGCGGCGATATGGAATCGACCTGAACGAATTGAGTTCGTACGGCGCGCGGCTGCTGCCGGACGTCACCCGGCCGGTGTCAGCGGAAGTCTACGGCCTGGACGCGAAGGTGCCGGTGCCGGTGCGGCTGGCGCCGAGCTTCCGCTGGGAAACCACGCAGTTGATCAACCGCATGGTGGCGCAGTGGGGAGAGGTTCCCGCGGCGTTTTTGGTAGGGGCGGACCCGAGGAAGCACACCTACGCGTACCTGGGGATGGAGGATCGCAGCATGTACCCGCTGTTGCGTCCGGGTTCGCTTCTGATGGTGGATTCGGTGCGCAGGCGTATCAGCCGCGAGGCCTGGAAGACCGAGGTGGACCGCCCGATCTACTTTGTGGAGCTGCGCGACGGGTACCGGTGCGCGTGGTGCCAGGTGGAGGGGCCGCGGTTGCTGCTGATCCCGCATCCAAGCTCAGGAATGCCTGTAAAAACGGTCAATTTGGAGCAGGATGCAGATGTAGTGGGCCAGGTGGTGGGGGTGGCCATGCGCTTGGTAGCTGCAACTGAGACCACTCGGGAGCAAGCGACAGCACCTCTAAAGCAAGCTGCATCTGCGAGATAAAATGCCGGCGCACCGGGGGAGCGCAGCCTTCGGGAACCATCTCGCAGAATGGCTCCAGTTCCTGCCACAGAGCCACCGCGCGAGCTTCCTTTTCTCCCAGCGCGCGAATATGGCTCCGCAGGTCACGCGCCAGATCAATCACGGAAAGACCGAGCACCGATTCGAACACCGCCAGGTGCGTCTCCCGCAGCATGGCATGAACCTGTTCGGGCGAACCGAAGCTGGCCCAGCCCTCGTGGATATACCGGCCGTTGTAGTGATCCCGCATGGAGGAGAGAAACGTCAGCGAGGCCAGCGGCCCGGAAAGGGAGCTGAGCGCCTGGCTCAAATATCGCGAGAGTGAGTCGGTGCTCAGCACGAATTACGGAACTTTACGACAACGTGACCCGCTCGGCAACCACGAAGTTCAGCTCACCGAAAAAACGGCCGCTTGACTGCTGCTCAGACTGAGCCGGAGAGAGTCCCGCGCCCCGCGGACAGCATAGCGGAATCGAAAACGCTTCCTCTTTTTTCTCTCCGGAGCGGGACCGGGTTCCGAGACCTTTCCGCCTCCCGCGGGGCCATTCCGTGCCTGGCGCGTGCCGCGGTGCAGCGAAAAGCACCACGGCGACTTCAGTCGACTGAACACATCACCGCTGGACGCCTCCCCGAAGCAAAGGCGCGTAGTCTGGCCGGGCTGTAGTCCTAGAGGAGGCGAACAGATGAAAAACCTTGCGACAATCAGGCCCGGATCGGGAAAAGACAGTACACAGCCTTGCCCCCCGCCACCGTGGCCGATCGTGCTGTGAGACGGCGAATCGGACAAGATTTAGGCAGGAGAAAGGCAAGTTTTCCAGGGCACTTTGTCATAGAATAAATCCCGTTGTGGGGATTTATTACGACTTCCTGAGCGCCCTGGGCCCGATGCTGGAGGTGTGTCTCGTCTGGCGGCTTCTCCGAAAAGAGATGCGCTGGCGTTACCCATATCTCCTTGCGTACGTGGTGTTCTGCCTGTTCGGCACGGAGCTGGTGCTGCTGGTGACGCGGCGGATCCTGACGGAATATTCATATCAAGTTATCTACTGGCGTCTGGAAATAGTGGGACTGCTTTTCCGGTTTGCCGTGGTGTGGGAAATCCTCCGGCATACCCCGCTCCGCTTCCAGATGAGCAGCCGCAGGACTTCGCCCCGGCCCGGGCTCGCCGCGGGCTGGGCCGGCGGAATTGCCATCACCGCGCTCATCTGGTGGCGCGCGTACCTCAGCTTCCACTCTCATCTCCTCGCATTGGAATGCAGTCTGGGGCTGGCGCAGACCGTGCTGGTTCTGGTCCCGCTGCTCTTGATTCGGTGGAGGGGCCTGAGCATATCCCGCAATCTTTGGGGCCTCGCCCTGGGATTTGGAGCCTATATCTCCACCGATATCCTGCATTTTGCGCTCTTTGACATCAGTCAGTCGTCCACCTACTTCCGGGCCGCGGTGCCCACCACGTTTGGACTCATGCTGGCGTTCTGGACCTGGGCGCTGTGGAACTATGCGCCGGATCCGAATCCTGTGCCCGCGCGGGAGGAAGCGGGGGCTGAGGACCTCGACTGGTGGACGGTCCGGTGGGAACAGGCTCGTACAGCCGCCAGGAAGGTTGCCAATCCATGACGGTGATCATTACCTTCGCGGTTCTCGGTTTCTTGCTCCTTTGCAGTTTCCTCTTCATAGGGTTCTGGGATTTTACCGCTGAGGCCGAAGAGAGTGTCGCGGCAGACGCGGTGAAGCAGATGGTGAAACTCGAGGGGCTGGCGTTTCCCGGCGCCGCGGTCTTCTCGGACGACTCCGACTACCGGCTGCTGCTTACCCGGCCGGAGTTGCGCGGAACAGCCAGGAAGTTGCGGCGGAGCCGGAGGGAACTCTCGCTGGCGTGGATCGCCATGCTGCGCACGGATTTGAAGTCACTGTACCGCTTCCGGCGCTTCCTGGTGGAGCATGGCGCCTCGGCGGGCCTCGGCGAGGAACTGAAGATCGCGGGGGCGTTTCTGCTGACCTTCCTGCTGCTGGAATGGGGCGAGCTGGTGGTGCGGATCGCCGGGCCGTATGCAATGCGGAGCATGGGACGGCGCGTGCGCGCCGTTGTGGATTTGATGTCTTACGCCCCGGCTCTGGCGCTGAGCCGCATTCCCCGCTCCAGTTGGCCGGAACTGCAACAAAGCTGGGCGGGCGGCCGGGCCTGAGGTCCGCCAGCCGTGGCCACCCTGGATTCTTCTAACCTCTGGAGAATTGCCGGGCCGGGCGCGCTGACGGGATTCCGCGAAGAGATGGAATGTGGACGCGGCGGATGCGCACGCGGATCCGTCGCGCAGTCCTCGGATGGCCGCAGCCCGGACCGTAATCCGCTGGTCCGGCTGGACGCCGAGGTTCTGTTAACTGTGCGTTGATATAATTTCTCGCTTATAGTACACTCCCCAGGCGCGTTGCACCTTTCTTCTTGGGCTTTGTTCTTCCCGCGATACCCAGATTGAACCGAAGGAGATGAGCTCATGCCTCCATCAGGTTCCGAACCGGCGCCGGCTCCCAATCCCATTCTGATCGTCCATGGCTGGAGCGATAACTACGAGTCGTTTGTGCCGCTCCGCCAATGGCTGCAGAAAGAAGTTAGGCCGGCCGTGGATGTCTTCCTCGGTGACTACGATTCAATGGAAGACCACGTAACGTTTGACCATCTGGCCAGCGGTTTGCAGGCTCGTTTCGATGAACTCGAGGCGCAGAAGGTGCTCACGCTCCGGCCATATTCTCTCGACGTCATCGTGCACTCCACGGGCGGACCTGTAATCCGGCACTGGCTGCATTACTACATCCAGGACCGATGCAACGGAGACACAACCCGCTGTCCCATTCGCAGACTGATCATGCTTGCGCCCGCGAATTTCGGTTCCCGGCTGGCTGTGGAAGGGAAATCGGCGCTGGGAAAGATCTTCAAGGGCGGCCTCAAGAACGGGTTCGAGACCGGGGAGCTGATTCTGGACGGTCTCGAGCTGGGCAGCCCCGAGCTGTGGAACATGGCGCTGGACGATCTCTTTGGAGGGAGCGCGTATTATCCGAGCGATCCGGCCAGAGGCCCGTACGTATTCGTCTTCTCAGGCACGGAGACGTACGGCAGGTTGAAGGGGCTGGTGGCCTCAGGCGCGAACGAGGATGGGTCGGACGGCACCATCCGTGCGAGCTCGGCATCTCTGAACAGCATCCTGCTGCGGCTGGACGCGCACGAATTGAGCGCCCCGAAGCTGACGGCGGTGTGGCCGAAAAATCTGCCGATCGCATTCCGTCTGGTCCCGGGAAGAAACCACAGCACGATCCTTCTGAGGAAGGGGGACGACCCTAGAGACCATCCGATCTGCCCGCTGATTCGGAGTTGTCTGGCCGTGGATTCCCTGGAAAAATACAATCAGCTCCGCACGGAGTTTGACAGTCAAAACGCAGCTTTCTACGCCACCCCGGGAAACCAGCTTCATGCGTACCAGCAGTTCGTATTCCACGTGGTGGACCAGCAGGGGGACGATGTGCCCGACTATCGGATTGATTTCCACGTGGTGGACGACGGGATCAAAACGAGTGACTGGGGCACGGATGAGGCGAATCTGAAGGCTCTCCAGAAGTATTCGGATTTTTCCGACCGGCTTCAGTCGCAGGTGATCGTCCGGGTTGACCGGCATAGCGAGAATGCCAGCTATCGAACGTTTTTCATCGACATGGACGGTCTCAAGAAATTTCTGGACGATCTGCGGGCCACGCATCCCAATGCATACGTGGCCATGAACCTGGACGCGGCGGGTCCGACAAAAGATCTTGGCTTCAATACGGATGAGCTCCAGTATGTGCCGGTCCTGCGGGCGATTGAGAACTCCGGCCGAGCGGCAAGCTTTTTTATGGCCAACACCACCACGCTTGTGGAGATCGAACTGCTCAGCGCGCCGACGGACAAAGTGATGAATATCATCAAGCCGTCAGGACAGGCAGCCGCCTCGGGCCCGGCCGGCGGATCGAAACCCGGTTCCTCCGATCCGAGCGAGCCCGTCCCGGGACAGGGAGGCGGCTAGCGTCAACTGCCATGCGCCACCCTGGCATTCCCGACGCACCGGCTGAGGCGGGGGAGGGAAGGAGCGGACGGCGATGAAACGTTTTGCGATTCTTAGTGTGACTATCGGCCTCGTCGTTAGTGCATCCTTCGCCCAACAACCTGTTCCGGACTTGTCAGTGGATGGCCCGGCAAGAAGCGGCTACTGGGCAAAGTGGGATTTCCGCTCCGGCAGTCTGATTTTCTACCGGGATGTGGACAAACCCTCATCTCCTGCCGTCCGTCTGGTGCGCGCCGACGGCTCGTCAACTCCGTTTTATCCGCTGCGCGATCTGCCCGGCGCGCGCGCCGTCGTCGTTTGGGACGTGGCGCAGACCCCCGAGGGCGGGGTGGTTCTCAGCGCCATCGCCGAGTACGCCGAGCGCGGCACGGAGCCGATGCCGCTTAAATCGCTTCTCATGACCTATGACCGCGAGGCCCGCCTTTCCAAGTTCTGGGATGTCTTTCCCTATCATCACCACCACATCGCCGTTGATGGGAGCGGAAACGTTTTTGCCCTCGGTGTGAAGGAGAGTAAGAGAAATGACTACCCCCTGCTCATAAAATACTCACCCGATGGAAAGGTTTCCGGTGAATTTCTTCCTGCCAAACTTTTCCCGATCGGTGACGACGTGGTTGAATCGGGATCACCGAACGGGGAGAGCGAAATGTTTATCAACGGCAGAGAGCTGGTAATCTGGCTGGCTCCCGTCCAGGAGCTGGTCAGGCTGAGCTTGGAGGGAAGGCTGTTGTCCAGGAGCTCGTGGGAAGGCCCGCTCCAGCTTTTGGCCATGCAGAGCGGCAGCAAACGCGCAAAAATCGAGCACGCTTCGGGGCTTCCGAACGGAGACGTGGTTGCGCAAGTGTCCCTGTGGCCCGCGAAGGGCAGCAAGGCGCCGCTCCAGTCCGCTATTGCGATTTTCCCGAGAGACGGCTCCGAGGCGTATTACCTGAAGCCTCCGCGGGAATCCCACGAATACGGCCGTTTCCTGGCGGGCGATCCGGACGGGGGGCTGATTTTCATGGAGCGGGGCGCTGGACCCTGGCAGGCCGTGTTGATGCACAGGCATTAGACGCGCCATCGCACCGCGCGCGGTGGTCGGGGTGGAAGCTAGCGTCAGCTCCCAGTGGCCGGCGTGTGCGACTTGCCTGATTCGGCGAACAAACTGCGGAGGACGAACAGGCAGTTGGCGGGACGCTCGGAAAGCCGGCGCATGAAATACGGACACCACTCGGTGCCAAACGGAACGTAGATGCGGAGCGCGTGGCCCTCTCCCCGGACCTGCGCCTGCAGATCGCGGCGGATGCCGTAGATCATCTGAAACTCGTATTTGTCCGGCGAAATCTTCTGCTCCCGGATGATGGCGCGGGCGTGGTCCAGCATGGCCAGGTCGTGCGTGGCGATGGCCGGGAAGAAGCGTCCGTCGAGCAATGTGGCGATGAATTTGCGGTAATTGTCGTCCACCTGGCTTTTCTTCTGCACGGCTACGGCGGGCGGCTCGCGATACGCGCCCTTCACCAGGCGAAGCTTCGGCTTCAGAGCGGAGAGACGCTCCAGATCGTCGGCCGTGCGATGCAGGTAGGCCTGCACGGCCAGGCC
>Ga0335081_10013277_pt1 | contig 13319 bp, 14 predicted proteins | sample Lox_Sample_35_FD_206713 | JGI IMG/M metagenome (GOLD analysis project Ga0335081, IMG submission 206713) | Soil microbial communities from Loxahatchee National Wildlife Refuge, Florida, United States - Lox_Sample_3.5 | ecosystem: Environmental > Terrestrial > Soil > Wetlands | place: USA...
TATCTCGAGCGCACGGTCCTCCAGCTCGTCCTCCGGGACGCACAGCGACACCAGCCCGATCCGCTCGGCCTCGACGCCGTCGAGCGGCTCGCACAGCAGCAAGTGGTACTTCGCCTTGGCGAGGCCGCAGAGCAGCGGCCAGACGAGCACGGCATGGTCGCCGGCCGCGACGCCGAGCTTCGTGTGACCGTCGACGATGCGCGTGGACGGCGTCGCGATCGAGACGTCGGCCAGCAGCCCGACGGCCAGTCCGGCCCCGACCGCAGGGCCGGCCATCGCCGACACGATCGGCTTCGGGCAGCCGACGACGTTGTAGACGAGGTCTCGCGCCTCGTGAAAGACGCGGCGCCGCACCTCGACATCGTTCGCGATCTCCTCGACGAGGTCCAGATCGCCGCCGGCGCTGAATGCACCGTCGGCGCCGCGAACGATCACGGCCCGCGCCTCCTCGTCGTCTCCGATCGTCCTCCACACGGCGGCGAGCTCCCCGTGCACCGCCGCGCTGACCGCGTTCAACCGCCCCGCAGCCCGGAGCGTGAGGCGCAGCACCCCGGCGGCCGGCCGGTCGAGCTCGAGATTCGGAAACGCGGCGTAGAGATCGGCCATCGCAGCGACTCTAGTGCCGACGGGCGACCCGGTTATGTTCTGTGGCGCCGTGCCGGTGGTCGAGCTCACACGCAGTGACAGCGTCCTGACGATCACGCTCAACCGGCCCGAGGTCCTGAACGCGCTCAACCGCGCGGTGCACGACGGCATCCATGCCGGGCTGGTCCAGGCTGCCGGGGACCCGGGGATCCGCGCGGTCGTGATCACGGGCGCCGGCCGCGGGTTCTGCGTCGGCCAGGACCTGCAGGAGTTCTCGTCAGGTGCGCGTGACGTCGCCGACAACCTGCGCCGCAACTACCACCGCAACGTGCTCGCGATCCGGGCGCTCGAGAAGCCCGTGATCGCGGCGGTCAACGGCCCTGCCGCCGGCGCAGGGCTCTCGCTCGCTCTCGCCTGTGACGTACGCATCGCCTCGACCGCAGCGAGCTTCGTGCCGGCGTTCATCTCCATCGGCCTCCTGCCGGACTCCGGGGGCACCTGGCTGGCTCACAGGCTGCTCGGATCGGCGCGCGCATTCGAGTGGTACACGACAGGCCGCCGCCTCGACGCCGAGGAGGCGAGGACGTGGGGCCTCGTGTCCGAGGTGGTGTCGGCCGAGGAGCTCGCCGAGCGCGCCCAGGAAGTGGCACAGCTCTTCGCGAACATGCCGACGCGCGCCGTCTGGGAGACGAAGCGGCTGCTCGACGCGGCGGAGACGACCACGTTCGAGCAGCAGCTCGAACTCGAGGCGCGGACGCAGGCAGACCTCACGAAGACACACGACTTCCAGGAGGGCGTAGCCGCATTTCTGGCAAAGCGGCCGCCCGAGTTCACCGGCGAGCCGGTGCAATGGACGCACCCGGTCCGGCTGATCGTGAACGAGGATCTGAAGCGCTGGCGCCTGACGGTCGCGCTGCGTTGGCTGCTCGCGCTCCCGCACCTGTTCGTCCTCTCGTTCTGGTCGCTCGTCGCACTGCTCGTCGCGATCGTCGACTGGCTGCTCACGCTCATCCGGGGACGCTCGCCCGATCGCGTGCACGACTGGCTTGCCCGCTTCGTTCGCTACCAGGCGCAGGTCTACGCGTACACGTTTCTCGTCGCCGATCCTTTCCCGTCCTTCACCGGCCAGTCGGGCAACTACCCGATCGACGTCGCGATCGCCCCGCCGGCGGAGCAGGCGCGCTGGAAGACGGCGCTCCGCATCGTCTGGGTGATCCCCGCCTACGTCTTCGCGGTCGTGCTCGGCTACGTGCTCGAGATCGTCGGGTTCCTCGGCTACTTCGTCGCGCTCGCGATCGGGCGGTACCCGCGTGGCTTCCGCGACCTGGGCGCCTACACGCTCCGCTACCAGGCGCAGACCTTCGCCTATCTGTTGTTCCTCACCGACCGCTACCCGGCGCTGGCCGAGCCGTCTGCGGTCACGCAGGCCAGTTCGTCAGCACCTGCTGGCAGAACGTGAGGCCGAGCTTCTGCGACTGCGCGTGGATCTCGGCGCTTTCCCGCTTCGCCGCAGCCTGATCGGTGCGCGCGACGGTGAAGTTCCGCCGTACGAGCGCGGCATGTACGTCGACGATCGCGTCCTCCATCCGGCGGGCGAGCAGCAGCAGCCGGTCGAAGCGGGCCTGATCGGGAAGCGGCGGCCTCAGCTTCTGCATCTCGGCGATCGCGACATCTGCGGCCTTCGCCACCTTCTCCCAGCCGGTGGGGTTGCGCGAAAGCGTGCCCAGCTTGTAGACGCGCCGGTCGGATCGGAGGCACACGAGGTTGCCTTCGGCGATGAAGCTCTTCTGTGTCAGTCGCGGGGCTCCCTCGACGGTTGTCGTCGCACCCGTCTTCGCGGCCGACGACGTGCCACACGCGGCGAGCACAGGCACCGTCAGGAGGAGCCAGGCGACTCGCATGATCCGCGCGAGCGTAGTCCCGGCGACGTTGACGCCGTGTTACGCGGCCGGACCGTGCCAAGGGCCTGGGATCACGGCGTGACACCCGGGCCCTCGTGCGCATGGCGGCCTAGTTTGTCGGCGCGAGCGCCGGGGCGGCGGGTGCCGCGTCGCTGCCGTGGTCGAGCTTCGGCAGCCACTCGAGCCAGCGCGGCAGGTACCAGTTCCAGCTGCCGAGCAGTTTCATCGTCGCCGGCAGGAGCACGCCGCGGACGATCGTCGCGTCGATCAGGATCGCAGCCGCGAGCCCGACCCCGAACTGCTTGAAGAACGGCATCGAAAGCGTTGCGAACACTGCGAACACGAACACCATGACGATCGCCGCGCTCGTGACGACGCCCGCCGTGGATTTGATGCCTCGAGAAACCGCATCGTCCATCGTGCTGCCCCGGTCGTACGCCTCACGGATGCGGCTGATGATGAAGACGTGGTAGTCCATCGAGAGGCCGAAGAGGATCACGAACAGCAGCAGCGGCACGACGACCTCGATCCCGTTCGCGGAGCCGGCGCCGAGCAGGCTGCTGCCCCATCCGTACTGGAAGACGAGGACGAGCACGCCGTAGGCGGCGGCGACGGAGAGCAGGTTGAGCAGCACTGCCTTCGCCGCCACGACGAGCGAGCGGAACGCGACCAGCATCAGCGTGAACGCGAGCAGGAGGACGAAGCCGACGACCGGGAGGAGGTTCGACCGGAGCTCGCCGGCGCTGTCCCTCCACTCGGCCGTCTGTCCGGTCACGCCGGCGTCGGCCTGCGGGAGGCTACCCACCGTCTCCGGCACGATCGTGTTGCGCAGCGACCGAAATGCAGCATTCGAGGCCGCGTTCGTCCCGTTCCCAGCGATCGGGATCGTGATGTTCGCGACGGTGCCGGCCGGGTTGACGTCGACCGTGATCGGCTCGAACGCGCGGCCGCTCGCGATCGCCCGCCGCTCGAGCTCGGCGATCGCCTTCTGCATGGCCGGCGTGTGGATGCTCGGTTCCTTCACGACCACGTTCGCCGGCAGCGCCGAGCCCGGGAATGCCTGCTGCATCCGGTCGTAGGTCTTGATCACGCCGAGCGACTTCGGGAAGGACTCGGCTCCCTGCGGCGCAAGGTGCAGGTGCAGCGCCGGTGCGGCGAGCGCCAGCAGCAGCCCGGTGGCAAGCGCCGCGGAGAGGCCCGGCCGGCGCAGCACGCGATCGACGATCGGGCCCCACATGCCACCCTCTCCGCTCTTGCGGCTGGTGCGTCCGACGAGCGGCACGCGTAGCCGGTCGACGCGGTCGCCGAGCCGCGAGAGCAGTGCGGGAAGCACGGTGAGCGAGCCGATCACCGCGACGGCGACGACGAGGATCGTCGCGGTGGCGAGCGACGCGAACGTCTGGTCGCCGGTGAAGAACATGCCGGCCATCGCAATGATCACCGTGAGCCCGGAGATGAGCACCGAGCGGCCGGAGGTCGCGGCGGCGACCTCGAGCGCCGCATTCGTGCTGCGGCCCTCGGCCCGCTCCTGGCGAACGCGCTTGACGTAGAACATCGAGTAGTCGATCCCGACGGCCAGCCCGATCAGGAGCACCATCGCCGGCGCCTCGAACGCGACCGGGATCACGTGACTGGGCAGGGCGATCAGTCCGAACGTGGCGAAGACTGCGGTCAGCGCCAGGAGCAGCGGGACACCGGCCGCGACGAGTGCACCGAACGTGAGCACGAGGATGATCAGCGTGATCGGAAGCGACAGCACGCCGGCCTTGCCGAGATCCTTGCCGTAAGCGGTCTCGACGTCCTTCTGGGCGCTCGCATCGCCGAACTCGCCGATGAAGAAGCCCGGATGTGCCCGTGCGGCTGCCGCGACGCCGTCCAGGACGGGCTGGATCTTGTCGGCCGCCTTTGTCTTCTCGCCGCGGATTTCGAAGTCGACGAGCACGGCGTGCCCGTCGCGCCCGGTCGCGCCGCGCCGGACATGCTCCGCTGCCGGCACCTTCGAGACGCGTGCGACCACGTCGGCGATCGCTGCCCTGAACGCCGGGTCGCCGACGCGCGCCGACCGGCTTTCGATCAGGACGCTCTCACCGGCCGGCTGCTTGAAGCCGTCGTCGAGGATCTTGTCCATCCGACCCGATTCGCCGGGGCCCGTGCCGCTGGGATCGACGTTCTTCATCCCGACGGCGCCGCCAAGCGCGAACGCCAGGGCGACGAACCCGAGCCAGCCGAACACGGCGGTCTTCCAGTGGGCGGCGCTCCAGCGGCCCATCCGGACCGCGAGGCCTCTGTTCTGCGGTGCATGGGACATGGTCGTCCCTCCTTCCAGCGTCTTGGACAACGTGCGCGAGTGCATCTCTCGACGCTAGGAAGGACGGGCCGCGCGAGCCTCGTCGCGAAGGCGCGATTGCGCTCAGACGAGCCGACGATTCGCCGTCATCCGCAGGGAGGAGCGTCGGTTGCGCGAATCGCCCCGGTTGTCTTCGTGGACCGTCAGCCGGGGCGCTCGGCGGCGCCACGGCTGATGGTCGTTCGCGGGCCGATCAGCCCGTCGCGCGCTTGCTCATCCGCCGTGGGCCAGTTCGGGGACGAACAGGGCCGCATCGACGGTTCCCACTCCGGAGGCCAGGTCGTACCCGGGGCCAGCGGAGTAGCCGTTGACGGTGTAGAGCGTGCCGTTCTGGGTGAAGGACACGGTGTTGTTGCCACTGGTGACGTCGACCAGGCCGGGCGCGTGCTCGGCAGACAGCCGGTACAGGGTCGGGTTGATGGGCCCGAGCGGGTGGCCGGCGACCTGGGCGGCCAGCGCGACGATCCCGGCGAAGAGCGGCGTCGACTCGCTCGTCCCGCAGTCCACGTACCAGCCGGGCGGTTCGCCCGGGAAGCTCTGGTAGGTGTCGACCAGCCCCGAGCATGCTCCGCTCATCGAGATGTCCGGCACGCCGCGCTGTCCGCCGACGACGCCGGCGACCCCGTTCTGGTACGACGGCCGGCCGAAGATGAACGACTTGCCGCCGCCGGTGCCGAGCGCGTTCGGGCCGGGATCGCCGAAGAAGACCTCGTTCAGGTCCGTGTTGAAGCTGTCGTTCCAGACCTGGTCCGGGGCGGTCCGGGCGCCCGACGCATCGAGCTGGAGCTGGGTGCCGCCGACTGCCGTGACGAGCGGGTCGCTCGACGGCCAATCGACAGCCGGATGGGTGTAGAGCAGCGTTCCGGCGGTGTTCGAGTAATCGGTCGCGCCGGCGTCACCCGTCGCGGCCAGGACGGTCACGCCGTTGAGCGCCGCGTTGATGTAGGCGCCCCTCAAGAGGTAGATGCCCAGCGGCGGGAACGGGAACGTCGGCTCGGTGGCTCCGAAGCTCTGGCTGATCACTCCGCCGAGGCGGTGGTCGATGACGTAGTTCTCGGCCTGGACGATCTGCGGAAAGCCTGCGGTCCCCTCGGTCTCGGCGACCGGCGTTTCGACCAGGAGGATGCTTGCTCCGGGCGCGATCGTGTGCGCCCACTCGACGTCCAGCGTCGTCTCTCCCGCCCAGCCGACGTCGCCGTTGCTGTCGGTTGGGTCGAACGGAGGTACGGCGCCGGCCGGCTGGATGATCTTGAAGGAAGGCGGAGCCGGGAGGTTGAACTCCGCATCGAACGTTGCCAGGTCGGCCTGGATGGTCGGAGATCCGAAGGAGTCGACGATCACGATCGTCTGGCCGCTGCCGGTGATCCCGTTCGTGAACAGCGGCTTCTCGTCGTAGGCCGTCTGGATCTGCGGTGCGTCGTAGCACGGCACGGTGAAGGCCTCGACGCACTGGGCCTGCGTCGGCGGCTGGCTGATCGCCGCCAGCCGGCTCCTGATCATCGGCCGGATGCGGATCGTCGCCGCGGCGGTCGTTGCCCGAGCCGTCGGGGCTATGCCGGTTCCGCCGGCCGCGGAAAGGGCCGCCAGCGCAACCACGGCGGCGATCGCGGCCAGGGCGGCGAATCGTAGGCGAGCTGTTGGGGACTTGCTCGACACGTCCATGCGCACGTCCTCCCACTCTGCGGGGCGCCTGCCTCGCCGCCATCTAACATCCGGCGCCGGAAGCGGTCAACAACACGCGGCGCCGACGTCGAAACCGGCGGTCGCCTAGATCGTCTTGAATTGCTCGAACGGCTGACGGCAGTCCGCGCACCAGCGGATGGAGCGGCAGGGCGTCGGCCCGAAGATGTTCTCGAGGCGCGTGGCGGTCGAGCCGCAGTAGGGGCAGCGGAACGCCTTCGACCGAAGCTGGACGAGCGTGGTCTTGCCGGCCGCGCGGGGAGCGGGCGGTGCGAAGCCGGCGGCGCGAAGCTTCTCGCGCCCTGCGGGCGTGATGCTGTCCGTCGACCACGAGTCGTCGTGGACGACCGCGACCTCCGCCTCGGCGCCGAGCGCGGCGACCGTCTCCTCGAGCGCCCGCCGCATCGCGTCGACGGCCGGGCAGCCGAGGAACGTGGGCGTCAGCTCGATCCGGACCACGTTGCCGTCGACGGCGACGTCGCGGATGACGCCGAGGTCGACCAGCGAGATGACGGGAATCTCCGGATCGGGGATCTCGTCGATCGCCGCCCAGACCTGCCCGGCCGTCACCACTGCGCACCCGGGATGCTGCGCCGGACCTCGGTCATCTCGGTCCACAGCGGCTCGAGCTCGTCCGTATGTGTGCCGCGAGCGTGACCTTGTAACAGACTGTTACTTGGAAGGGGAAGGCCGACGCGCCGGGCCAGCTCGTCGCGCTGTTCCGGCGCGACGACGCCGAGCGCGTAGGGCCAGAGCTCCTCGACCGCCGAGCGGAACCGCGGCTCCCCGGCGAGCCGCTCGGCCCACAGCTCGGCGTGGAGGCGGTGGTAGACCTCCTCGCGGTCGATCTTGGCAGCGAGCCCTGCGAGCTCGGGATCGCTCGACGAGACGAGCGCCGAGATTCGCACCTGGTCGGCTTGTTCGTAGAGGTAGCGCCGGGCGATCGTCATCGCCCAGTCGTCGAGCAGCCGGAGCTCGACGAGCGGCGCGCACGCGTACTCCGACGGCTCGCGATCGAACGCGAGCGCGTCGGCATCGGTTCCTAGGTCGGCCGCGGCCAGCTCGTACAGCGCGCGCGCGTGGCCGATCTCGTTCTGCGCGATCGACGAGAACGCGACGTCCTCCTCGAGTGTCGGCGCGATCCCCGTCCACTCCGAGTCGCGCCAGCCGACGATCAGCTCGTCGTCAGCCAGCGTCAGGAGCAGCGACGCTCGCTCGCTCACGGGCCTCCTTCAGCCGCGCCTTGATCGAGTAGCCGTCGACGCGGCGGTACTTGAGGTCGAACTCGTCCGCCCACTCCGTGATCTCGTGGATCGACTCGCGCGGCACGAGCCAGAGCGCGTCCGACTCGCCGCGGCGGCCGTACTGCTCGCGCGCCCACGTGTCGGCGAACGCGGCGTCCGGCGCCTCGATCGACCCCGCATGCTCGAACGGCTGCCCCTTCCGCTCGCGGCGAAAGACCTCGTAGACCTTCACGTCAGGCCGCGAGGACCACGTCGCGCACCCACTGCTCCTGGTCGAGGAAGCGGCGGCGGAACGCGAGCCGGTCCTGCGAGCGCGGGCCGTGCCCGGTGACGACCGAGCGCAGCTCGTCCCAGTCGGGCTCGCTGTACTCCCACACGCCGTCGTCGCGCCGGCGAAGCTTCGGGTCGGGCACCGTGAGCCCCAGCTCCCAGATCTGCGGCACGTAGCCGTCGAGGAACTGCTGGCGCGCCTCTTCGTTGCCCTGCGACTTGATCCGCCAGATCCACATCGGGTCCTCGTCGCGCGGAATCGGGTTGCCGTGGAACTGCATCAGCGGCGGCCACCAGCGGGTGACGGCCTCCTGCACGAGCTCGCGCTGCGCGTCCGTGCCCGTCATCAGCGCGAGGATCACGTCGCGGCCGTGGAGGATGTGGAACGACTCCTCCCAGCAGATCTTCCGCATGATCCGGGCGTACGGCGCGTACGAGCACTTGAGGAGCGCCTTCTGGCTGATGATCGCCGCCGCGTCGACGAGCCAGGCGATCACCCCGACGTCGCCCCACGTGTAGGTCGGGTAGTGAAAGACGTTGTGGAACTTCGCCCTGCCGGAGACGAGGTCGGCGAACATCTGCTCCCGCGGCTTGCCGAGATCCTCGGCGACGCGGTAGATCAGCTGGGCGTGCCCGACCTCGTCCTGCACCTTTGCCGTCAGCGCGAGCTTCCGCTGGAGCGTCGGGGCCTTCAGGATCCACTCGCGTTCCGGGAGGACGCCCATCAGCTCGCTGTTGGCGTGCATCTCGACGAACTTCAGGAGCCGCTGCCGGTACTCGTCCGCGAGCCAGTCCGTCGCCTCGACCTGGCCCCCGTCCTGGACGTACGCCAGGAACTCCTGCGTGCGCTGATCCACCGAGACCTCCCTACCGACCGATCGTTAGGCTCAGTCTAGACGGATGTCGCAACGGCGCGAGGAGCTGACCCGGATCGCCGCCCGGCTGTTCGCCGAGCGGGGCTACCAGGGCACCTCGCTCGCCGATCTGGCCGACTCGCTCGGCGTCCAGAAGCCGTCGCTCTACCACCACATCGCGTCGAAGGAGGACCTCCTCTGGGCGGTGGCGAGCGAGGGCGGTGGGGCGTTCCATGCCGCGCTCGACGCCGTCCCGGCCACTGCGCCCCCGGCCGACCGCATCCGCCTCGCCCTCCGTGCCCACCTCGGGGTCGTCGCGAGCCAGCTCGACGTCGCGACGGTCTTCGTCCGCGAATGGCGGTACCTCGGCGGCGAGCGGCGCGAGGCCTTCGTCGCCGAGCGGCGCCGGTACGAGCAGCGCGTCCGCGACCTCTTTCGCGACGGCGTCGAGGCGAGCGAGCTCCGCACCGACCTCGACGTCCAGACGGCGGCGCTTCTCTTCCTGTCGGCGGCGAACTGGGCGTACACGTGGCTGCAGCCCGGTGCCGACACCGATGCGCTCGGAGACCGCCTCTTCGCCGCGCTGCTCGACGGCATGCGCGGCTATGCGACGAGGGCCTGAAGCCGGTACCGCCGGCGCACGCGCCACCGCGCGTCGGCTTGCTCTTCGAGCAGCGTCACGCTGCGCGCGACGCACGGGATCGGCAATTCGAGAGCCGGCTCGAGGCGCGCGAGGCCGACCGTCAGGTGCGGGACGACGTCGGTGAATGCGCCGTCGTAGGGCGGGTACTCGGGCCACCGGGCCCGGCTCGCCTCGATCAGCTCGCGAAACGGCCTGTCCGGGCGTGGAGCCAGAAAGGTGACGTCGTCGTCGAAGTACTCGACCGAGGCGAGCTCGAACGCGAACGCGCTGTGGGCCGCGAACATGTCGGCGACAGCGGTCTGGTCGACCGTCTCCGGCGGCGCGAACGGGAAGTGGATCGTGACGTGCGCGGGCACGCCGAGCCGCGCCATCGGGTCGTGCTCGAGTCGCAGCGCGCCGACCGCGGCCTCGGCCTCGGGCACCTCCACGATCAGCGCGGTCCGGCGTGGCATGCTCGCGAGCGTGCAGCGCGCCACGATGATCGTCAACCCGTACTCGACGCAGGTCACCGGCGAGCTGATCACCGCGGTCGAACGCGTCCTGCGCGAGCAGGTGGAGCTTCGGATCGAGTTCACCAGGGGCCCCGGTCACGCGACCGAGCTCGCGGCGTCTGCCGCCCGCGACACGGACGCGATCGTCGTGCTCTCCGGGGACGGCACCTACAACGAGGCGCTGAACGCGGCGGACGGCTCGGTGCCGTTCGGGGTGCTCCCCGGCGGCGGCACGAGCGTCCTGCCGCGCGCGCTCGGTCTCCCGCGCGACCCTGTCGGCGCCGCCCGTGAGGTCGCGAGCGCGCTCGCCGCCGGGCGCACGCGGCGCATCTCGCTCGGCTCGGTGAACGGCCGGCGGTTCTGCTTCGCGGCCGGGATCGGGTTCGACGCCGACGCCGTGCGCCGTCTCGACGAGCTCGGCCGGGCCCCGGGGGGCGCACGGCCCGGGGATCTCGCCTTCGGACGGATGGTCGCCCGCATGGTCGTCGAGCACCGCGGCCGCTGGGCGCCCGAGCTCGAGATCGACGGCGTCGGCCGGGCCGCGTTCATCCTCGTCGCCAACTGCGACCCGTATTCCTACGCGGGCCGGATCCCGCTGCACGTCGCACCCGACGCCCGGTTCGAAGGCGGGCTCGACTTCGTCGCGCCCAAGCGGGTTCGCGCTCGTGACGTCCCACGGCTCGCGCTCTATCTCGTCCGCGGCCGCGGTCAGCTCGAGGCGAGGGACCTCTGGAGCGGGCACGATCTCGACCGGATCGTCGTGCGCTGCGACCGGCCGCTCCCGCTGCAGGCCGACGGCGAGGATCTCGGCGACGTGGTCGAGGCGGTCTTCGAGGCGAGGCGGGACGCGGTCTCCGTCCTCGTGTAGGTAGCTTGCGCGGGCGATGGCGCAGGCCGTGACCGAGCTTCGCCGCGTCCTCGACGGCTCCGAGCCGCCCGCGGGCCTCACCCCGTCGGATCTGCTGGAGCTGCATCGCCGGATGGTGCTGCTGCGGGTGTTCGACGAGCGCGCGGTGGTCTTCCAGCGGCAGGGGCGGATCGGGACGTACGCGATCTTCTGGAACCACGAGGCGATCCAGGCGGGCGCGACGTTCGCGCTGGAGGACCGCGATTGGATCTTTCCGTCGTATCGGGAGAGCGCGATCGGCCTGACGCGCGGGCTGCCCCCGCAGACGGTTCTGCAGTGGTGGCGGGGGCATCCGTCGGGTTGGTGGAGCCCGGACGAGTGGAATGTCGCCTCGATCTGCGTTCCGATCGCGACGCACGTTCCGCATGCGGCGGGGTTGGCGTGGGGGAAGAAGCTGCGCGGCGAGGACGTGGTCGCGATGGCGTTCTTCGGCGATGGTGCGACGAGTGAGGGTGCGTTCCACGAGGGCGTGAACTTCGCGGCGGTGATGAACGCGCCGGCGGTGTTCGTGTGCAACAACAATCAGTGGGCGATCTCGACGCCGATCGAGGCGCAGACGCGTGCCGAGTCGCTGGCGGACAAGGCGGTCGGTTACGGCATCCCGGGTGTGCGTGTGGACGGGCTCGACGTGCTCGCGGTGTACGAGGCGGCGCGCGCTGCGGTCGAGCGGGCGCGTGGGGGCGGCGGGCCGACGTTGATCGAGGCGGTGCACTACCGGGCCGCGCCGCACGCGACGGCGGACGATCCGAGCGCGTACATCGATCCCGTTCGGGTCGAGCAGGAGCGGGCGCGCGAGTGCGTCGGACGCTACGAGGAGTTCCTGCTGCGGACGGGTGTGCTGGCCGCCGGGCAGGCCGGGCGCGTGCGCGCCGAGGCCGAGCAGGCGCTGCGCGACGGGATCGCCGCCGCCGAGGCGGAGCCGGCGCCGAGCCGGGAGCTCCTGTTCGAGCATGCGTACGTCGATCCGCCGCCCTCGATGCGCGATGGCTGAGCTGACACTGGTCGAGGCGGTCAACGACGCGCTCCACACCGAGCTCGCGCGCGACCCGGACGTACTGGTGATGGGCGAGGACGTGGGGCGCGCAGGCGGTGTGTTCCGGGCGACCGCGGGGCTGCGCGAGCGGTTCGGCCCCGACCGGTGCGTCGACACGCCGCTGGCCGAGGCCGGCATGCTCGGCGCTGCGATCGGTCTCTGCATGGCGGGCTTCAGGCCGGTCTGCGAGATGCAGTACGACGCCTTCTCCTACCCGTGCCTCGACCAACTGATCACGCATGTCGGCCGCTACCGCTGGCGCAGCGGCGGCCGAATGCGGTTCCCCGTGACGATCCGCATGCCCTACGGCGGCGGTGTCCGCGCGCCGGAGCTGCACGACGACTCGCCGGAGGCCTACTACGTGCACACGCCCGGAATCAAGGTCGCGATCCCGTCGACGCCCGCCGACGCGAAGGGGCTGCTCGCCGCCGCGATCCGCGACCCCGACCCGGTCGTCGTGTTCGAGCCGAAGCTCGTCTACCGCACCGCGCGCGGCGAGGTGCCGGCAGGCGATCACGTGGTGCCGCTCGGGCAGGCGCGGATCGCGCGCGCGGGCGACGACGTGTCGCTGATCGCCTACGGCGCGATGGTGCCCGTCTGCGAGCGGGTCGCAGACGAGCTCGACGGGAAGGCGTCCTGCGACGTTGTCGACATCCGCTCGCTCCGGCCGCTCGACGAGTCGACGATTCTCGCGTCGGTTGCGAAGACCGGGCGCGTCGTGATCGTGCACGAGGCTCCACGTACCGCCGGCTTCGGCGCCGAACTCGCCGCGTTGATCGCGGAGAAGGCGATCTTCGACCTGCAGGGGCCGGTCGTGCGCGTCACCGGCTACGACGTCCCCTACCCCTACTGGACGATCGAGGACGACTACGTGCCCTCCGTCGAGCGGGTGAGCGCTGCCGTCCGCAGGCTCATCGCCTGACCGGCTCCGGCTCTGGCTCGAACGCTCCCGCGACGGAGCCGGATACCACCTCCGCGACGCCGCGACCGGGGAGCCCGTGCGGACCGACGATCCCCGCATCCTGGTCGTGCCCGTTGCCGGCGTCTCCTTTCGCGAGGACGCCGTCCTCGACGCGTCGTTCGATCCCGGCCTTCCCCTCGCGCTCGTGCCCGAGCCGCAGAACGAGTTCGACCCGAACGCGGTGGGCGTCTGGAACGAGGATCGGACGCTGCAGGCGGGGTACGTCCCGCGGGACGATGCGCCGTCCCTCGCCGGGAGCGAGCAGGCGGTCTCGCTCTGGCGCCGTGGGACCGGGCTCCGCGTGCTGATCGTCCCGGCGGGCTCCTGGGTCGGCAGGCCGCGACGCCGGTAGCCTCCCGGCCGTGGCGTACGCCTTCAAGTTGCCCGATCTCGGCGAGGGGCT
>Ga0335081_10013278_pt1 | contig 13319 bp, 10 predicted proteins | sample Lox_Sample_35_FD_206713 | JGI IMG/M metagenome (GOLD analysis project Ga0335081, IMG submission 206713) | Soil microbial communities from Loxahatchee National Wildlife Refuge, Florida, United States - Lox_Sample_3.5 | ecosystem: Environmental > Terrestrial > Soil > Wetlands | place: USA...
TGCTGATTGGTGATTTGTGATTGGTGATTGGCGATTGCTGAGCTGAAAACGCTTTCGGCAATTTAAGATCAGCAACCAGCAATCGACAATCAGCAATCGTCAATCGTCAATTATCGGGCCCACGCCAGGCCGTCCACACCGCGGCCGGCGTCGATAAGCTTCTCGACTTTCCAATCAGCCAGCGAAATGGCCGCCACCTGGTGGCTCCGGTCGCAGGAGACGTAGGCTACACGGCCGTCCGGCCGGACCACCACTTCCTGCGGTGCGGCGGGCACCGTAATGGTGCGCGCCACCTGCATCGTGCTGAGGTCCACCACTGCCACGCCCGGCGCATCGGGCATAGCCACCAGCAGCCACTTGCCGTCCGGGGTGGCGGCGGCGCCATAGCCCTCCGAGGGCAAGGCGATCCAGCGCGCCACCGCGCGGGTGGAGGCGTCGATCACGGCCAGGCGCGGCTTCTCCGTGTCGGACGTAAACACCCAACGTCCGTCGTTCGACACCGCGACCCGCTGCACGTGCCGGGCGACCGAAATCACCGCGAGCTTTTTTCGCCCCACCAGATCGAGCACCGACACGGTGCCGGGACCCACGTTCGCCGTGTAGCCTCGCGTGCCGTCGGCGCTGATGGTGAGCATATGGGATTCGGGCTGGCCGGTGGGAACTTCGGCGACGATTTTCAGGGTCTTCGGATCGATGACGGTGATGGCCTGGTCCAGCTCCGTGGTGACGTAAAGCAGGCCGTCCTTGGGGCCGAACATGGGGCAGTGCGGGCGCACGCCGTGTCCAAAGTCGATGGTATGCGTAATCTTGCGCGCGGCGAGATCGATCACGTCCATGGTGCTGCCGTCGGTGCCCGGCATGCCCACGCCGGAGTTGCCATAGATGGGCACGAAGGCCAGGCGCCCGTCCGGCGAGGCGATCACCTCGTGCCCCGTAACTCCGGTCTCGGGCACCACGGCGATCTGGCGGCCGGAGGCGGGGTCGATCAGGCCAAGCGTATGCTCGCCTTTATTGGCCGCCAGGAGTAGCTGCGGGGCGTCGGCGGGGCGCGGATTCGGCGGCGTGAGCAGGGCCAACATAAGTGTCAAGCTGAACGAGGTTAGCATGGCAGTCCTCCCTGGGTGCAAGCGGCGCGGCGTCCGCCCTAGCGGGGCGCGCCGGCCGCGGCCACGATTCCGTGCGGGGCAAGGGCCAGCGGGCCATCGTATTGTACGCGCCCTTTCTCGAGCGCCACCAGGCGACGCGCGATGGCCGCGCCTTGGGCGTAGTCGTGCGTCGAAAACACCAGCGCCTTGCCGGATGCCGGCAGGCGCGCGAGCAGTTGCTCGAGATTGCGCGCGGACTCGGCGTCGAGGCCCGTGAAGGGCTCGTCCAGCAGTAGAAATACGGGATCGTGCAGCAGGGCGCGCGCCAGCGACATGCGCTGCTGCAGGCCGCGCGACAGGTTTCGCACCGGCTCGCCGGCGCGGCTGCGGACGTTGAACATATCGAGCGCCCGATCGATTTTAGTCTCGAGGTCCCGCAGGGCAAAGAGACGGCCGAAGAAGCGCAGATTCTCGCGGCCGGTGAGCTCACCGTAAAGAAACGTCGCATGCGAGACGAACCCGATCGCCGCCCGCGCGGCAATTTCCCCGGTGATCCTGCGGGCGCCGAACAGCACCTCGCCCTCGCTGGGGCGGGCGAGCGCTGCCAGGGTGCGCAGCAGGGTGGTTTTGCCGGCGCCGTTCGGGCCGTAAAGGAGCATCGAGTCGCCGGGTTCGACGCGCAGTTGAATGCCGCGCAACGCGGGGAGATCGCCGAAGAATTTGGAGACGCCCCGCGCTTCGAGGGCGAGCTCAGCGGGGCTGGGAGCGGGCGGCATGGGAGTCAGATAGGGCGGGCCGGGTCTTCTTGAGCACCGCCACGAGCCGGGCCTTCAGCTCCAGGCGCTCCTTCCAGTAGTTGGGTTCGGCGACCTTGCCCGTGGCGAACAGCTCGTCGAGATCCGCGATGCTGTTCAGCAGCTTGTCGGTTTTGGCGTCGAGGGGGGGCGAGGCGGGGCCGCCCGCGGCCAGGGTCTTGAGGCGCGGCCAGTCTTTGGCAAATCGCACGCCGAGCGCCCAGAGGAGCAGCAGCAGAAATCCCGCGAGCACCGGGAGGGCGAGAGCCGCGGTGGAGTTGGGCACAATCTTCACTTCGCCCTGGCCCTGGTTGTCGGACTGGCCTTGGGCGCCACTCTGGCCCTGCTCCGGCTGACTTGAGTCCGGCGGCGGCCCGGCAGCGGAGGCGCCGCTCAGCCGGATGGAAACTCCGGCGGCCAGGCTCGAAAGCTGGGGCGCCTGGTATTTCTCGATCTGATGGGGGTTGTCGATTCCTGCCTGCTGAAAGCCCGGCGCCGATACGGCCAGGCTGGACGGATAGACGTAAAGCTCGGCTTGATCGATGGGCAGGGAAGCGCCGTCGCGCAGCTCGACGCCCGCGGCGTCGTAAGGCATGGTGTACTGGACGGTGAGCGTGGTCACGCCCGGTTTAAGGGGGTACTCGATGGAAAACTCGCCGGGCCGCTTCCCGGGCAGAGGAGTCTGCGGGAGCTCCGTGTTCATCAGACCCGTCGCGGAGACGGTGGGCTCGCCGGCCTTGGCCGGTATCCTGAACGTGAAGCTCGAGCCGGGTGGGGCGAAGGCGACGGGCGGATTGGTGGAATTCTGGATGGCGTACTTTTCCTGCACGCGCAACTGGGCGCCCTCGGCGCCGGCCAGCACCTGGAGCGCCGGAATGCGCACGCCCGCCGTGGAGCGCGTGGAGTCGTAAACGGTGAGGGGGACCTCAGCCGGACCGTTTGAGTCAAAGCGCACCGGAGCGTTGTAGGACGCGCCCTGGTAATCAGCCGTGACCATGTAGAAGAACGTCGTGTCGAGGCCGGGGGGCTGGAGGGTGAAGCGGCCGTCGGCTCCGGTGGTGGCGGTGGCCACCTGCTTCCCTTCGCGGGGCGAGACCATCCTCACCTGCACGCCCGCCGCCGGGCGGTTCGTGGAACCGTCGGTGACGGTCCCTTCCACCTTGCTCTGGGCCCGGGCTGCCACGGGCAGGAGCGCGACGAGCACGGCTGCGCAAGATATCGCTCTGAACGACCGGGATGTCATCGGTGTCAGGAAATTCCTTACCAGGCAAATCGAAAATCTAAGATCCAAAATTCAAGATCGAAAACTCGAAACTGGAGATTCAACTTCAATCATTCTGAGCAAACGCCGCCTACCTTTTCTCGGCGATCTTCGCTCCGCACTCGCCGCAGAACTTGACGGGCAGGGGATTCTCGAACCCGCACTTGGGACACGTGTAGTCCGGAACCACCTGGGTGCGCCGCCGCGCCCGGCGCGCCGCCACCTCGCGCTCGATGAAGACTTCTTCGGCGCTGGCGCGCTCCATGTCCCGCGACTCGGTCATCAACTGGGCCGCTTCGGTGGTATAGGTCTCGCGCAACGCCTGGTAGTCCTTGGCTGCAATCTTGTGCGCGTTGTACTCGAACTCGAGGTCCTTGAGGTTTTCGTAGACCACCAGGCGCCGGCGCTTGAGGTCGGTGGCCGGAGTGACGTCCACGGGCAGTGTGCCGGGATCCTTGGCCGTGGCCAGCAGCGGCGCGGCCACGTAGAACGCGAGGCCAAGGGCCAGGGCGAATGCAATTGCAACGGGCATCTCTTGTGCCTCTCTCCCGGAGGTGCGGCCCGACTGAGGGGCGGCGCGCCGGCCCGCGGCGATCCGCTACAGCCGCTTCATTTCCTCTTCCAATTCAGCCAGAATCTCCGGGTCTACGGGCGGCGGCTCAGCCGGGGCCACCGGCACGGGCACGCGCCGCCAGCGCCGCACCAGCAAAACCACCAAGCCCAGGCCGGTGACGCCCAAAAGAATGGGAAGGACCCAGACCGTCAGGTTAAACCCGGTGGCCGGCGGCTCAGCCAGTACTTTGGTACCATACTTCAGCACAAAATCCTGAAGGATGGCGGCACTGTCCTTGCCCGAGGCCACTTCCTTTTCCGCCATGGCCTCCATTTCCGCCTTGGAGCCGCAGCCTTCGTGGTTGCAGCCGCTCACCGTCATGTTGCAGCCGCACTGGCAAATCACGCTGCCTTCGATGGCTTTGGCCGTGGTCTGGGACGGGGGCGCGGCCATCGGCGTGGCAACGCCGACCACGAGCCAGGCTCCGAGAAGCGTTGAAAGAACCAGTGCTGAGCTCCTGGGTATCTTCATGGTCCTATGATTTCCTGAGAGATGGCGATTGTTGACGGCGAGACCTCCCGCAGCCTCGCAGGGTCTTCTGAATTTGAACCCGGCTCTTCGCGAGCCGCACGCATAATTCTTTGATCTCCACCATGCCCGCGGATATTCTCTCCTGCTGACGACGAATCGCCTTCATCTTCGCCTGGAATCTCGCCTCGAACCTGGCCTCGCGCCGCCGAATCAAGCGCATCGTGCGTTCGAGTTTCTCGTACGTCAAAGGTTCACCCCTTGATCTTACTCCTGCGTCTCGAGATTCTGAATCTGGACGGTCTCGTCCTGCGCGCGGCGCATCTCCGCCATTTCGCGCTCGACGCGGCTCGGGATGAGCGCCAGCAGGGTTCCGAGGGCCACCACCATGCCCCCCACCCACACCCACATCACCAGGGGATTGATGAACACCTGCACGATCGCTTTCTTCGTGTCCGGGTCCTGGCCGGCCAGCACCACGTAGAGGTCCTCGCGCGGCGAACTGCGGATGGCGACGTGGCTGGTGGCCTCCTGGCTGGCCTTGTAGAAGCGCTGCTCGGGGTCGACGGTGCCGAGGGCGTGACCGTCGCGAATCACGGAGAGCGTGGCCCGTTGATACTCGTAGTTGGGGTTGTCGCCGCTCTGCAGGCTCTCGCAACGCAGGACGTAATTCCTGGCACGCAGCAGGTCGCCTTCCGCCATCAAGCCCTTGGTCTGGCTCTTGAACGCCTGGCCCAGGAAGCCCACAAACAGGATCACGATGCCGAGGTGAATCACGTAGCCGCCGTAGCGCCGGGTGTTGCGCATGGTCAGGTTGTAGACCGCCTGCGCGAAATTCTCGTGCAGCGTGCGCTGGCGGGTGCGCGCGCCCTTAAAAAACTCTCCCAGCGTCGCCACCGCCACGAAGGCGGTGAGCAGCACGGTCATGGAAGTGTACAGGCCGCGGACGCCCATCAGGTAAGCGGCGGCAGTGGCGGCCACGGCCACGATGGTCGGCACCGAAAAGTTCCGCTTGATGCTCTGAAAGCTGGTCTTGCGCCACGCCAGCAGCGGGCCCGCTCCCGTCAGGAAGAGCAGCACGAGGCCGATGGGGATCATGAAGCGGTTGAAGAAGGGCGCCCCCACCGTCACGGTCTGGTTCTCGATGGCCTTTGAAATGATGGGGAAGATGGTTCCCCACAGCACGGCAAAAACCGCCGCCAGCAGCACCCAGTTGTTGAACAGAAATCCGCTTTCGCGCGACACCACGGAATCCAGTTGATTCTCACTCTTCAGGAAATCAAGCCGGAGGAACAACAGGGTAATCGAGAATAGCAGAATGATGCCCAGGAAGCCCGCGAAGAACGGCCCGATATTCGACTGGGCGAAAGCGTGCACCGAACTCACGATGCCGCTCCGCGTAAGGAACGTGCCGAAGATGGAAAGGAAGAAGGTGAGAATCACCAGCACGATGTTCCAAACCTTCAGCATCCCGCGCTTTTCCTGGATCATCACCGAGTGTAGGAAGGCGGTGCCGCCCAGCCACGGCAGCAGGGAAGCGTTCTCCACCGGGTCCCAGGCCCAGTAGCCGCCCCAGCCCAGCACCTCGTAAGCCCAGTTGCCGCCCAGCACGATGCCGATGCCGAGGAACATCCACGGCACCATCGTCCAGCGCCGCGTGGTGCGGATCCAGTTGTCGCCCAGTTGCCGCGTGATCAGCGCCGACATCGCGAAGGCGAACGGCACCACCATGCCCACGTAGCCGAGGTAGAGCATGGGCGGATGAATCACCATGGAGGGATACTGCAGCGACGGGTTCAGCCCGTTGCCGTCGGGCGGCGCGAAGGCTGTCAGGGTGCCCGCAGCGCCCGAAATCCCGAGCTCGCTGAAAGGATTGGCGACGAAGTTGATGAGCACCGAAAAGAACACGCCGGTCCCCATCAGCATCGAGACCACGTAGGGCATAAGCTGGCGGTTGCGGCGCCGGTTCATCAGCACCGCCAGCGAGCTGTAGATGGAAAGCAGCCAGGTCCAGAACAGCAGGGAGCCTTCCTGGCCCGACCACAGCACCGGTATCTTGTAGTAGAGCGGCAGGGCGCGGTTGGAATGCGCGGCCACGTAGGCGCTGTTGAAGTTGTCGGTAAGGATCTGGTATTCGAGCGCAATCACCGCCAGGGTGATCATCACGCAAAAGGCCAGCGCCGCCCGCTCCGCGCTGCGCGTGATGCGCAGGCTGCGCAGCTTGCCGCCCACCGCGCCGGCCAGGACGCCGTAGAGCGCGAAGGCCAGGGCTGCGATCAGTCCTACGCTGCCCACCTGATTCATGCCGGACCTCCTGGGCGTGAGAGGCGCGGGGTGTGATTGACTTCCACGCCGGTCCTTGGGGTGCTTTCAAACATGGTTGGGAAGGGCACTGGTTTCGGCCACGCCCCGGCTGCTCTCGTCAACTGCCGCTCTGCGCCACTTTTTTGCCGGCGCCCGGCGGGGCGGCCTGATATTTCGAGGCGCACTTGGCCTGAATCTGCTCGGCCTGGAAGACGCCGTTGGCGGCGTAACTGCCCTCAATGATGGCCTGCGACCCGCCCACGAACGTGTCGGGCAGCGTGTCGGTGCCCACATAGACCACGGGAACCGTGGCGGCATCCTGGCTGAGGCGGAAGCTCACCTGCCCGCCGTGGCGCTCGATCGACCCCGCCGCCACCTCTCCGCCCACCCGCACCCGTTGCCGGGCCGACTTGCCGCTCACCAGCTCGTTCACCGTGACGTAGTAGGTCTTGTTCTGCTCGAAGCCTGAGACGGCAAGCCAGCCTACCACGGCCACGATCACGCCGATGCCGACGCCGAATTTCAGATGCTTGCGCTTCATCGATCACCTCGGACCGAGCCTCGCAACCCCGCGCTGACGATCCGGGCTCCGGCGGATCGAGCGGCCCCCAATACTTATGGATTGTGCCCCTTCCGGAGGCGGGAGTCAACGCCCGGGGCCCGGCCGCCCGCTTATTGGCCCGGCTCCATACGATGCGCAATCGCGTGCAGCAGATCGTACTTCGTCAGGATTTCGTACCCGCCGTTGCCGAGATCGACGAACACCGCCGGACAGTCGCGCGTGATGCAGCCCATGATCTGGTCGACGGGGGCGGAGGCCGCCACCACCGGGAAGCTCTCGCTCATGGCTTCGCGCACCACCAGCTTCTTCAGGTCCTTGCCCTCGAGCGCCAGGTTGAGAATGGCGTCTTCGTAGAGCGCCCCGGCCGGGCGGCCGTCTTCGAAAACCGGAAGCTGGGAGAAGTCGTTCGATTGCATCTCCGCGAGCGCGGCGGCGATGGTGTCTGAAGGCGCCACCGCGATCAGCGCGCGCCCGCCCCCGTCGGCCGTCTTGGCCTGCACAATTTCGCCGGCGGCGAGGGGCAGCGACGCTTCGAGGTACCGGTTCTCCTTCATCCACTCGTTGTTGTACACCTTGCTCAGGTAGCGCGAGCCGCTATCGGGGATGAGCACCACCATGAAGTCGTTTTCCGAAAGCCCCGGCGCAATCTGCAGGGCCGCGCCGATCGCCGTGCCCACCGAGCCTCCGGCGAAGATGCCTTCGGCGCGCGCCAGGCGTCGCGTCCACAGGAAAGAGTCCTTGTCGCTCACCGGGATGATGTCGTCGATCACGCTGAAGTCGAGCGTGGCGGGCAGATAGTCCTGGCCGATCCCCTCCACCTTGTAAGGCTCGCCCTCCGCGAGCTTCCCGGTCTTGAAGAACTCGGCCAGGACGGAGCCCACCGGGTCTGCGCCGATAATCTGCACCTTCGGATTGCGGCTCTTGAGGTAGCGCCCCACGCCCGTGATGGTGCCTCCGGTGCCGATGCCGCACACGAAGTGGGTGATGCGTCCCTCGCTGTCGTCCCAGATCTCCGGCCCCGTGGTCTGGAAATGGACTTCGGGGTTTTTCGCGTTCTCATACTGGTTCGGCTGGTAGGCGTTCGGAATCTCGCGGGCCAGCTTGGTGGCCACGGCGGTGTAACTGCGCGGATCGTCGTGCTCGACGGCGGTGGGGCATACGATCACTTCGGCGCCCAGGGCCTTCAGCAGGTCGCGCTTCTCCTTCGACTGCTTGTCCGCCATGGTGAAGATGCACTTGTAGCCCCGGATCACGGCCACCAGCGCCAGGCCCATGCCGGTGTTGCCCGAGGTCGGCTCCACAATGGTGCCGCCCGGCTTCAACAACCCGCGCCGCTCGGCGTCGTCAATCATGGCGATGCCGATGCGGTCCTTCACGCTGCCGCCCGGGTTCAGGTACTCGCACTTGGCGTAAATTTCGGCTTTGGAACCGCGGGCGATCCGGTTCAGGCGGATCAGCGGCGTGCGCCCGATGGCCTCCAGAATGTTGTTGTAGCGCATGAGTTGCAATTATGAAGGATGCAGGGTGATTTAGATAGCCTGGAGCGGTGCCGCCACCCGCGGCGAGAACGCTGACCCCAACGGCGGGGCTTGTGCTACCGCCTCAACCGCTTCTAGCCGACGGCGGCCATCACTCCGATCAGGGCAAGCGGAATCACGCTGGAGCCGGGGTCGCCGAGCTTGAACACGTGGGCTAGAACCGCGCGTAGCATGGCGCACCCGAGCAGCGCCACCCCTGCCATCACCACGGGCGGGATCATGACGAGGACGCCGCCGGTCACCTCCACACCACCGGTGAAATACCGGAACCAGTCGCCGAATCCAATCTGGTGAAATATCTTCACGCACGGCGAGTTGGGGCCGTTCGAGAACTTCTCCGTTCCGCTGAGGATAAATACCAGCGCCAGGCCACTGCGCAGGGCCCACTCGCCGATGTCTACGCCGCGAGGCTCGCCTTCGGTCTCGAACAAGAGCAATCCTTCAGTTAGCCGAAGTTTTCGTTACCCAGTCCCGTTCACCCTGCAACAGATCGCTCACCGCCGCCGAATGCAACTGTCAGCCGGGTCTGCGGCTCCGCCGCTCGCCGTCATCCCCGCGCAGCCTTTCCCCGCGAAAGCCGGGAGCGGGAATCCACCTCCGGCCTGTGAAGGCGCTCCCGCGCAACGGGAGATAGGATGTCCTGAGCTTGTCGAAGGGAATCCCCCTTCCGAAGTCCTTTTTCCCGTGCCACGACGCAGGGCGAGATTTCTCGCTCCGCTCGAAAGGACATCTTGGGCGGGGGCGCTGGCGGACGGATAAGCCGGCACGGTGGCCTCGTGACAGCGGCGTCAAGCCGCCGCACTCCAAGGCGCTTCGCGCAGGAACCGGTACGCGTTGGCTATCCCTTCAGGGCGCCCTCAGGGCGTTTGTAGTTTGCTTGGCCACGCGCAACCGCGGGCATCGGCGCCTGCGTCACGCCCGCTTCGGAAGATACTTCACTTTGTCGATGCCCTTGAAATCCGCGTCCTGGGTCCAGAGCAGCGCACCGTGGGCGCGAGCGGTCGCCAGCACCACGCTGTCTGCCAGGGGCAGCTTCAAGTTGAAGCGGATTCGCACGGCACTCCGCAGATTGGTAAATGTCATGGTCTTGAGCATGCTGGTTTGGCCCGCCCCGACGCTCCCGAAGTTCAGGCTGGTTCAAGGGAGCTGGACGAGTGTGCCCGTTCCCGTCAAGGGCACACGTTGGGGACTTCCCGGGGCGTTGTCGGTGACGCTCACCGAAGCGGTTCGCATGCCGTCGGCGAGGGGTGTGAACGTGACTCCCACCAGGCAGGATTGGCCGGCGGCCAGCGATGAGGGTGACAGTGGGCAGTTGTTTCTTTGGCTGAAGTCTCCGGCGTTGCCGCCGGCGATGCGGATGTTCGTGATCGTCAGGGCGCTGTTCCCAGTATTGCGGAGAATAATCTTCCGGGTCGCGCTGGTGGTCCCGACGTTCTGAGCGCCAAAGGCCACGCTCGTGGGGAAAAAGGTCACAGCGGGTGCAGTGCCGGTTCCGCTCAGGTTGACCGACTGAGGACTACCCGGAGCGTTGTCCGTGATACTGAGGCTCGCAGACCGGCTGCCGCTTACGGTAGGGGTGAAGGTCACCGTGATGGTACAGTTGGCCCCGGCAGCGAGGGTGGCCCCGCAATTATTCGTCTCGGTGAAATCGCCGCTGTCAGCTCCGGTCACCGCGATGTCGTCGATCTCCAAGGCGGCCGAGCCGGTATTCGAGAGGGTCACACTCTGTGGCGTGCTGCTTGTGCCCACACCCTGATTTCCGAATGTCAGCTCCGTGCTCGAGAGGCTGACCACGCCGCTTTGGAGAAGAAGCGACACGGCTCCGGCCGTCTGGGCAGCTACCGCCACATCCAAGCGGCCGTCGTTGTTGAAGTCTCCCGCCGTCAAACCGGCCGGCCCCGCGTCAGTGGCTACATCGAGGTGGGTTTGGAAGGTTCCGTCCCCGTTCCCGAACAACACGGAAATGCTGCCTGCGGATTGACCGGCCACCACCAGATCCAGCTTCCCGTCGCCATTGAAATCTCCCGCCAACAGAGCCACCGGGCCGGCCGCGGTGGCGAACGCGGTTTGGGCGCTGAAGGTGCCGTCTCCATGACCCAGCAGAATCGAGACGGTGCCGTCCGTTTGATTGGCTACCGCCAGGTCCAGCTTGCCGTCCCCGTTGAAATCCGCGGTCAGGATGCCCTGCGGGCCATGCCCGGTTGCCGGCTGAGTGCTGAGGGCGGTGAAGGCGCCGGTTCCGCTTCCAATTAGGATGCCGACCGTGTTACTCGCGTTGTTGGCTTGTGCCAAGTCGAGCTTGCCGTCGCCGTCGAAGTCGCCGATGGCCAGCGACACCGGACGGATTCCCGCGCTGGGAAGCACCGAAGTCTCCTCGAACGTCCCGTCACCGTTGCCCAGAAAGACCTCCACAGCTTCGTCGGCGTAGCTCACGACCACCAGGTCCAACTTGCCGTTCCCGGCGAAATCCGCCGCACCCAGCCACACCGGCGCGATGGTGTTCATGCTGACGGTCGATGCGAGCGTAAGCGTTCCGTCGCCGTTTCCGGTGAGGATGGAAATGGTGCTGTCGGTTTGGTTGGCGACCGCCAGATCCAGCGTCCCATCGCCGTTGAAGTCGCCGGCCGCAAGTGCGTCCGGCCCGCGGCCTGTGGCTGCCACCAGCCCGTTGCCGAAGGTGCCGTCGCCATGGCTCAGGAAGATCTCCAACGTGTTATCCGCATCGTTGGCCACCGCCAGGTCCGGCTTGCCATCGCCATTGAAGTCGCCGCTGATCACGGCTTGCGGGCTGTTCCCGGTGCCGAAGCTGAACTTGTTGAGCGTGACGGTCGAGGTGGGATTCGTAACCGGAAAAAGCAGGAAGTTGGACAGTCCTCCGCCCGGGCCCGGATTAGACACCGTGACGATTGCCGAACCGGCAGAGGCGATGTTCGAAGCCGGCACCGAGGCTCTCAGGCTCGTGCTGCTGAGAAGGGTGGTGGCGAGCGGAGCGCCGTTCCAATTGACACTCGCTCCGGAGACAAACCCGGTCCCAGGCACCGTGAGGTTGAAGGCGGTTCCGCCCGGCGCTGCACTGGCTGGCACCAGCGCCTCGCTGGCGAACGGCACCGGGTTCGCCGCGGCGTATTGTCCGACGCCCGCAAGGCTGATCGACTGGGGACTGTCGGATTCGCTGTCGTAGACGTAGAGTTGTCCCTGCAGCGTGCCCGTCAGGCTGGGAGTGAAGCTCATCGTGAACGTACAGCTCGCTTGGGAGCTGAGGGTGCTGCCGCAGGTGGTGCTCTGGATGGCAAAGTTCTGCGTGGCCAGCTGCTGAAAATTGCCATCCGTACCGGTGACATTCATATCCGTGATGCTTAAGGAGCTGCTGCTGCTTCTGTTGGTTAGAGTTGCCGTTCCCGTTTTGGAGGCGCCTACGGTGACCGTCCCGAAGGAAAGCGTCGAGGGCGAGAGCGTGACCAGGGTTCCTATGCCCGTGAGATTCACAACCTGCGAGCCGCTGCCGTCACTGTCGACCACGGTGACGTTGCCGTACCGGGTGCCCGTGGTGGTGGGCGCAAAAGTGACGACAATTTTGCAACTTAGACCGGCGCCCAGACCGCTGCCGCAAGAGTTGGTTTGGCTGTAGTCCCCGGTAGCCAGAATGCTGGCGATACTGAGCGTTGAATCGCTGAGATTCGTAAGGGTGGCCGTTTGCGGCGCACTGCTGGCGCCCACCGTTACGACCCCGAACTTCAGCAACGTCGACGAGAGACCCACGCCGGTTCCTACGCCGCTCAAGCTTACCGACTGCGGGCTGGTGGAGTCGCCATCGATCAGGGTAAGCGTTCCGGTGAGCGGCCCGGCCGCCGAGGGAGTGAACGTAACCGTCACGCTACAAGCAGGAACCGTGGTGCCCGGAATATACGCATTCAGGCTCGCGGGGCAGTTGTTCGTTTGCGAAAAGTCGCCCGTGGCGGTAATGCTCGAGACCGCCATAGGAGTGAGGTTGTAGTTTGTCAAAGTCACCGACAGGCCGGGGCTGGGCGTGCCCACGGCCTGGGCCAAAAAAAAGTTCAGGCTGGTGGTGGAGGCCGGCGGGCAGTGGCGTGTCTCCAGAACCAGGGGCGGCAACGGTGTCTGGTTGAAATCGAAGCTATCCAACATATCGTTCGCATTGGCATCCCGCGACGTGAGCGCCGGCAAGCCGAAGCGCTCCTCAGCAAACTTGAGGAAAGAGGAAAATTCATAAGTGGTGTGCGATACATAGCCGGCCCGCGCGTAGGGAGAGATGATCACCAGGGGGACGCGCGGACCCAACCCGTACTGGTCCAACGCTGGAGGCGCAACATGGTCATAGAATCCGCCGAAGTCGTCCCAAACCAGGAATATCGCCGTCGATCCCCAATCCGGCCCCTGCATGACGGCGTTGATCTGGTCCACAGTCCAGTTCTCTCCGTTGCACGCACTGTTGGTAGGGTGTTCGCTTTGGTCCGCCGAAGGAACGACCCAGCTCACCGCGGGCAATTGACCACTCTCGGCATCCGTAATGAACTGGGTGTCGGACGCGATATTGGTTTGCCACAAGGACGTATTCCGGATGTGGTTGATAGCGTCGTAGGCGTTCCAGTCGTTGCCGGTCTTTGCATACGACCTCCAGGAAACGCCGATGTTCTCGAGGAGATCGGCAAGAGTCTGGAAATCGAAGCAAGGGA
>Ga0335081_10013279_pt1 | contig 13318 bp, 11 predicted proteins | sample Lox_Sample_35_FD_206713 | JGI IMG/M metagenome (GOLD analysis project Ga0335081, IMG submission 206713) | Soil microbial communities from Loxahatchee National Wildlife Refuge, Florida, United States - Lox_Sample_3.5 | ecosystem: Environmental > Terrestrial > Soil > Wetlands | place: USA...
GGCTGGGTGCTCTCTCTGATGTTTCTTTCATGGGGTATCAGCTCGTGGGCATTGGCGGCTGCGCTTTGGCCGCAGGTACCAACCACTGCGGGAAAGGTGGGCCTGTATTTCCTGATCATTACTGGTAGGCATGGCAGAGAAACGCACCAAAGCCGACATATTGGAACGGCAGACTGAACAACTGCGGAAAAAGGTAGATCGCCGTCCAGACGAGATCGAGAAAAAGCCACTGACACTCGCACCAAAGTCCGACGCGCCGACCGTCCTGATCCCGATTGAGCAGCAGATTCGGCAACGCGCCTACGAACTTTACGAGCAGCGCGGAAGGACAGACGGTCACGACTTGGACGATTGGCTTCAAGCCGAGTACGAGATAAAGGGCACGCAGGCGAGCGCGGCAACGGCATAGCTCCCCGGCAGTCCTCGAAGAGCGGTTGGTAAGTCGGCGGCGCTTGTCGCACGTGACGAGCGCAGCCAAGGCGATGTGCTCAGTGTCTCGGTTTAGTTAATCCCACCGATAGAGGGGAAATCTTATGAACACGAATGCTGCAACCGAGGATGACGTGAATGCGATCAAGAAGCTGGGGCAGGAGTTTTTCGCTGGAGTAAACACCGGGGATTTGGCTAGGCGTATGTCAACAATGGATGCCGATGCAATTATCATGCCTCCCGACCGCCCTTCCATCATCGGCAGAGAAGAGATTCGCATCCTCTCAAAGACTTACTCAGCGACCTATGAAGAAAAATGTAACCTAGTTTACGACGAGGTGGAGACCGCGGGAAATTGGGGGTTCGCTCGTGCAACTGTCACCGGCACGAGGATAGCAAGGTCGGGCGGTGGGGTTGAGAAAGTGAGTTTCAGGAACCTTTGGATTGTCAAAAGGCAGACGGATGGCAAGTGGAAGTTCTGGCGCATCATGTTTAACAGCACAATCCCCCCGCAGACGAGCTAAGCTCCGCAGGTTTTTCAGAACCAGTCTCATCGCTGATGTCTCGGCTGTGTGGCTGAAGGGGTGTCCAGAAGGTATTCCCCTGACCACCGCCAAAATCTACATTTTCGGGTTAATGGATTCACTCACTTGCGGCTGCTGCGGCGGAAGCCTTTCAGACCACCTGTGCAAGTGCAAGAAAACAATGCGCGACCATGTTGAGCTTTTTTGACCACTCGTTGATTCCGTTGTGATTATCGGCTGCGCCCCCGCTCCGTCGTTAATGCCCGTCCGAGTTCGTGGGTGCAGACATGCCCGAAACAATTTCCCACCTGCCGCCAGCGTTGCGGAGCCAAGTGTGAATGACGCGAATGGTTCCCGGCTGTTCCCGTCCATTTTTGTCCGCCCAAACCATCCGAACGCGGTAGGTGGTTGTTGCGACATTGTCCGTCGCCTCGGTAAGAAGTCGCTCCAGACTGTACGACTTGAGCGACTCGCCTTTGCTGGTGTGGGCTGTGATCCAGTCCGTAATGTGATCTTTGCCCAGCGGTTCGGAACTAACGTAGGGCCAGCCAAGGAATTGCGGATGCCACAGACCGCGATAGTGTTCCAAATCGTTCTGCTGCACAAATTGCCAATGCGCCTTTTCTAGAGACCAGAATTTCTCTGCGTCGGAAGCGTTAGTAGCCAACAGCGTGGAACTCAGCAAAACAGCCACGGTCAAAACACGAACACATCGGCTCACGGGTCCTCCTTTTAGGGCGCACCGGATTATATGTTCATTTGATTCGTCTGGAAAACATGTGGAAACCAGCGTCACTGGGTGTATGCTCTTGCACCATGCGACGTCGTGAATTCCTCACCTTATCGGCAGCAAGTGTCGGGGGGATGCTCGTATGCTCGCTTGACCGCAAAATCGTTCGCCTTTCCGCGCAATCGACAAAGTCCATTCGCATTCCTCTGCGGTTCTTCACTGAATCAGAAGCAATGGTGATCGCCGCCGCCGCTGCGCGAATCTTTCCGAGCGACGACACAGGTCCGGGAGCACGCGAAGCGGGGGTTGCCATTTACATTGATCGACAGCTTGCGGGACCGTGGGGAAAGGATCGCCATCGCTACACGCACGAACCGTTCGACGACAATGCGCCCCCCGAATTCGGTTATCAAGGCAAAGCGAACCCGCAACGGATTTACCGCGAAGCATTGAAAGACCTGACAGGCTTCAATGAATTGCCTGCTTCCGAGCAGGACGAAAGGCTGAAGCAGATCGAGAGCACCGTGTTTTTCTCACTCTTGCGCCGGAACACAATTGAGGGCATGTTCTGCGACCCAATCCACGCGGGTAATGTCGATATGGTGGGTTGGCAGTTGATCGGTTTCCCCGGACCACAGATGAGCAATTATGCCGACGTTGATCGGCATTTTGGGGAGGCATTTCGTCCCAAACCATCCAGCTTGCAGCAAGTCACTGAGGTTAACGACATCCGTCCCAGCGAGGACGAGCAATGAAGACCTTGCCTCCTGTGGACGTGGTGGTCATCGGCGGCGGATGGACAGGCTTGCTGATGGCGAAAGAGCTTGCTTCCCGCACGGCGCTCTCAATCGTGGTATTGGAACGGGGAAAGCAGCGTCAGGCTGGCGATTATTTCGCGACAATGGACGAGCTAGATTACGCCATTCGGCTGCAAATGATGCAAGACCCCTCGCAAGAGACCGTGACGGTACGGCACAATTCCGGAGAGCGGGCTTTCCCGGTGCGACAGCTTGCGTCTTTCCTTCCGGGTTCCGGCGTCGGTGGTGCAGGCGAACACTGGAATGGGATATGTCCCCGTTTCCAGCCTGATTGTTTTGAATTGCTCTCCCGCACTACCGAAAAGTACGGCTCCAAGCGGCTGCCCGAAGATCACGCGATCCAAGACTGGGGTGTTAGTTACGACGATCTGGAGCCGTACTACATACGTGCCGAACTGCTGATGGGGATTTCGGGGAAAGCGGGCAACATTCGCGGAAAAAAGATTGAGGGCGGCAATGTTTTCGAGGGATGGCGCAGCGCTGAATACCCTACGCCGCCGACCAAGATTCCATACTTTTCTGCCTTATTCCGCGATGCTTCCAAAGAACTTGGGTATCATCCTTATCCGAATCCCGCTGCGACAGCAAGCGAGCCGTACACCAATCAGGATGGCGTCTCACGTCCTGCCTGCCTCTACTGTGGGTTCTGCGAACGTTTCGGCTGCATGATCGGCGCTAAGTCTCAGCCGACCAACACACTGTTACCGATAATTGATAAGCAAAAGAACGTATCTGTTCGCACTGAGGCATGGGTCCGCAGAATAGTTCATGAGAGCGCAGGAAAAGCAGGGAGGGCGAGAGGAGTCAGTTACATTGATGCAAAAGGCGAAGAAGTTTTCCAGCCCGCCGAATTGGTGTTCTTGGCATCTTGGACACTGAACAACACTCGATTGCTGCTCCTTTCTGGCATCGGGCAGCCGTACGATCTTCGCAATGGGACGGGGACGGTTGGGCGTAATCTCACTCACCACGTGTCCTTTCCCGCTGCCACGGCGTTTTTCAACAAGCCCCTGAACCGCTTCATGGGTTCCGGCGCTGCGGGAATCTGCATCAGCGATTTCGACGGTGATGCGTTTGATCACACCAGCCTTCCTTTCTTGCGGGGAGGAGCGCTGTTCGCTCTCAGTTTGGGCTATCGTCCCATCGAGAATTTTGGGGTGGTTCCGGCAACTGTGAAGGTTAGTTGGGGTGCAGAATGGAAGAAAGCTGCGATCTCGTACTATGACCGTACTGGCAGGATCGGGTTCTTAGGGGAACACCTCGCGTACAAAGGGAACTACGCCGACCTCGATCCCACGTACAAGGATCATCTGGGTGATCCACTACTTCGTTTGACCATTGACTGGCGGGACAATGAACGCAACATGAGTGATTTCATCGTCCCAAAGGCAGTTGAGATCGCTCGCGCAATGGGCGCGAAAGAGGTCACTCCGTTTTCTGGGATCAGAAAGTACGACACGACGCGCTACCAAACGACTCACGTACAGGGAGGAGCGATTATGGGCCGTTCTCCCGAAGTGTCGGTTGTCAACCCGTATCTACAGCACTGGCAAGTTCCCAACCTGTTTGTGTTAGGAGCGTCATCATTCCCGCAGAATGCGTCTGGGAATCCTACGCTCACTATCTTGGCTCTTACGTACAATACTGCTGACGCAGTCGTGGATCGCTATCTAAGAGGTCCCGGCGCGTTGCTCGGAGCCTAAATCGGGCCGCCCGCTGTCGCGTTTGACCTCCAGCGGTTCCCGTCCTAAGATTCCCGCCAATGGCTCCAGAGTCTCAACTGATCGGGCAGACTATTTCCCATTACCGCATTGTCGAGAAGCTGGGCGGCGGCGGGATGGGTATTGTCTACAAAGCCGAGGACACCGAGCTTGGTCGATTCGTCGCACTGAAATTCCTTCCTGAAGACTTAGCGCAGGACCCACAGGCACTCGAACGTTTCCGCCGCGAAGCGCGGGCAGCTTCGGCCCTAAACCATCCGAACATCTGCACGATCCACGAAATCGCCAAACACGACGGACAATCGTTCATCGTCATGGAGTTTCTCGACGGGCTGACGCTGAAGCATAGCATTGCTGGCCGACCGATGGAGACCGAGTTGATTCTGTCGCTGGCCATCGATATCGCCGATGCACTGGATGCTGCGCATTCCAAAGGAATCGTTCATCGTGACATCAAGCCTGCAAACCTATTCGTGACCGAGCGCGGACACGCCAAGATTCTCGACTTCGGGCTTGCGAAGATCACGGTGAAGCCGGAGAACATTGCCATGAGCGCCCCGACCGTAGACTCGGACGAGGATCTGACCAGTCCGGGAACGGCGGTGGGAACCATCGCCTACATGTCCCCGGAACAAATCCGCGCCAAGGAATTGGACGCCCGCACCGACCTGTTCTCGTTCGGTGCGGTGCTGTACGAGATGGCGACGGGGACGTTGCCGTTCCATGGGGAAAGCACGGGAGTTATTTTCAACGCAATTCTGGAAAAACAACCACTCGCCCCAGTGCGCCTGAACCCCGATTTGCCTGTCGATTTAGAACGAATCATCAATAAGGCTCTGGAGAAGAAGCGAGAACTGCGCTACCAGAGCGCAGCCGAGATGCGGGCTGACTTGCAACGGCTGAAGCGGGACACAGAGTCGAGGCACTTCGTCTCTGCGAGTCGTGAGCCAGAGGGCACGGGCTCGGCCCAGGCAGCTCTTACCGTAGTTACGTCTTCTCCAGCGCAGGCTCCCTCCGTTTCGGCCGTTGGAGCCCACACTCGTTCTTCCAAATGGATCGCCATCGCCGGTGCTGCTGTGGTGTTCATCGGTTTGGCTGTGGGCGGGTGGCTTTATTATGGAAGCCGCGCACACGCGCTCACTGAGAAGGATACCGTTGTCCTGGCCGATTTTTCCAACACGACGGGTGACCCGATTTTTGAGGATACGCTCAGGCAGGCGTTAGCGGTAGATCTGGGACAGTCGCCATTCCTGAGCATTCTTTCCGACGACCAAGTGGGACAAGCACTCCGGCTCATGGGCCGGCCAGTGAACGATCGCCTTACGCCTTCCATTGCGCGGGAGGTATGCCAGCGCTTGGGCAGCAAGGCATACATTTCCGGCTCGATCTCCTCTTTGGGAACGAGCTACGTGATTTCGCTTCACGCAGTGAACTGTAACACCGCAGACATCTTGGCCAGTGAGAACGCGCAGACGGAAAGGAAAGAGCAGGTGCTCAAAGCCCTGGCACAAGCGGACTCTAATCTGCGCCAGCGATTGGGCGAGTCCCTTGGATCGATTCAGAGGTACGACGTGCCGTTGGAACAAGCCACGACCAGTTCGCTCGTAGCGCTGCGTGATTTCAGTCTGGCTGAGAAGGTGATGCGCGAAAAGGTCTGGGGGGACAGCGTTCCGCTCTATAAGCGTGCCATCGAGCTGGATCCATCTTTTGCGTTGGCGTACGCGATGCTAGGAGACATGTACGAGATTCAAGAGGAGACGAAGCTCGGTAACCAGTATCTTGAAAAAGCTTATGCACTTCGCGAGCGCGCAACCGAGCGGGAGAAGTTGAGGATCATCACTTTCTACGATCAGTTCGTCAGAGGAGATCTCGCTACCGCAGAGCAGGATTCCGAACTGTGGAGGGATTCATATCCACGCGATGGATTCCCTAGAATAGACTTGGGCTATATCCACGGATTGTTGGGAGAGCACGAAAAAGGGATCCAGGACACTCAGGAAAGCATGCAGGTTGATCCCAATTTTTCCGACGCCTACGGCAACCTGGCGGCGGAAGAACTTGGGGCAGGCCGGCTTGATTTGGCCGAGGCAGCGGTACGCGAGGCCCAAGCTCACAATGTGGACAACCAAGATCTCCACGAAGTTCCTTATCTGATGGCCTTTCTTGCTGGAGACGAAGAGGGAATGTCTCGCGAGATGTCCTGGGCGGTCGGCAAGCCAGGGGTAGAAGATATGATGATGTCGCTCGATGCCGACACCAAAGGGTACTACGGGCATGTGGCCAAGGCTCGAGAGCTTTCTGAACGCGCCATAGGGTTGGCCAGACGTACGGACTCGAAGGAGCCGGCCGCCAATTGGGAAGCAAACGCAGCGGCACGCGACGCGCTCTTCGGCGAGGCCATGGCAGCGCGGAAGGAAGCGCAAGACGCCCTACAACTTGCTTCGGAACGGGATGTACTGGCGATGGGCGCGCTTGCCCTTGCAATCAGCGGGGACGCTGCAGGAGCGGAAAAGCTCGCAAGCGAACTACGAAAAGACCACGATACCGACACGCTGGTTAATGCCTATTGGTTTCCTTCGATTCGAGGACAGATCGAACTTGACCACGGCCACGCGGCAGAGGCCATTGAGTCGCTTCGAGCGGCGGCAGATGCGGAGCTGGGCGCGACGCTGAACGTGTTCGACCGCGCGTGGCTCTGGCCAGTGTATGTGCGCGCGGAAGCGTACCTGCACAACCGCGAAGCGGGGCTGGCGGCTGCTGAGTTTCAGAAAATCCTCGATCACCGCACACTGGTGCTGAATTGTGCGACTGGGGCCTTCGCGCATCTGGGACTAGCCCGCGCCTACAACTTGCAGGGCGACACTGCCAAAGCCCGCGCCGCCTACAAAGATTTCCTCACCCTCTGGAAAGACGCCGACTCCGACATCCCCATCCTGAAGGAAGCCAAGGCGGAGTACACCAAGCTGCGGTGAAATCGTCTTCTTTCCTTGATTTAGCACTGAAGCCGCGCGGGTTTTTTTAGAGGCTCTAAGCACGGAAGCTCCTAGTTCCGATTTCCCAGTCCGTGTTTATGGCCGCATCGTTTGCACAGCGTGGGTGGCTCGGTGTTGTCAACTAAGTGATGCACCGGCGGAAGCGTACGCAAATAGGCGAACACTGCCTTCAGGTCGTCGTCGGTCATGTTGCGAAATGTCCACCAGGGCATGATCGGGTTCAGCTTGCGCGCTTTCACAAAGCCGGTACGCAGGGTCTGGATGAAAAGAGCCTCGTCGTAGTAGCCGATGCCGGAATCATCGGGCGTGAGATTAGCCGAAGCCACACCAAAATTCTCCATGGGAGAGCCGCCTGCCATCTCCATCCCAGGAATGGGTTGGAATCTGGAATTGAGCGGGGTATGGCAATAGGTGCAATGTCCTATCATCACCAGGTATGCGCCGCGCTTGGCGGGTGTGGACTTGTCTGGCTCCGGCACGGTTTCAGTTACTGGTTTCGGAACCGCCTGGATCAGGCGAGCGAACAGGAAGGAAATTTTGGTCGGAGGCAGTTCGTTGTGTACCGGCGGCAGGCTACGGAGGTAAACCACGACGGACGCCACGTCTTCGTCGGACATGTGGCGAAAAAGCGGGTATGGCATAGCGGGAAACAATGCAGTTCCGTCGGCGGCGATGCCCTCGCGGATGGCCCTGGCGATGGCGTCATCACTCCACTTCCCGATGCCGGTCTCTGGATCAGACGTTATGTTGGGAGCAACGAGGCGAAACCCGGGGTCGTCATCCAATACGCTCCCGGCACCTTCCTGGGAAAGCAGCGCCGGTGGATCCACCTTCCAGTCACGTTTAGAGTGACAATGCATGCAATCGCCAACCGCGTGAACTAGGTAGTCCCCACGGCGCAGGCGCTCCGCTGTGGCTTCAAACTTGCGCGATGTAAGCGGACGCTTCCTCGCGCCGATCACAGGCCGCCAGCCAATGGTGAAGGTTAGGGCAAATGCGGCGAGAACCAACAGAACAAAAACTCCGTAGCCGGCAATCTTGGCCAGTAGTCTTACCCAGACCTTCGCCATGATCCGCCACCTTGGATCGTAATTACCCGGAATTTCCTTTTTGACTTAAAACGTCTTCAACTATACGCCTCATTCGTCTCGTTTCCCACGGTGAAGAGTCTGTCTCTGTCCAATCTAACTTGAGTTTCGCCCCAACACTGCCCAAATCAACCATAATGAACAACTACTGCTGCAGGGTGGTCACCTGAACCTTGCCGCTAGTTGCGCCGGTCGGAACCGTGATCTTGATCTCGGTCGGTGAAACTACGGTGAATGTGCCTGATACGGTCGTGCCATAAAGCTCTCCATCACTGCCTTCAATTAAGCCTGCAAGTGGCTCATTACCGTCCGTGCAATTAGCTTGGCTGCAGAAGTTGTGCAGCGCGTCAATTTGCCACGGGGTGTCATTCTGAAAAGCGACAAGGCAAAGCGAAAAGTTAACCAGACGCTGCGCGAATCGCTAGCGGATGCCGAGCTGATTAGGCGCTGGTTCCCGCTTCGTTACATTCTCAGCGACACCGGCAACCGGAAATTAGAAACACGCAACACGAATCGGCAGACGAATGGCAGTAGATTGTCCGAACGGATCGGAGCAAGCTCCCGCGTAGTCAGCCAAACGCAGCCGGAGGAAAAAGATACTTCTTTTGCTTGAGGTTGGCCCCCCGCCATGTCCCCTTGAGGTGCCGATGGCCGGGTAAACTCACCTGACGGATTGTGCCGAGAACATAATTGCAGGCTTCTGGGCGAGCTGTGCTGTCCTCATTGACTCCCGCTCCGAACGGGGTCATACTTCGTAACGCTTCTAGCCATCCCCCGTGGCTGAGTGAGCAATTGGCGACTCCTTCCACAGAGGTGCGACCGTGAAGTTACAAGGAGGTATGTTGTGACATTCTGCAGAATTAAAATCCGACGCGGTCCTGCCCTGCCGACCTTGCTTGCCCTGTTCGTCATGATTGCCGCCTCCATCTCGTCGGCGCGTGCGTTCACTGATCCGCCAACGATAACCGAGAGCGTACTGCACTCTTTCGGCAATGGTTACGACGGATGGTACCCCCAAGGTGAACTGATACACGACTCGGTCGGTAACCTCTATGGAGTCGCGCCCTTGGGTGGTGCGAAGGGAGGCGGTGTGGTCTTTGAGCTGTCACCGATCTCCGGCGGATGGACAGAAACTGTGCTCTACAATTTTTGCTCCGTCACCAACTGTGACGATGGAAACCAACCGCGTGGCGGTCTGGTTTTCGATACCAAAGGCAACCTTTACGGAACCACCCAATATGCCGGAGCTAAGGGAGGGGGTGTGGTCTTTGAGCTATCGCCAGGGGGCGGCGGATGGACAGAAACTGTGCTCCATAATTTTGATTACACGGATGGATCGTTGCCCTCCTCCCGGTTGATCTTCGACTCGGCAGGCAATCTCTACGGCACGGCGCCTTACGGGGGGCCCTTCGGAGGCGGTCGCGGCGGCGGAGTAGCTTTTGAGTTGACCCCCAGTTCGAACGGTTGGACGTACACTGCGCTGTACTCATTTTGCGAGAAGACGCACTGCACTGACGGTGACCTTCCCTGGGGTGGTCTGATCTTCGATTCGGCGGGCAATCTTTACGGTACGACTATCGATGGCGGCAGCGGCGAAGCGAAGTGCGGGTCTATTGGGTGTGGCGTAGTGTACGAGCTTAGCCCAATCTCTGGCGGATGGAAGGAAACGGTGTTGTATAGCTTCTGTTCTGCCTCCGGTTGCACCGACGGACGATCTCCTTATGATTCCCTGGTTTTCGATTCGAAAGGCAATCTCTACGGCACGACATTCGCTGGCGGCAACGGAGCCTGTCAGTTTAACCATGGCTGCGGCCTGGTTTTTGAGTTAGCGCCGAGTGGGGGTGGCAAGTGGACGGAGCGTATCCTTTACACCTTCACGGGGGGAAGCGACGGAGGAAATTCCTATGCCCCGCTTATTTTTGACTCGGCGGGCAACTTGTCTGGCATGACCTACAGCGGAGGCAACGCTTCATGCACCTATAGCCTGGGATGTGGCGTTGTGTTCGAACTTAGGCCCGGCTCCAATGGCCGATGGACGGAAAGCGTACCTTACTCTTTTACTGGGGGGTCTGACGGAGCAAACCCGGTTTCCGGACTGACCTCCGATTCGGCGGGCCATCTCTATGGACTGACCCAGAGCGGCGGTGAGTTTGGACCGGGCGTAGCTTTTGAGCTGCACAAATAAATGACGAGGCTCACAAACAACGCCGCTGAGCGTCCGGGCTATTTTGGCAGACAAAGAAGCAGAGGAATCATGCAATGACATCCTGCAAAGCTGTTCTCTCGCTCGCCGTTCTCCTGCTCGCATCCGCGCCCCTGGCATTGGCGCAGGGGACGTACACTCAGATTGATTATCCGGGGGCAATTTACAGTGAGGTTTGGGGCGTGGACGCTATAGGAGACGTCTCAGGTTTCTACGAGGACGCAACCTCCGAATGGCACGGATATATCCTGAGCGGCGGTATCTACACACAGATTGATTACCCCGACGCGACAGGTACGTTCCTCTACGGACTGAATGATCTAGGTCAGGTTGTCGGGGACACAGCATTCCCCTCTCAGGGATTTTTATACGACATTTCAACCCATGCCTTTACTCAACTCACTTGTGATAGCAGCGGAGTGATACCGATTGGAATCAACAATGCGGGGGTCATCGCAGGCTTCACCAACACCAGCCAGCCGGAGGGTTTAGCTTTGGTTGGCTCGGACTGCCGAACTATACCACTGGTGAAGATGCTTAATACCTACGTTTACGGCGTATCTGCTTCAAACGAACTTGTGGGCTATCTCCGCGCATCGGACGGTATCGACGTTGCCAACTTCTCCTACATTCGCGGCGCTTATGCAAAGATATCTTTCCCCAATGCCCTGCGTGTGGTCGTACAAGCAATTAGTCCAACTGGAGATCTGCTCGCTGGCTATTACTCTCCTTCGCCGGGGACAACCGCCGGTTTTTTGTACAACGGCAATAACTTGACCACGCTGCAGTTTCCGGGTTCGAGCTACACTTCCGTCGCTGGCGTGAGCAGTACGGGTGAGGCCGTGGGGGTGTTCATCTCCGCGAGCGGTGCGCACGGCTTCACTTGGACCCCTCCCGCTGATACGGCGAAGAAATAGCAGCGGCTCGGCAGCCATCACCTTACCCGTGTTCACTAACTGAACGACTGATTCTGTCCGGAAACTGAACAACGTAGCCCCTTGCTGCGTTTGTTCGGAAACCGGACGAGCGCGAGAACTCGGCGGCAGGCCAGCTAACCGTTGTTCAATAACCGGACGACTAACCTGTCCGGAAACTGAACAAGGTCACACACCCCGCGAAGCACTCCGTTAGACGAATGCCCCCGGTCTCGCCGAATACACTTTTTGGAGCGGCTTTTTGTCACGGTTTTTCCATCTAGACATTGCAAAAACCCCATCGCTCGGCACAAGGGACGGATACTGAAAAGAAACGGGCTAGGAGAGGGTTAAGAGCGAATCGAAATCATCTGTTTCTGCAATGCTCATCGCCGGTCGGGTCTAGCCGTAACTAATAGTAAACAGGCAAGATACTTCTTATTTCGGCGGACGGACTCCCGGCGTGTCCCCTGAGCCATTTGATAGTTAGCCGGACCTCACCTGACGAATCGACTAGCCTTCCTTTTCCGCGTTAAGCAAAATTGCCAAAAACGCTCTCTACATAAGGGCTATTTAGTCGCTACACAGGGACATTTCTCACGTTGACGTGGTTCGGGGCCATCCGAGGGTTGTTCGGAAACTGAACAGGTCTTGGCGTTGTTCGGAAACTGAACAGGTCTTGGCGTTCTGGCTTCCTCAGCGTATTAGTCGATGAGTGATAACGCCTGTGGGTGTTGAAAAAGGGTTGCTCGGAAGTGCTGTGGTGCTGTTTCCCGCAAGCGAACGACTAAATCGTTGCCGGGAGCGGTGGCTGCGGCCCGCATCTATGTCACCCTCGGAGTCTTCCTGCTGCTGGCGGTGCGCGACCCAGCGGCAAACCGCAGCCTGATCGCCTTCGCAGGATGGGCAAATCTTGCGCATGCGGGGGTGATGGCGGTGCAGGAATACCGGAATGTGATCGAGCGCCGAGAACTCGCAGGAGTGATTGTGTTCGCAATCGTCGGTGTTGTGCTGGTCGCGATGGCTCCGGCTAAGAAGCCAGTCGAGCGAGTTTCTACCGTGGCGGCGTAAAATTTGCGCCAATGGTTTTGGATGCGATCAATGCCGCGAGGGTAGCACTCCTCTCGTCTTGCGTCCAAGGTGATCCCACAGTCTTGCCGAGAGCGGCGATGTGCTGACGCACACCTGCCGCCGCCTTTCTAAATGTCGCGTTCGCACGCTCGTCCAGTTCACGCTCGTGAATACCCATTACCGGAATGTGACAGCTTTCGCATGCCTCCCTAACGACTTTGCGGAAGAACTCTCCTTCGGCTGCATGAATCAGAGCATGTGAGGCTAGGATTTTCGGAAACGATGGCAATGCACGACCAGAGGCGAGTAAAATGCCGCAGCCCAACACCCGATATTTCCGGGCTGTTACTCCATCCAACATTTCACGTATAGCTTGTACACCAAGACGCTGCGACACCGCTGCACACTTCTGAAGATGACGCTCTGCTTCTTCAAGACCCAAGCTCTCCGCAAAGTGATACGGCTGCTTTGCCCCTTGCATCATGGGGTCAATGATGGCAATGCGTCTTCGATCAACTATCTCTGGAGCAGCAGGATCACCGGACACGCATACGATCACCGCCCAGCCTGAATGCACGCGGATGCCGAACGCTGCGCTTTTCATGTACGCACCGTAGGTCGTCACTGGCATTCTAAGCCTTAGGGACACTCTGAATAAGCACTGTTTCTTAGATCGGGCAACCTCAGTGCTTGGGAAATCTGCTTCCGGGTGCGAGTCTCCGTCTCTTTCAGCCGTCTGGCTCGGCGGATTGGATTCCGTTGTGCCGCCGCCGGCGGACGCTTCCTACACCGCGGCCAGCAGTTTCTTACGACTGACAAACAGATTC
>Ga0335081_10013280_pt1 | contig 13317 bp, 9 predicted proteins | sample Lox_Sample_35_FD_206713 | JGI IMG/M metagenome (GOLD analysis project Ga0335081, IMG submission 206713) | Soil microbial communities from Loxahatchee National Wildlife Refuge, Florida, United States - Lox_Sample_3.5 | ecosystem: Environmental > Terrestrial > Soil > Wetlands | place: USA: Florida...
CGCCTCGCTCGACGCTCTGGAGATTCTCGTCTCTCGCGGCAATCCGACTCTGAAAGTCTTTGTCGAGCTGCAAGATGGTATCAGGGCGAGCGCGGCGGTGCCTTCAGGTGCATCGGCGGGCTCAAATGAGGCAGTCGAATTGCGGGATGGCGACCCAGGACGGTATGGAGGGAAAGGGGTTCGGCGCGCCATTGCCAACGTCCGCCACGTTATCGGGCCCGAGCTTATTGGGTACCCAGCCTCGCAGCAGCGTGAACTTGACAACCTGCTGATTGAAATCGATGGGACTGCGGACAAATCATTATTAGGCGCGAATGCCATTCTCGGCGTCTCGATGGCCGCCGCGCGAGCTGCCGCGAGGGCGCGTCAGCAACCGCTTTACGAGTATCTCGCGAATACCGATGCCTACCGATTGCCCGTCCCGATGATGAACGTTATCAACGGCGGCGCGCACGCGGATAGCTCATTGGACTTCCAAGAATTCATGCTGGTTCCGCACGGCGCGCCCGGCTTTGCGGACGCCGTCCGTTACGGTTCGGAGGTCTTTCACGCCCTTGGGGCGCTGCTGAAGAAACTTGGACACAACGCGAGCGTGGGAGACGAAGGTGGATTCGCGCCGCGTCTACGCGACAATGAGGAGGCCTGTGAACTCATCGTTCAGGCTATCCAAAGCGCCGGTTTTGTACCGGGGGAGCAGGTCGCGATAGCACTCGATTCCGCGGCTTCCTCGTTTCGCAGCAACGCCGGCTACGAATTAGTCAAATCAAACGGCGGGACCAAAACGAGCGATGAATTGATCGATCTCTATACCGTCTGGTCGGAACGCTACCCGATAGTCTCGATAGAGGATGGACTTGGTGAAGACGATTGGGAGGGATTCTGTAACCTAACGGCAAGGATCGGCGACCAAGTTCAAATCGTCGGGGACGACATCTACACGACAAACCCTAAATTCATACAGCAGGGCGCGAAGGACCGCACGACCAACGCGGCGCTTATCAAACTAAATCAGATCGGCACGATCACGGAAACGATCGACGCGATTCAATCGTGCCGTAAGGCAAATTGGCAGTTTATCATTTCACATCGCTCAGGCGACACTGAGGACACGTTCATCGCGGATTTTTCCGTCGCGATGGGCGGAGCGCAGATCAAAACGGGATCAGTTTGCCGAGGCGAGCGAACAGCCAAGTACAACCGTCTTCTGGAGGTCGAACGAGAGCTCGGCGCAGCCGCCCGCTTTGAAAGCCCTTTTGAGCACAGCAGCTGGGCGTTTCACCACCGCTAGGACCAGCGGCGATTGAGCTCGCCAAGCAAGGAATCTGTCTACTGGGTAAAAAACGTATTTCGTCCCTCGCAACAATTAGAGCACGCGATACGGTCTGTCGCATCTAGAGCACTTTCATAATTTGTGGCGATAGCCTTGGTTTGCGAGATAGTTGGCGCACTCCTTGGGAGTGACTGCGGCAAGGATATCGGCGATTGCGGCGATGAGGGCGTTGACCGTTCTGGCGGCAGCCTTTCGTAGCAGGGCTTTGAATTTGGCGAAGAACTGTTCGATCGGGTTGAGGTCAGGACTGTAGGGCGGCAAGTACCGCAGCTCGGCCCCAGCGGCTTCGATCATCGCGACGGAATGGTCGCGTATATGTCGCATTTTTTCGCGGTCGAGTTCGCATCACGACCGCTGAAAGCAAGCCACATGGCACAGGATTCCTGGAATGTCCCGCGCCGGTGGAAGGCTCAAGGTCGCCGCTAACATCCCCTCGTGGCTCCTGTAAGCTTGATCAGCGAGTCGCTGTCTGATGGCCGGTGGCTCTCTAACCCTCAGCCGCTCTTATGTTGAGCCTGACCATCGCAGATATGCGCGCGAATCCTTCACAGCCGGGAGAGCCAGGAACTGCGCCTCCATCCGCTGCCGACGAGAAGACTCTCGACTTGCCGACTTTTCTCCGCATGGTTCAAATGCGGAAAGCTCAGATCATGTGGTTTCTTGGCGCCGGGGCGTCGCGCGCCGCCGGCATCAAAACCGCATCGGACATGATTTGGGAGTTCAAGCGCAATCTCTATTGCTCCGAGAAGAAGCAGCCGCTCTCGGTCGTCTCTGACCTGGGTGATCCTGTCGTCCGACGAAAATTGCAGGCGCACTTTGGCGCGAAGGGCACCTTCCCACCGGAGGCAGCGGAGGACGAGTACGCTTCCTATTTCGAGGCCACCTATCCATCGGCGAAGGACCGACGCGCCTATATCGACCGCGAGATAAAGGAGGGCAGGCCCTCGTTTGGCCATCTGGCGCTGGCGCTTCTCATGCAGAAGGGCTTTTGTCGGGCGGCCTGGACAACGAATTTCGATCGCGCCTTGGAGGATGCTGCCTTCACGGTCATGGGCGGGTCGGGGGGCCTTGTCACAGCCGATTTGGCGGAGCCCAAGAAAATTCGTCAGGCCTGGATCGAGGAGCGGTGGCCGACCTACGGCAAGCTCCACGGTGATTACCGGTCGGAGCGCCTGAAGAACGTTGCTTCAGAACTCCGCGAGCAAGACGCCGGCATGCGCGCGTGTCTCGTTGATGGCTGCGGATGGCATGGCTTGGCCGTCATCGGCTACAGCGGTCGCGATGCGTCCGTGATTGAAACGCTCCATGCCGCCGTCAACATGCCCAACAGCTTCCCGGGCGGGTTGTTCTGGTTCAAGCGCTATCAGTACGAACTCTATCCCGCCGTCCGCGCCTTGATGCAGGCCGCAATGGCAAAGGGTCTCGACACGCATGTGATCGAGGTCGAGACCTTCGACGAGCTCTTTGCCGACATTGTCCGGTTCCTGCCAGAAACCGAAAAGGAAATCGGTCGCATCGCGGGAGCCACGCGGCCCCGGCTCGCCAAGATCGTTCCGCGCGCGAGCGCCACCAATATCCCGGCCATTCGCACCAATGCGTTGCCGATCGTCTCCTATCCTGCCATTTGTCGGCTCGCCGTCTGCGATATCGGTGGATCGAGCGAAGTGCAGGACGCGATCAAGAAATCAGGCCTCGATATTATCGCCATGCGAGCAAAACCTGGTGTTCTTGCCTTCGGACGGGACGCTGACATCCGCAAGGCGTTCGAGCCGTTCAAGATTACCTCATTCGACACGCACGCGATTTCGCCGGATCAACTCACCGGCGCCACGGGCACCCGCGCATTGCTGCGGAACGCGCTTTTCCGCGCCCTGGGTCGCCGATCCGGATTGCTTCCGACGCAGCGCGGCAGGCGCCAACTGCTTTATCCCAACACCGCCTTTGTGAAGCCTTCGGATTTCAACACGTCCGACGCGAAGCCTGTGGACCGGCTCAGCGGAACGATTGGCTCCGTGGACTGGTCGGAAGTCTGTGAGATTCGGCTTGACTGCAAGCTCAACGCGCTGTGGCTTATGCTCGAGCCGCGCGTCATTCTGAACATCATGGACGAGACGCCTTTTGCGGATGTCGAGCGAGCGCGTGAGTTTGCGCGCGAGCGCCGGGCTCGGCGCCGCAACCGCGAAAGCGATGCCATGCTCGAAGGCTGGACCGCTTGATCGTGTGCGACGAGCAATCAGTCAGACTTCGCGCATTCGAAATCGCCGATGGCCATGATGCGGAGTTCGAAATCTACCGCGTTGCTGGATTCAGTGGGGCAAGCCGATGATGCCGACCGCCGCCAAGCCCTATGCCTTGCCCGGCCATCTGGTGCTTCCCGAACCCAAGCTTCGGTTCGGCGGCGATCCGCGCGACGCCGTTGACGTGCATCCGCTTCGTGGCCTGATAAATCACGGCCCGTTTAGCCGCGACAAGCTGTCAGCCGTCTCCGATCCGATCCGTCTCGCCGTGATTGCCCCACAAGGTGGTGTCAAGCGCATTGCCGATCTTGTTCACGAACTGCATCGATCACACAAGCCGCACGAGCGCCGGAACTATCTTCCGGACTTTCCAGGCTTTTCAAGAATTTTCGGCGTGCGACTGATCTTGCCCAATGGACCGACCTCCATCGAGCTGCCCGCTGCCTTGACAACGGAAGTTCAACATTCGCCAAAACCGCACGCCGTGCTGGCAGAACCGCTGACCCGCTCGCTCTATGCGCTTCGCAACCTCCGGCACGACTTCGATATTCTGATCATTTATCTGAGCAAGCAGTGGGAGGCGGGTTTCCAGGAGCTCGCAACCGAAGACTTCGACTTGCATGACTACCTTAAGGCGATCGCGGCATCTGAAGGCATCTGTGTGCAAATCGTCACGGATACGGACACAAGCGCGCTTGGCTACTTCTGCCGTTGCAGCGTGACGTGGCGCCTTGGTGTCGCTCTTTACACCAAGGCCGGCGGCATTCCATGGGTATTGGCCGACTCCGAGCCAGGCACCGCATTTATCGGAATCGATTATGCCTTGCGGCCCGGCACCGGCACTGAAAATCGGTACGCGATCTGTTGCAGCCAAGTCTTCGACGCCGAAGGATCAGGTCTCGAATTCATTGCCTACGAGGCCGAAGGCATCAAGCTTCTTGGTCGGAATCCCTTTCTGCGTCGCGATCAAATGATGAAAGTGATCGCGCGCAGCCTAGCGATTTATCAGCGGAAACATGCGGGTGAGTTTCCACGGCGGGTGGTCGTACAAAAGAATACCGAGTTCAAGCCGTACGAAATCGATGGCTGTTTTGACGCACTGCTGCACACGCCCAACGTCGAGCTTGTCCATGTCCAGCAGTCATGCGGGTGGCGTGGAGTCCAAATCTCGGCACCACGCAAGCCACATGCGTATCCCTGCCGCCGGGGCTCTACTTTCCAGCTTGGCGACTACGAAATGCTTTTGTGGACACAGGGTAATTTGCCAGACGTGACCCGGGACGGTCGTGCTGATTTTTTCAAGGAAGGTAAGGGCATTCCTGATCCACTCCTCCTTGTCCGTTATGCTGGCACGAGCTCGATGGATGACCTTTGCCACGAAGTCTTGGCGCTCTCGAAAATGGATTGGAACAATGACGGTCCTTACGATCGCCTGCCGGTCACCTTGAGTTTCGCCCAAATGTTGGCGAAGGTTGTAAAGCGCATGCCCAGGCTTGAGCCGCGGTCATATGCATTCCGCTTGTTCATGTGAGAGTTTCGACCCGGGGGCAGCGCGGAAGGCCTCAATCAGGCAAATCCCGGAACACGACCAAGCCCGCAATATTGTCGCCGGGTGTGCCGTCTGTATCCCAATAGGCATCGTCCAAGTAGCGGCGAACGTCCGCAGTACGTCGCTGATCGCCAAGCTCGATCAGCCTCCTGACGTGAAATGGTAACTCACGCGGGCCGATTGCGTGGTCTCGTTGGCCCCTTGTCGTCACAAGGTGGCCGTAATGCGCCGCCATCTCCGCATAGGTCCGACCTGCGGCTCGTAGAGGCAGGCGTTGATCACGGCGACCTTGGCGTTGTCGGGGACCGGCAGCCGCGGTACGCCGCCGACCGCCGCAAAGGCACGAGTGTGCGCGCCGATCCAGTCGGACAGCCCCTGGGTCCAGGTCACTTCCGCGTAGGTGAAGTTGGAAGCGCCCAGCGCGGCGACAAAGACTTGTGCCTGGCGCACCTCGCCGGTCAGCCGGTCGACGATCACCGGCACGGTGTCGCCGGCGTAGTCGACGAACAACTTGTCACCGCCAACATGGGTCTGGCGCATCGTGACCGAGAGCTTGCCTTCCCACGCTCGGCAGCCTCGATGAGGCCGCTAGGGGATCACCAGTTCCAGGGCAGATCGCCACGCACCGCCAGACTACGGCAGGCGTTGTTGTACGCGCGCTCAAGGTGTCGGGTGGAGATTGGCATCGGCGAAGCGACGGCGGCCCCGAGGCAGCTCGGATCGTCGGGCGCGATGCTGACGGTCTCGATAGGGACTCATGGCTGAGCGCAGCCACGGCATGACCAGCCTCGTGGTAGGCCGTGCATTGATTGTCGGAGTGGCTTCATGGCCATTTGTTGACACAGCGCTGACACGGAAGTGCGGCTGATCCGACTGATTAAGCGTATCATCTGTAAATAACTGATTTCGTTTTAATTTGTGGTGAGCCCGCTGGGACTCGAACCCAGGACCCCGTGATTAAAAGTCACGTGCTCTACCGACTGAGCTACGGGCTCGTGCGTGCCATCAATTACTCAAATGTCCCCGACTTTTCCAGTGCGTGAGGGGCGTTACCTTGGCGATAAACCCTTCTGCTGCTCGCAACCCAGGTAAATCGGATCAAATCGGCGCGAGCGGCCGAGGCGCCGCCTGCTTCGCAGGGGCAGGCGCCTTTTGCTAGATTGGCGGCGTATTGCCCACGATCGCGGCCCGAGGAACGCTCATCCATGCCGATCGTCAACCGTGTCGCCGAGATGCACGAGGAGATCGCCGCCTGGCGGCGCCAGATCCACGCCCACCCGGAAATCCTCTACGACGTCGAGCAGACCGCGGCACTGGTGGCCGGCAAGCTCAAAGAGTTCGGCTGCGACGACGTGGTCACCAGCATGGGGCGCACCGGCGTCGTCGGCGTCATTCGCGGCCGCAAGCCGGGCGCGAAGGTCATCGGGCTGCGCGCGGACATGGATGCGCTGCCGATCCAGGAAGAGTCGGATCTTCCGTACAAGTCAAAGGTCGCCGGCAAGATGCACGCCTGCGGCCATGACGGACACACCGCCATGCTGCTCGGCGCCGCCAAATATCTCGCCGAGCAGCGCAACTTCGCCGGCACCGCGGTTGTCATCTTTCAACCGGCCGAGGAAGGCGGTGCAGGGGCGCGCGCGATGCTGCAGGACGGGCTCGTGGACCGTTTCGGCATCGACGCGTTCTACGGCATGCACAACTTTCCCGGCTTGCCGGTCGGCGAGTTCGCGATCCGCGCCGGGCCGATGATGGCGTCGGCGGACTCCATAGCGATCGAGATTGAAGGGGTGGGTGGACATGCGGCGCGGCCGCACATTGCGGTCGACACCGTGCTTGTGGGGGCGCAGATCGTCAATCAGCTGCAGTCGATCGTAGCGCGCAACGTCGATCCGCTGCAGGCGGCCGTGGTTTCGATCTGCGTGTTCCGCGCTGGGCAGACCGACAACGTCATTCCCCAGCGCGCGACGCTGCGTGGCACGGCGCGCAGCCTGATCCCGGAAGTCCGCGACCTCCTGGAGAAGCGGGTCCGTGAGATAGTGGAGGGCACCGCGCGGCTCTACGGCGCCCAGGCCAGGCTCAGCTACAGGCGCGGCTATCCGGTGCTCGTGAACGAGAAGCACGAGACCTCACTCGCCGCTACCGTCGCGCGCGAGATCGTCGGCGACAGCAAGGTGGATACAGATTTTCTTCCGATCATGGGCGCTGAGGACTTCTCATACATGCTTCACGCCCGGCCGGGCACTTTCATCTTTGTCGGAAACGGCGATACCGCCGCGCTCCACCATCCGGCCTACGACTTCAACGACGAGGCGATCCCGCTCGGCACCTCCTACTGGGTGCGGCTCGTCGAAACGGCGCTCGCGGATTAACTCGTCGGCTGCGCGGCAGCGGCACAGCGCGGCCTCGGGCCCGGGGTCAAGCGCCCGCCCGCAGCGCAGATTCGGCTATTGCGTCACTTCGACGGTGTTATCGGCCGGCAGCTTGGGCGCTTCGGCGATGACCTTGGATCGCGGCAGCAGGGCTTGGACCTTCGCCTCGATGCCTTTCCAGTAAGCAAATGCGTTGAGCCGAGTGCCCTCGACGAGCGCGATAAGAACCGCCGAGAGGAAGGGAAGGCTCTGGACGACAAGCACAAGCGCGAAGATGTTGATTTCGCGGACCTCCTTGTAATTCGTCGCCACCAGCGTCAGGGCGCCGATGAGCAGGAGGCCCGCAATTACGGCTTCCCAGAACGCCGAAAAGTCGGTCCTGCGTGTGGCGCCGCCCTTGGCCGTGCGCAGGAACGGCAGCCGTTCCTTCAGCACGCCTGTGCCGACCGCCTGGGCCACTGTCCATTGCATCGACATGGCGGCGCAGACCGCTCCGAGCATCTCCGGAATGGAAGCCCGCACGCGCAGGCGGTACAGCGCCACGAAATGGGCCACCGATACGACGAAGGCCGCGATGATCGGCAGCGTCAGAATGCGGTCCGGCACTGCGATATTGGCGAATGCTACGAAGGGCACCCAGGCGACGTTGAGCAGCGCGACGACGACGCCGACGCTGTCGGCGCCCATCCAGTTGAGCCAACCCAGTCCATATTCGCGCTTCTGATCGCGCGAGAGGCCGTCCGTCCACGGCAGCAGATAGCGCCAATGCTTGCGCAGGAGCTGGAAGGCGCCATAGGCCCAGCGGTGTCGCTGCCTCTTGTAGGACTCGAAGGTGTCCGGCAAGAGGCCGAACCCGTAGCGATGGTTGGTGTAGTGGGAGGCCCAGCCACGCTCGAGCATGCTCAGGCCGAGATCGGTGTCTTCGACGATCGTATCGCTCGACCAGCCGCCGGCATTCTCGAGCGCCGCGCGCCGGATGAGGCACATCGTGCCGTGCATGATGATGGCGTTGAACTCGTTTCGCTGCACCATGCCGATGTCGAAGAAGCCGGAATATTCGGCGTTCATGGCAAAATGCATCAGCGAACGGCCGCCGTCGCGGTGGTCCTGGGGCGCCTGCACGAATCCGACGCTCGGATCGGCGAACAGCGGGACCATATCTTTGAGCCAATCCGGCCGGACGACGTAGTCGGCATCGATCGAAGCGATGATTTCAGCATCCGGAGCGGTGTGCGCGAGCGCGACGCGGAGCGCGCCGGCCTTAAAGCCTGATAGCTTGTCGACCCTGACGAATTTGAAACGCCCGCCGAGCAACTGGCAATGTTCCTCGACCGGCTGCCACAACGCGGGATCGGGCGTGTTGTTGATCACCAGCACGCATTCGACATTGGGATAGTCGAGCCGGGCGACGGCATCGAGTGTCGCCTTGAGCATGTCGACCGGCTCGCGGCAGGCCGGGATATGGATCGACACCTTGGGCGCGAAACCTACAGGCACGAGCGGTGGAGCTTCGGCGAGCCGGCGGGGCGGGCGTCCGAAGGCGACGGCCGCGATCTCCTCGATCCGTGCGAGTGCGATAGCGACGAGCGGTATCAGCAGCACGACGCCGAGCCCGAGCGCGAAGGCGGCGCCGGGCACGAAATAATGGCCTTTCCAGAAGCCCACGATCGCGGCGAACCAGGTACCGACGAGATGTGCGGCCGCCGCCAGGGTCGTGGCCTGCGTAGTCGTGATGCCGCTTACGGCGAGGATCGGCAGACACAAGAGGACGCCCAGCAGGACGGCAAGTCCGGCGCGCTTGACGTAGTCGGGGTCGGTGATGGGGCCGGTCCAGGAAAACTTCGGCTGCCGTGATGCGTCGAACAGGCCCCAATAGGGCCCGACGCCGCCCTCGAAAGTCTTCCACGGCTGGTCGATCGCCTCGACGATGTTGTAGTCGATGCCGTAGGCCTGCGCCCGGTTGACGAAGTCGCGGATGACCTGCGCCTGCACGATACGGCCAGGATTGGCGTCGTGGAAGTTATACCCAGCGCTCGGCCAGCCGAATTCCGCGATGACAATCCGTTTGCCGGGATGCACACGCCGCAACTTGTCGTAAAATTCGATCGTGTGATCGACGGCGCGAGAGGCGTCGAAGCCTTCCCAGTAGGGGAGGATATGTGCGGCGATGAAGTCCACGGCCGAGGCCAGCTCGGGGTGGTCGATCCAGACTGCCCAGATTTCTCCCGTGGTGACAGGGACCGGGCTCGATCGCTTCACCCGTTGGATCAGCTTGATAAGCTCATCCACGGTCATTTCCGCGCGCAGCGTCGTCTCGTTGCCGACCACGATGGCATTGACGTTGCTGTAATGACGCGCAAGCTCAAGCGCCGAGCGGATTTCCCGCTCGTTGCGCTCCTTGTTCTTGTCGATCCAGGCGCCGACCGTGACCTTGAGCCCAAACTCGGCGGCGATCGGGGGGACGAGCTCGGCGCCGCCGGTAGCCGAATAGGTGCGAATCGCGCGCGTGTAAGGGGCAATGGCCTTGAGGTCGGCGCGGATCTGCTCAACGGTCGGTCGGTCGCCGAAATCGGGGTGTCGCGAAGAGACGAAGGGCGCGTAAGAGACGCTGGCAAGCTGACCGGTGAAATCCGGGGCTGTCTCTTTGGTTCGCAGCGAAGCCCACAGGCCGGCATGCACGCACGCTACAAGCGCGAGCACGGCAGCGACGGTGCGCATCGAAATTTCAACCACGGGGCGAGGAAACAACAGCCGAACCCGTCCCCAAGGTTCGACGAAGGGTAATGATTTGAGTCACCTGCGAGCGGCAAAAATTAGGTAACCGTGCGACGTGGCAAATTCAAGACAGCGAGATTTGTTCCGAGAATTTTTGCTGCGCTCAGCCGGTGCCTTTGCCGGGCAAGCTAACGGCTCGTCGTCGGGCTTGGGTTGGCGGCGGCCGAGGGGGGAATTGCTGGCGTGGACGGGTTGATCCAGCAGGCGTGAACCCGCCCATTCAGGCTATCCGCGGCCTTCGGGTCGATCGTGCTTCCATGGGAGATCAGGCATCGGAACGTCGCCTGGATGTGGCCGCTGGGGCAGCCGAACCGGTCGTAGAGGTCGAGATGGCGGAAGGCGGTATCGAGATCGTCGCGCCAGAGCAGGCTGACGACGCGGCGCCCGAGCCAGACGCATTCCGGATTGCCTGCCGGCCCGGTTAACGCGTGCTGGGCCTCGGCGAACTCGTCGATCTTTTGCGGTTCTTTGCCCGGCTCCTGGCCTGGTGCGGCGGCCGGTCGCTGTTCGGGGGGTTTGGCGTCGGTCGCCTGCGCGTGAACAGGGGCAAACAAGGCTATTGAGAGGAGCCAAAGCCCAGCACAAAGCGACCCGGCAAGGCTGAAAGAACGATGAAACATAGCTCGACTTGCGTTTTCGGGCCGAGGTTGGCCGCGAAGAGGGAAGAGGGACGTTTCCTGGCCGGAAGGGCCATCTAGGGCATTTCCGGGCGCAACCGCACTGACAACAGCCTAACTTCCGTTATTTGTCCAGCGCGCATCATAGCGCAACCGCCACCGGATTTGGCGGCGCCCTTCTTGGCACGGCCCCGTCGCGAGGCTAATGGCTGAGGAGTGTCTCGCCAGCTGAAATCTCATGCGATCGGATCGGCCTTGGCTTCGTTCGCGGTCGCGGCGCTTGCCATCGCTGCGGCATGGTGGTGGCTCGGCGCTCCGGTCGCGGTTCCGCCATCGCCGCTGGCCAATGGCGAGAAGCTCTATTGCGTCTCCTATGCGCCATTTCGCGATGCGCAGAATCCACTCGTCGAGGGCACCCGCGTCGAGCCCTGGCAGATCGACGAGGATCTCGCGCTGCTGTCCAAATATAGCAACTGCATCCGAACCTATTCGGTTGATGACGGCCTCGATCACGTCCTGGCCAGCGCTCGCCGCTATGGATTGAAGGTGCTGCACGGCGTCTGGCTTTCCAACCAGCCCGAGAAGAACAAGCATCAGATCGACACCACCATCGCCTACGCCAAGGAATTCTCGGACGTCATCAGCGCGGTGGTCGTCGGCAATGAGGTGTTGTTGCGCGGGGAGATGGCCGTGCCGGACCTCATCGCCGCCATCACCGAGGTTAAGGCGCACGTGGCGAAGCCGGTAACCTATGCCGACGTGTGGGAGTACTGGCTGCGTTATCGTGACGTCCAGAACGCCGTCGATTTCGTCACCATTCATATCCTCCCGTATTGGGAGGATTTTCCAATCCCAGCATGGCGAGCCGCCGCCCACGTGGCATCCATACGCAGCCAAGTGGCGAGCGTGTTTGCGGGCAAGGACATCGTCATCGGCGAGTTCGGCTGGCCGCGCGCCGGCCGCATGCGTGAGGCCGCACGGCCCTCGCCGTCGAACCAGGCGCGCGCAATCAACGAGACGCTGGCCTTGGCGCAGCGAGAGAACTTCCGGGTCAACATCATCGAGGCGTTCGACCAGCCCTGGAAGCGCGCGCTCGAAGGGGCGGCCGGCCGCTATTGGGGCATCATTGATCGTGCAACGGGGACGCCGACGCTGGGCACGAACGGCGTGGTCTCCGATCACCCCGATTGGCCGATCGAGGCGCTGGCGGGAATTCTCGTTGCCGCCCTGAGCTTCGTTTGTGCCTTCGTGGCTGGGCGAGAGAAAGGCCTGTCGGCCTCTTTCTGGCCCGCACTCGCGGCGATGACGTTTCTTCCGGCAATCCTGTTTGGCTGGACGGTCGAGACGGTTCCTGTCGAAAGCTTCAACTTCGGCAGTTGGCTACGTTCGCTGGCGTTTGCGGCGGCTGCCGCGGCCGGGCCGGTCGTGTGCGCGACGGCCTGGGCGGCAGGCCGAGGCCTGCCCCCTTTTTCCGCGCTCATTGGCCGCAGAGGCGCTGGCCGGGACGCGCTCGACTGGGCGGTGGGGGGCACCCTCATTGCGCTTATGCTTTGCGCCGTCGAGGCGGCCCTCGGCCTCGTATTCGATCCGCGCTACCGCGACGTGCCTTTTGCGCCGCTGACGGCGGCGGCCTTGCCCTTCTTGGTCGTCGCGGTCGCGACGCCGCGTCCGCCGGGCGCTCGCGCCATGGCCGAGACGATGGCCGCCGCTGCGCTCGCCGTTTCGGCCGTCTACATCGTGTTCAACGAAGGCTTCGCCGATTGGCAGGCGGTGTGGTTCTGCGCCGGGCTGATCGGTCTTGCCCTCATCCTGGCAAGGGCGCGGGACGTGCCAAGCTCAGAATGAGCGCTCCTGCGGCGAGAGCGGAAAGATAAGCGTTGTGCAAGACGATGCCGAACGCTCCGGCAGCAAGCGCGATAGCAACCAGCACGATCGACGGCCGAATGAGGTTGAGCAATGCGGCGATGAGCGCGGCGCCGCCGAATATTTGATAATTGAACAATTCAATGGTCAGCCGGAACGTGGTGCACAGCCAGGTATCGAGGCCGGCCCGACAGGCCAAGGACACGGTGCTGTTCTCGATCGCCATGTAGCGCAAGTAAAGCGCCTCGCCCACGGAGAGGAAGGCGATGATGAGCAGCCAGTTGGTCTGGCGCGCGGTTGGCAGAAACAGCGGGCGGCGCATGACCCGCAAGATATGCCATCGAACCGGTTAACGCGAGGCGAGGCGCTGGCCTTCGAATAGCGCAGGGCGGCAAGAGACCTTGAATGGCGCAAGCGCGGCGCAGAGTTGCGCCGCTGCTTCCGGCTTCGACAGCGGCCCGGCAAGGAGCCGCAATTCGATCCGGCCCCCGGCCGAATCCCTGATGGCGACCATCGGGGAGAGGCCCTCAAAAAGCTGCGGATGCGCCGTCCGGATGCCGGTCCAGCGGGTGCGCAA
>Ga0335081_10013281_pt1 | contig 13316 bp, 13 predicted proteins | sample Lox_Sample_35_FD_206713 | JGI IMG/M metagenome (GOLD analysis project Ga0335081, IMG submission 206713) | Soil microbial communities from Loxahatchee National Wildlife Refuge, Florida, United States - Lox_Sample_3.5 | ecosystem: Environmental > Terrestrial > Soil > Wetlands | place: USA...
CAGGCCAGCCTGATCCGGTCGGCAGCGGAGTCGCTGTTCGGCCGGGGAACCCGGCCGACGGCGATCTTGCTCACCCACGTCCACCCGGACCACGCCGGTTCCGCGGCGGAGCTGGCCCGCTGGTGGCACCTGCCCGTGCACGTCCATCCCGCCGAGGTGCCCCAGGCTGCCGGTGGCATTGTGCCGGGTTTCGAGAATCCGCTCGACCGGGTTCTCGTCGCCCCCGCGCTGCGCCTGCTTCCCCGCCGGCTCCTGCCGGCCCGCGATCCACTCGCCGGCATCGTCCGGGAACTCGACCCTGACGGCTGCCCGCCCGGACTGCCCGGCTGGCGGTGCGTCCCCGCGCCGGGCCATACCCCCGGCTCCCTCGCCTTCTTCCGCCCGGCCGATCGGGTCATGCTCACCGGCGATGCCATCCTCACGATCGATCCGAACTCCGTGGCCGACCTGCTCCGCGACCGGCCCGTGCTGGGAGGACCGCCGTGGATCAGCACCTGGAACTGGGCACAAGCGCGCGAGTCGGTGGCCCATCTCGCCGAGCTAGAGCCCGCCGTGATCGCCGCCGGGCACGGCGATGCGATGACGGGCTCGGGCTTGGCACCCGCGCTGGGTGCCCTGGCACCCCGGATGCACCGCCCGCTGCGCGCCAGCGAGGGCTTCTTCCGCGGGGTGGACTACGCCGCGCCCGCCCGCTACCGGCGCCCGCCGGCCGCCTACCTTAGGCTGCAGCGGCTCGCCCACCTGCTGACCCGGATGGGCTGGAGCCCCGGGTACGTGGTCAACCTCGAGGTGCCCGGGCGGCGCACCGGCGTCCTGAGGCGGACCACCCTCGTGTGCACCGGGTATGAGGGGCGCTCCTATCTGGTTGCCCTCGCCGGGGACTCCCGACTGGGTCCGCAACGTCCGGGCGGCCGGTGGTTCCGTCGTCATCAGCCGCCGCGAACGGCACCCCGCCATGCTGGCCGAGGTGCCACCGCAGGATCGGCTGCCGATCATCCGCGCCTATTCCCACCGCCCCGGCCGGAGCACCGCCGCCGCGGCCCGGGAGGCCCGGACCTACTTCGGGCTCAGGACCCACCCTTCGGAGGCGCAGTTGCAAACAGCCGCCGGCCGCTACCCCGTGTTCCTCATCGAGGAGCCGCAGGCAGTGGCCGGAGACCGCGGCGGCCCGGACCCAGCGACCTCGCAGGCGCCGACGCCAGCCGCGCCCGCTGGCAGGCTCGGGACGGTCCTGCTGGTCGCGAGCGCAGCCGGCGCTCCGCTCAGCCTCCTGGCACTCCGCCACCTGGGCCGCTGGGGGCGCGTCCTCGTCGCGAGCGGCTGCGCTGTCCTGTTCGTTCGCGACACCACGATGGTCGCGTCCGGTACACCGGGGCGGCTTCGCTCGCTGCCCCGCGCCCTGCTGGCCGCCGAGGTCGCCACGTCCGCGACCGCGGTCGCCACCGGCATCTGGCCGTGGTTGCAGGATCCATCCACGACGGCGCGCCGCCGACACGATCCCTGTCCGGTATCACCACTGCGCCGCCACACCCCGGGGCGGGCCGCGGCCGCCCTCCTCGGCCCGGCGGCATGCGCGACGATGGCCATCCACACCACCGGGTTCGCCATCTACCTCAGTCCCGGCTCGGGGCTGCGTTCCCGATCCCGTCCTGGCGGCCCTCCGCCGACCGTCCCGCAGCCGACGGCGACCCGCGGCGCTGCGCAGCGAGGGGGGTGTGTCCGGTGAGAGCCGCGGTCAGCAGCCGTTACGGCCCGCCGGAGGTCGTCCGGATCGCCGAGGTCCCCCGGCCGCGGATCGCCGGCGACCAGGTCCTGGTGCAGGTCGCCGTCACTACCGTGAACCGCACCGACTGCGGTCTGCGGGCCGCGCACCCCTTCTTCGTGAGGGCGTTCACCGGACTGCGCCGGCCAAGGGTACACATCTGGGGCACTGAATTCGCCGGCACCGTGGCCGACGTCGGTGACCGGGTGCAATCCTTCACGATCGGTGACCGGGTGTTCGGCTACGCCGAGGACACCTTCGGGGCGCACGCCGAGTACCTGGCAATGCCGGCCCACGGCCCGATCGCCGCGGTGCCCGCGGACCTGCCCTTCGAGCAAGCCGCACCGAGCACGGAGGCGGCCCACTACGCCCTCTGCGACATCCGCGCCGCCGGGATCGGCGCCGGGCAGGACGTACTGGTGCACGGGGCCACCGGCGCGATCGGGTCGGCGGCGGTCCAGCTGCTCGCGCACCTGGGCGTGCGGGTGACCGCCACCTGCGACACCGCGCACGTGGACCTGGTGAAGAGCCTCGGGGCCGACCGGGTGATCGACCGCACGGTGGAGGACTTCACCCAGGATCCGCAGCGCTACGACGTCGTCTTCGACGCCGTCGGAAAAAGCTCCTTCCGCAGCTGCCGGCACCTGCTCCGCCCTCGCGGCATCTACCTCTCCTCCGACCTTGGGGCGTATGCCCAGAACCCGCCGCTGGCCCTGACCACCCGTCTGCTTCCCGGCCGCCGGGTGATGCTGCCCCTCGGCCGCAAGCGCGACTCAGCGGCGATCCAGCACATCGCGGAGCTGCTCCACACCGGCGCCTTCCGGCCGGTCATCGACCGCAGCTACCCGCTCGCACGGATTGTAGAGGCCTACCGCTACGTCGGGACCGGCCAAAAGGTCGGCAACGTCCTCGTGACCGTCTGACCCGCGCGGGAACCGCTCACGCAGCACCCGCTGACCCGCTGCCCTGCGCAGACCACTGCCGCACGGTGGCTCCAGGTTCCGGTGAAGGGGAACCCCCCGCGGGACCGTTGCGGCCAACATGCACGCAGACCCATGGAACATTTCACGCCGCCAGATCACGCCGGTCGCGCACGCACGTTTCGCAGGTGGTGGGGCGGGCGGGTTCGAACCCCGCTAGCGACGGATTATGAGCGGGCTACAGTAGCGATCCTGGTCGCTAGGCGCCGATACCGTGCGAGGCTGGCGGGATGGCAACCTTCGGGGGGCGGGATGGCAACCTTCGGGGCGGAGCAATTCCGTGTCAGGGTGAGCGACGAGGTCCTCGCCGGCCCGCGTGCGCGGATCGCTAACACGCGGCGGCCGGGGCCGGGGCCAGGTGCGCCGTGGGAGCAGGGCGAGAACGGCTCCTGGAGGACTACACCGCCCGGGTCCGCGGCGGCGGGCAGATCGGCAACGTCGTCCTGATCACTCGCAACGCCGCCGGGCAGGCGCAGCGCACCGTGGCCAGCTACCGGCCCCCGGACCACCCTGCTGCACCTGTCCCGGCTGATCGGCGAGCAACTCGCCGGCACCCCCAACGACGAGCACTTCGCTACCAGCGCCCCGAGTGAGGAGACACTTCACTGCGTTCCTGGTCCTGTCATGTGTGTCTGGCACAGATGCCGCGTCCGGTACCGGCCGGCCCCGTGAGCAAGCTGCGAGGCTGCCTCCCCCCAGAACTGGTCGTGATCGCGCCCGCCGCATCGTTTACCTGTAGTTTGCCTGAAGTTCATGTTTGGCCCCTCATGCGGGTCCATCCGGGGGCAACCGGCTGAGCGGCCCTGACCAGGCCGTGGCGTCAGCCTGCCCGGTGGTCGTCGTGAAGACCACCGGCAACAGCCAGGCCAGGCCGGTGCGGACACGGCCGTCCCCCGACGTGATGCCGGAATGGTGGCGTGGACGCTCTGAGCAGCCCGCCTGCTGCGGCCCAGTAACCTGGACCGCAGCCGCCGCTTCTACGGTGACCTACTCGGCCTGACCATCTGCGGGGAGTTCGGCCCGCCGGACGATCCCCGGGTGGTGTTCATCTTCGGCCAGGGGTTACTCGAGGTCTGCGGGCACGCGGCCGGCCAGGCCGGGAGTTAGGTGATCTGGATCCAGGTCCGGGGTGTTCACGCCGGGCTGGCCGCGGCCGGAGCCCCGGTTGTGAGTGAGCCAGCCGCGGAGCCCTGGGGTCTGACCGAGATGCAGATCGAGGATCCCGGCGGCATCCGGATTGTCCTGGCGACCGTGGCCGATCATGAACGGGTCACGGCCGTAGCCGTCGCGCGTGCGCAAAGGCGCGGATAACCCGCCCATGCGGTTATCCCGGCGATCCACCGGTACAGGCGTCCCGGTGGATCGCCGGGACCATTCGCCGGAGGATGGTGACATCGGCCCCTGCCCGCCGGCCTACCGTCGTAGCGGGTTACAGATCCGAGGGAGGCCATCATGGCACCCACGCATCCAGCGCGCCGTCCATCGGCGGCGCGCGGCGGGCTGGCTACAGCCTTGCCATCGTGTTCAGCGCGGCGCTGCTGATCGTCCTCAACGGCTCGCCCGGGTGGCAGGCGATACCGTTCCTGACCAGCGACACCGCCCAGGTGCTGTGGCTGGTGAACCTCTCCCTGGCGGCAGGCACAACCGTGGCAGCGGCCGCGCCAGCCGAAGCCGAGGGCACTGCCGCCACAGATCAGTAGCCACCTGCCGGCGGCCAACCAGGCGGCGGTGCCTGGTGCGGGAACCCCGCAGGCGAAGGTAGGAGGAACCGAAATGCTCATCACTACCACCCCCGCGATCGAGGGCCATCCCATAACCGAATACCTCGGCGTCGTCACCGCCCAAGGCGTGCTCGGCGTGAACGCCTTCAAAGACGTCGGCGCTGGCATGCGCAACATCTTTGGCGGCCGGGCCAAGTCCTACGAGAACGAGCTCGCCTCCGGGGTCAGCGACGCGCTGGCCGAGATGGAGCGCCAAGCGGCCCAGCTGGGCGCCGACGCGGTGGTCGGGGTCGACATCGACTATGAGACCGTGGGGAACAGCATGCTCATGGTCAGCGCCTCCGGGACCGCGGTGAAGCTCGGCTAACAGCCACCCCCCAGGAGCAGCTACCGGGAGCCGTCCGCCTGCCATAACAGCCGGTTCGGGGCGCAGTTGAGCCGGTCATACTCACGGCGGTTCGTCGGCATATCGGCGGATCTCGCGCGACGGCCGCGGCCAGCGATCATCACGTAGCGCGACCGGCGTTCCAGAGTGTGAGCGAACCTGCCGAATACGGGCGATGTGATCGATTCAGGTCGGCAGGGTGCCGCTGTCCAGATTTCCCGGTTATGAGCGAAGAGCGCAAGGCTGGGGGTTGGGAAATGTTGGGTGCGCCGGGGCCCGCGGTGCCGGCGCGCAGCTGGCCGTTGTTGAGTCACCGGCTCACATGGTGCCGCTGCCGGCGGCGGCCCCGGACGTCGGTACGTGCGCGGGCGAGCCTACGCGGCGGGGACCGTGATGGTCATGGTGATATCTGAGCCGCCGCGGCGGATGTCGAGGTTCAGGCAGCGCTTGCCGTTGAGGGCGCGGGCAAGGCAGGCCAGCGAGCGCAGTTCCCGCTCGGGGGTGCGCAGCAGCAGGTCTCCGGCGCGCAGGCCGGCCGTGTCGGCGGGGCCGTCGGGATGGACGGCTTCGACCAGGAGGCCCGCGCTGGGCGGGAGCCCGACCGCGGCGCGGCGTTGCAGCCCGGCGTGGGCGGGGGCGACGACCAGGCCGAGGCGTTCGTCGGGCCGGTCTGGGGTAGCCGGTTCGTATTCGAGCAGGAGCGATTGCAGGAGTGCGGCCAGGATGGCCTGCTGATCCGGGTCGAGGGCGGCGACCAGCCGGGACTCGTTGGCGAGATGCCGGGGAGCCAGGGTGTCGAACGTGCGGGCGCCCCCCTCGGTCAGGGTGACGAGCACGCCGCGGCCGTCCGGGGCGTGCTCGCGGCGGACCAGGCCGCGTTCGGCGAGCCGGTCGACCCGCACGCTGACCGTGCCGCTGGTGAGCCGGAGGGCGTCCATCAGCTGGCGCTGGGTGAGCTGGTAGGGCTGGCCGGCACGGCGCAGGTTGGCCAGCACGGCGAAGTCGGCGCTGGTGATGCCGGTGCCGTGGAATACCCGGTCCACCTCGGCGGCGAAGTAGGCGGCCAGGCGCCCGACCCGGTACACGATCGCGACGGGGTTGACTTCCAGGTCCGGTCGTTCGGCTTGCCAGCTCTCGATGAGCCGGGCCACGTAGTCGCGCGGCATCGCCTCGTTGTCCAGGTCGGCAGGGACCTGACCGGGTGCGGTGGCCATGCCATCAGTATGATGCCTTCCGCCTGGGGCTGCAAAGTTTGTTGACAAGCTTTGAATTCAAGCTAAGCTCTCACCCTAAGAGCCCAGGGCAACCGGGCGCCGCCCGGAGAGGAGCGCACGTCACGAGCCGGTTCGTCCTCGTCCACCGAACCTGGTCCGACGCGGCGGCGTGGTCGCCGGTAGCAGATGCGCTGAGGGCCGCCCGGCACCAGGTCGCAGCGCCGGACCTGCCCGGGCACGGCGCTGACCGCACCGCGCCCGCGGCCGCCGACCCGCCGGGCTGGGCCGCGTCCATCGTCCGCCTTTCCGCCTGAATCCCGATCCAGCCAGCAGGAGCAGCGTCGTGAGCCACAAGAACCTGAACCCCGTCAACCCGGACAAGCCCAAGCGGGTCGCCATCGTCATCTCCAATCCGGCCGTCTCGACCACGACCGGCTGGCCGGTCGGCTTCTGGTGGGGGGAGCTGACGCACCCGTACTTCTACTGCACCGAAGCGGGCTACCAGGTCGAGATCTTCAGCCCGGACGGCGGCAGATGCGAGGCCGACGCCATGAGCGACCCCGAGGACGCCAGCCAGTGGCAGGCCGAGGACGTGATCAGCCGCGGCTACAAGCACGATCCCGCCTTCGTCAAGCTGGTGGAGAACACCCGGCCGGTGGACGAGATCGACGTCAGCCGGACCGACGCCATCGTGGTGGCCGGCGGCCAGGGCCCGATGTTCACCTTCGCCGCCGCGCAGAACCTGCACCGCAAGTTCACCGAGTTCTACCAGGCCGGCAAGGTGACGGCCGCGCTGTGCCACGGGGTGGCCATCTTGCGGTACGCGACGCTGCCCGGCGGACAGCCGCTGGTGGCAGGCAGGACCGTCACCGGTTTCGCCAACGTCGAGGAGGACTTCGCCGACCAGGCGGTATGGGACGCCGGCGCGCTGCCCCGGGATAAGCACGTCATGCCGTGGCGCATCGAGGACGAGATCAGCAAGCTCGGCGGCAACTACGTGCAGGCCGGCTTGTGGAAAGGCTTCGCGATCCGCGACGGTAACCTGATCACCGGCCAGCAGAACTTCAGCGGCGGCGGGACCGCGCAGCTGCTGATCGAAACGCTGGGCCGCTGATGCGGGTCGGGATCATCGGCGCGGGCCACATCGGCGGGAACATCGCCCGCCGCCTGGCGCTGGCCGGGTACGAGGTCACCGTGAGCTTCAGCCGGGACCCGGCCGGGCTGGCGGCGCTCGCGGAACGGACCGGCGCGACGGCCGGGGAGCCGCCGGACGCCGCGGCGGCGGGGGTGGTCGTGCTCTCAGTCCCGTGGGGGGTGATCGACCAGGCCCTCGCCGCGGCCGGATCCCTATCGGGCCGGATCGTCGTCGACACCACCAACCAGTTCGGCCGCGGCGGGGCGGTTGACCTGGACGGCCGGACCGCGGCCCGGGTCAACGCCGACCGGATGCCCGGCGCCCGCTACACCAAGTCTTTCAACACCTTGACCGCGGCCTTCCAGGCGCAGGCCGCCAGCCGGCCCGATCCGGACAAGGTCGTGCAGTGGATCGCCGGCGACGATGACGACGCCAAGGCGGTCACCTCCGCGCTCGTCCGCGACGCCGGGTACGTTCCCGTCGACCTCGCCGGAATCGACACCTGCACTGTGATGGAAGCGCCCCGCCGCGCCGGGGCGGTATACGGCGAGGAATACCGGGCCGCCGACGCCGGCGGGGTGGTGGTGGCGGCGGTCCGGGCCGGCCGGCCGATACCGCCCCCTCCCCGCTACTGAGGGGCGCCCTGTGCCGTGTGCCCGCCGGGTGAGCTGATGCGTACCGACCGGCTGCAGGCGTTGTGCGACGGGGTATTCGCCGTGGCCCTGACCCTGCTGGTGCTCGGCCTGCCCTCCCCTGAGGGCTCGCGCCATCTCGGCCGCGACCTGCTCGCGCGGTGGCCCGCGTACGCCGCCTACGTGGTGACGTTCGTGACGGTCGGGATCGTGTGGGTCAACCACCACGTCCTGCTGGACCGGGTGGCCCGGGCCAGCCGGGTGTTCCTCGAGCTCAACCTGATGCTGCTGCTGTTTGTCGCGGTGATGCCGTGGCCGACCGGGCTGCTGGCGTCGTACGCGGGCGAGCCGGCCCAGGCCCGCCCGGCCGCGATCGTCTACGGGATGACCATGGTGATGCTGTCCGGGTCGTTCGCGGCGATCTGGATCTACCTGCAACGCCGCGACGACCTCGCGCATCCCGCGGCCCGCCCCGCCCTGGGCCGTGCGGTACGGCGCAGCCTGGTCGGCCCGGCCGTCTACGCGGTAGGGATCGTGGCCGCGGTCGGCGACCCGTCCGCGGCGTTCGCCGTGTTCGCCGCGGCCGCGGTCTACTTTGCCGCCTCCGGCCGGTCGCCGGCGGCGGCCCCGCCGGCCCGATGAGCCGCCGCCGGCTCGTGGTCGGGATCAGCGGGGCCACCGGCATCGCCCTGGGCGTGAAGATCCTGGAACTGGCCCGCGCCGCCGGGCTGGAAACGCACCTGGTGGTCAGCGCGCCGGCCCAGCTCACCCGCGCCCGCGAAACCGGCCTGTCCGCGGCCGGCCTGGCCGAGCTCGCCGACGCCAGCCACCGGCCCGGCGACGTCAGCGCCGCCATCGCCAGCGGCTCGTTCCCGGCCCTCGGCATGATCGTGGCGCCGTGCTCGGCCCGGAGCCTGGCCGCCATCGCGTACGGCACCGGCGTCGTCGTACTGGCCCTGGTCGCAGCCGGCCAGGGCGCGGCCGAGGGTGGTGGCGTCAGGGCGGCGCGGCTTGCCTTCCCGGTCCAGCGGGGCGCCCAGCCTGAGCAGCAGCTCCTCCGGTGCCGTCCCAGCCCATTCCGCTGCCGCATCCAGTTCCCCGTCCCCCGCCATGCCGGCGATCAGCGGCAGCGCCAGCAGGTACTCCAGCGAATAGGACCGGCCCTGCCGCCCGCGGCCGTCCTCCACCGTGCGCAGGAACCCGCGCAGTCTTGAGATCTCTTCATCATTCCAGCAGGAAGGAACTGATTCGCGTACCAGTTCCCCTCGCTGCGGGCGCTGCCCGCCGGGCAGCGAGCCCTCCAGGGCCGCCGCCAGCGCGGCACGCCCCTCTGCGGGCAGGTCCGCAGGCAGCCGGGACGGCAGCACCAGCTCGGGCGGCGGGGCCGGCAGCACGTCCGGCACCGCGGGCAGATCCGGCAGCACGGCCGGCAGCACTTCCGGGACCAGGGCACGGCACAGTACGGGCATGGCAGACTTGCGCACGCGGGGTTCCTCCGTGGGCACGGTGATTTGTCACAGAAGAACCAGTTTCCCCGGGGAACCCCGTGTCCCCGGAACGACACGCCCCGTTACCCGGGCGCGCCCACGCCGTGACCCCAGCGCAACACCAAGCCACTCCGCCCGCCAACGGCCGACCCGGCAACCCGCTGCTGACCAGCAGCAATTCTTTACATGCTCAGGCGATCATCGACTTTGCAGGTGCCCTGGCTCGACGGCTGTGTGATCCCGGGAGGCATACGCCTCTCTAATGCCACGGCTCGATCCATAAGCTTGAGGGGCTGTCGCCTTGGCGTAATTACGATGGAGGGAGCGAGAGTTACCGGTGATATTGACCTCTGCGCTGCGCAATTGGACGGCATGGGTAAACGGGTCCTCAACTGTGACGGATTGACCGTCACCGGCCGCATGAACTGTTGCGAGGGGTTTACCGCTACCGGGCTGATTAGCCTGGTCGGAGCTTCGATCGGCGGCGGACTCGATTTCGAGGGCGCCCAGCTTGATGGCAACGGCCGACCTGCCCTGAACGCCGATGAGCTTACTGTCACCGGCGTGATGTCCTGCGGCAAGGGATTCCAGTCCAACGGCGAGATCCGCCTCCACAGTGCCCGGATCGGTCCTCTTCTCAGCTTTTCCGGTGCCCAGCTTGATGGCAACGGCCGACCTGCCCTGAACGCCGATGGGCTCACCGTCACAGGAGCAATGTGGTGCGAGGAAGGATTCCGGTGCAAAGGTGAGATCCGCCTCCGCAGTGCCCGCATCGGCCTCCAGCTCAGCTTTTCCGGCGCCCAGCTTGACGGCGTGGGCTCGCCGGCCACTGCCCTAAAGTTTTCGGAGTTGTGTCCCATTCCGGGAGATTCGACTTTGCGATATCTATGGTGTAAGTGACTTCTTCGGTGTGCCGGACGCGTCGTTCGGCTGCGGTTCTTCCGGAGGTTCGCTGCCGGCCTTGACGGTGGCGGGGCAGGGCGAGGATGGCGGCGTTCAGGCTGGTCAGCGGGCTGCCGGGTCGGCGGCCGCAGTGCCGGCAGGGAGCCTGGGAGGCGACGTGGGAGCGGATGAGGCCAAGGACGGCGGTGAACGGGATGAGGCCGGGGTCCAGGCCGGCGGATCCGGCGGCGCGGGCGGCCGCGGTGGCGGTGATGTTGTGGATGAGCAGCAGTGCCCAGGCTTCCTGGCGGGCCAGTTCCGGGGACTGGCCGCGCAGTGGCCGGCGGGGACCGCGGACGGTCTGCTTGAGATGAAGGAACGCGATTTCGATTTGCCATCTCTCTGCATACAGGACGGCGATTTCACGGGCTGGGCAGGCCTCGTGGTCCAGGAGTGTGGTCAGCACCCGCATCCGGGTCGTCTTCGCCTTCCCGCTGCGGGTTGTCGCGGTGACGGTGAAGGTGACCAGCCGGGCGATAGTGTCCGGGAGGCGCTCCGCGCGGGGATCGCCGGTGTCTTTCCTGCGCCGGGCGCGCATGCCGTCTGATTCGTGCAGCATGACCAGCTCCGAGCCGTCGGGCAGGGCCCGGATGGTCTTGAGCGGGACCGATTTCGCGCCGTTCTTGATCCGCCAGGCCAGGTCCGCGCCGGTGCCGGAGAACCGGATCCAGCGGCGCATGGAGAAGAAGCCGCGGTCGGCGAGATTGAGGATGCCGGGGCCGAAGCTGCCTTCGAGCTGGTCAGCCAGGGCGTTCTCGCCGTCGTGGTAGCCGCCGATCGCGGCGCCGGTCCAGCGGAAGGTCGCGGTGCGGACGTGCGCGGTGACCCGCAGCATGGGCCGGGCGCCGTCCGCGGGCGTGCCGAACTCGCCTTCCAGCACCTCGTTCCTGGCCAGCTCCATCGTGGTGCCGTCGATCGCGGTGACCTCCAGGCCCTTCCACAGCAGGCCGATCCCCAGGTCCGCGTCCGCGCCGGCCGCGTCCAGCTCGAAGATCCTTTTCATGACCTGCTCGCCGAGCAGCTTCCTGGCCTGGGAGAACGCGCTGCCGGACGGGACCTCCGCGCCCGGCGGCCGCCGCAGGCCCGGCAGCCCGAACGCCGTCGCCAGCACGCTGTCGTAGCCGGCGCCGGGGAACAGGCACGCGACCAGCACGCAGGCCACGGTCATCTTCGCGGTCAGCACCCGGTCGTACTTGTGCCCTGAGGGCGCCTCCCGCAGTGCCCGGGCGATCACGCCGTCAGCGAGCAGGTCTTCCAGCAGGCCCTGCCGGTCCAGCTCCGCCAGCCATTCCGTCCAGAACCCCGGCCCGGACGCGAGCCGGGCAGCCATCCCCGCAGCCCCGGGTTCATCTTCTTCCGGCGGCCCGGCCGGAGTGGACGCAGGCGTGATGACCATGGCAAACTTGGCAGTCAACAAAGCTCCAGGTGAACGAAAAGGGCGTCGACAACCCAGTTCCTACCAGGAGCTTTGTTCTATTTCAGGAACCATCGGATCCCGTCACACCGCCGCGATCAACATGCAGCCAGACCGTGACCAGCCCTCAAAAACCAGACATCAGGCCCCATAACCCCGGAAACTTTAGGGCAGTGCCTTCAAACCGCATGGCGGCCGACTCGCCGGTTTCGTCGAGCACATGCACGTATCGTGCCGTCGTCCGCAAGTCAGCCTGCCCGAGTCGGTGCATCACCGCCTTGGGATTCTCCCCGGCGTCGATCAGCCACGAGGCGTGTGTGTGCCGCAACTGGTAGGCGGTCGGCTTGAACGGGATGCCGCTGTCCGCGACTGCCCGCGCCCAGATCCGGTTCCAGATCAGCTCGTCCAGAAATGCCTCGTCGGCATCACGAGACTTCTCCCACCTGCGCCGCACCGTGCCCGAGGCGGCCGCCCGCCGAACCCGCATCCGCTCCCGGCCATAATCCCGGGCCCACTGTCGGCACCCCTCGCACCGGCACTTCGCCTGGACGTATCCGCCCAGAGTGCCATGCGCATACACCCGCCCGCTCACTGGCTCGCAGTCCCCGAGTGCCCGCAACTGCTCTTCTGTCAGCCCCGGTTTGGTCCGCCGCGGCGGGACCACGAGATCAGCTGGGAAGAGCACGCCCGTCGCGTCGATGCCGTACTCCGCTACGTGTCCGCATACGAGCTCGACCACAGCCCGATCCAGCTTGAGCCTGCGCGTCTGCCCATTTTTGGTGTAGTCCCGCACCAGGAACGTCTTGCCCTGCGGGTGATGCTCGCGGGACACCTTCACCACCGACCTGGCCACCTCCAGCATGCCCGCCTCAAAATCGAAGTCGGCGGGCTGCAGCCCGATCGCCTCGCAGAACCGAAGTCCGCTCGACACCAGCAGCGTCGAGAACACCTGGGCCGGCTTGGTCGGCAAGCAGGCCCTGACTTTCAGGTACTGCTCCGGCGTCGCGATCTTGATCGCCCGCCGGCCCGGCACCTTGGGGATCCTCACGTCATGGAACGGGTTGTAGTCCAGGTACCCATCCGCCACCGCCATGCCGAACATCGCGCCCAGCATCACCTTGGCCTGCCGGATGGTGTTCGCCGACCGCCCCTCCTCCTGCAGCGCCGTGACGTAGTTGCGCGCCGCCGTCCGGTCAGTCTCGGCCAGCCGACAGCCGCCGAGGAACGGGATCACGTGCAGCCGCAACGTATCCGAGTAGGTGTCCTTGGTGTTCCCCTCGACCTGGTGATGCCGCAGGAACACAGGAGCGTACTCCCTGATCGTCCGCGTGGCGCGGGTAGCCGGGTCCAGGCCGCTCGCTGCACCACCGGACACCTCGGCGTGCCGCTCCGCCTGCTCCGCGACCGCAAGCGCCCGCTCCTCGGTGTCGAAGGTGCCAGCCGATCGGTAGCTCCCGTCAGCAGCCTTGTAGATGCCCCGGTACCGCACCCCGATCTTGCGCTCCCGGCGTTCCGCATAAGCCATGGTCAGGCCTCCGAGCTGGGTAGAAATTTGGGTAGAACGGGGAGGCTCCACCCAACATCTCAGACCAGCATAGGCCGACCCTCTGACATTCTCTGACCTGCGAAAACACTACAAAAGAT
>Ga0335081_10013283_pt1 | contig 13315 bp, 9 predicted proteins | sample Lox_Sample_35_FD_206713 | JGI IMG/M metagenome (GOLD analysis project Ga0335081, IMG submission 206713) | Soil microbial communities from Loxahatchee National Wildlife Refuge, Florida, United States - Lox_Sample_3.5 | ecosystem: Environmental > Terrestrial > Soil > Wetlands | place: USA: Florida...
CATCGTCGGGCTGGTCGGGCATGCCCGCTCCACCTCGCTGGAATCGGATTCGACGGAGGGCACGTACTATCTGGCCGTCGCGCAGGCGCCTCAGCTGAACAATGCGCTGGCAGTTCGCAGTTCGCGCTCGCTGGAGGACCTGGAGGGTGATCTTCGTGCGGCGGCGCGTGCGGTGAATCCCAGCATTGCGCTCTATGACGTGAAGACGATGGAGGAGCGCGTCGACAGTTCGCTGGTCGGCAGGCGCTTTGTGGTCCTGTTGCTGACTGCCTTTGCGGCGCTGGCTCTGCTGTTGGCAGCGCTGGGATTGTACGGCGTGATCAGTTACTCGGTGCGGCTGCGGACGCGCGAGCTCGGGGTTCGCATGGCCCTGGGTGCGCAGCGTGGCAGGGTGATGGGACTGGTGCTGGCGCAAGGCCTGCGTCTGGCCGCCATCGGAATCGTGTGCGGTGCGCTGGCTGCCGTCGCGCTTGGGCGGCTGTTTTCCAGTCTTCTGTTTCAGGTCGGAATGCTCAGCGTGCTGCCCTGGCTTGTCGCCATTTTAGTTCTTCTGGCCGTGGTGCTGCTGGCGACCTTCCTGCCGGCCCGCCGCGCTGCTGCAATTGAGCCGATGGAGGCCCTGAGAACGGAGTAGGAGCACAAGATGCGTCTCACCTTTCGCGAGCTTCGCCTGGCGCTTCGGCGCCTGCGCCAGTCGCCGGGATTTACGGTCGTAGCTGTGCTGATGCTGGCGCTCGGCATCGGCGCCACCGTCACCATGTTCAGCGTGGTGGACGGCGTGCTGCTGAAACCGCTGGCCTATGCGAATTCGCAGCAACTGGTAGATGTTCGCGAGGTCCTGCAAGAATGGCAGTCGATGTACCCTGATCTGCCGGCCAATCCCAAGCACTATGAAGCCTGGCGGCATCGGTCGACGGCATTCTCCGGTTGGGCCTTGCTCCAGCTGCGAAGATCTGACCTGGCGCTGGGCAACGGCGCAGCGGTCATCGTCCCCACGGCCTACGCTTCCATCGAGCTTTTCTCTCTGCTCGGGGTGCAGCCGGTCCTTGGCCGCGGCTTTACAACGGACGAGATGCAGGACGGCCACAATCGCGTCGTTGTGCTGAGCAGCCGCATCTGGCAGCAAGACTTCGGCGGCGATTCTCAGATCATCGGCAAGACAATTCGCATGAACGGCTATCCCTACACGGTAGTCGGAGTCTTGCCCGGCGAATTCGAGTTGCCGTCGAATGGCCTGGGTCTGATGCGCCAGGATGAGCAGAGGACGGTCGATCTGTTTGTCCCCCTGGTCATTCCACGCGAGTCGATGCAGGAAGACATCGGCGAGTTCAACTACCAGGCTCTGGCACGAGTCAAGGCCGGCGTTCCGCTGGCGCAGGCGGCGGCACAGCTTGAGGCCATCGAGGACGATATTTCGAGCCATCTCCCGCCAGACGCCAAGGTGCACCTGCATACGAATGTGCTTCCGTTGAAGGAGACCGTCGTCGGCAGCGTGACTCGCGGGCTGTGGCTGCTGTTTGCCGCGGTGGGATGTGTTCTGCTGATCGTGTGCATTAACTTGGCCAACCTGCAACTGGTGCGAGGAATTCTCCGCTCGCGGGAGACCGCCGTGCGTGCCGCGTTGGGCGCCGGCCGGGGCGATCTGCTGGCTCATTCGGTTGCGGAAAGCGTAGTTCTTGCCGTGGTGGGCGGTGCCTTAGCCGTCGTTCTTTGTTCGCTAAGCTTGCGTCTGCTGCCTCATCTTGTGCCGGGATCGCTGCCACGCAGCGGCAATATCAAGCTCGACGCCACCGTTCTGGTGTTCTCCCTGCTGGCGACCACGCTCACGGTCCTTCTTGCGGGAGTTCTCCCCGGATTGCGCTCCATCGCTATCGATCCACACACGGTGTTGCAGAGCGCCGGTGCTCGCACAGCCGGAAGCCGCGCAGGCGCTCGGCTGCGGACTGCACTGGTGGGAGCCGAGGTCCTGTGCAGCACGGCCCTGCTGCTGGTCTCAGCCTTGCTGGCACGAAGCTTCCTCCAGTTGATGAGCGTGGATCGGGGCTTTCAGACGCAGCACATTCTCACTCTGCGGGTCCATCTCCCCAAAGGCCAATACGAGAAAGACGAACAAGCTAGCCGATTCTACGATGAGGCACTGCGACGACTTTCGCAGTTGCCGGGCGTCGAGTCGCTGGGCTTTTCCAGTGCGCCCCTGATGAACGGCGAAACCTGGATCGATCTGTTAAATGTTCTGCCCGCTCCCGCGAACCTCTCCTTGCAGGATCGGATACAGGCGGACATCCGCTGGGCAAGCCCTGATTTCCTGAAGACGATGGGTATTCGCCTAGTCGCCGGCCGCATGTTCGGCGAGCAGGATCGCGGCCATCACGTCGCCGTGATATCGGAGTCAGCCGCGCGCAAGCTATGGCCCGGGCAGGATGCTGTTGGCCGCCACTTCAAAGCCGGAAACGGAGACGAAATCACGGTAGCCGGGGTGGTTGCAGACGCCCGAAGTGAAGATCTGAGCGCGACGCCAGTAGCGATCGTCTATTACCCGTATTGGCAGGGGCCCCAGTTCTCGAACTTTTTCGCCTTCCGGACAGCCGAAGATCCCAAGGCGATCGCGGGAGCAGTTCGAGCGGTCATCAGCAACCTGCAGCCGGAAGCGGCCATCACCGATGTTCAAACCATGGACGAGCTTGTCGGTGCGTCCGTCGCGCAGCGCCGATTTGAGTTTGACGTCTTTACGGCTTTTGCGGCAATCGCGCTGCTGCTGGCTGCACTTGGTCTATATGGCGTGCTTTCGTATTCTGTGGCGGAGCGAACACGTGAGATGGGCGTGCGTATCGCCCTCGGCGCGCAGCGGGAGTCGCTGTACCTGCTGGTCTTTCGCCAGGCCGCATGGCCCGTGATTGCGGGAGCGGCTGCGGGCCTGCTGGTGGCTCTGTTGAGCGGACGCCTCATCACCAGCATGCTCTTCCAAGTTAAGCCTTACGATTTTTCGTCGGCCGCGGTGGTGATCGCGGTTCTTGCCGTCACGGTCGTAGCCGCGTGCTACTGGCCCGCTCGGCGAGCTGCACACGTTGAGCCAATGCAGGCCCTGCGCACCGAGTGAGAGGCAGCAATGCTCGAGAAACTTCGACGCAATTTCGTTTGGCTGGCAGCGCTCGCGCTGGCGGCGACGGCCGTCGCGGGGCAACAATCGCCGCCAACTACTTCGCTGCCTACGGTGCAGCAGGTGCTCGGCCACTATGTCACTGCGCTCGGCGGACGTGATGCCATCTTCAAGCACAAGTCGATGACCATTCGCGGCAAGTTCGAGGTCTCGGAAAAAGGACCTGAGTTCGATCGCGTCGCTTATTTCAAGAATGGCAAGATGCTGTACCAGATCAACCTGCCCAATGGAAGCCGCTTCCAGCAAGGCTTTGACGGCAAAGTTGCGTGGCAGGTAAGTCCCGAGGGCAAAGCGACGGTTTCCGGCGGCGACGCCATCAAGTCCAGCGAACGCGATGCCGACATGTACTACCCGGCGCATGTGATGGATTACTTCAGCTCGATGGAAGTGGTCGACGTGACCGACTTCGAGGGCCACACCTGCTATCACTTGAAGGGAACCAACAAGTGGGGCCGGGTCAACGAGCATTTCTACGACACTACGACCGGGCTTCTGGTGGGCTATCGCTTCAACACCAGCTGGCGAGGCGGCGCGGGCGATGAGAGTGAAGTATTCTCCGAGTACAAGGATTTTGGTGGGTGGCAGATACCGACGCGCAAGGTAAGCAAAAGTGCCGACGCTACCCAGGTGGAGACGATAACTGCGGTGAGCTTCGACGACGTCGACGATTCCGTATTCGCATTGCCGGAAGCGGTGAAGGCCGTGCTCGCAAAGCAGAATAGCAATTAGCAATTAGCATTAGTTGCAACTAGTAACCAGCATCTAGAACTCGTCCCATAAATCGGTGGGGTTTGTGTCAGGGCACGACTTCCAGTCGTTCGAGTTGTTTCGGGTAGAGCTGACCTTCAGGTCAGCGTCCAAGTCGTTTGTTTGTGGTCATGAGTCGGCTTCAGCCGGCGGCAGAAACAATGGTTCCAGAGTTTTTCAGCAGCCTGTGAAGACGTGCCCTGATACAAAGCAATTTATGAGTTAGGTTCTAGTTGCTAACTACTCTTATGACGGATTTCCGTTACGCTCTACGCCAACTGCGCAAGTCGCCGGTCTTCACGCTGGTTGCGGTACTCACGCTGGCTTTAGGTATCGGCGCAAATACCGCGATCTTTACCCTGCTCGATCAGGCGCTGATTCGCAGCCTACCGGTCAACCATCCGGAACAACTGGTGCGCCTGCGCTACACCGGCGAGAGTCCCGGCCACACCAACACCTATGGTGGCGACGACAACGATTTCTATTCCTATCCGATGTACCGCGACCTGCGCGACCAGAACAGCGTCTTCAGCGGACTGATCGCCAACGATCTGCAGCGCGTCGGGGTGCAGTGGGGCAATCGCTCCGACCTCACCGACGCCGAACTGGTCTCCGGAAATTATTTTCAGGTGTTGGGGCTGCGGCCCGCGATGGGCCGTTTGCTGCTTCCCTCCGACGATCAGCCCAACAGCGGTGCGGTTGCTGTGCTCAGCTTCAACTTCTGGAAATCCGCTCTGGGAGCGGATCCTCGCGTCATCGGCCAGATTGTGCTGATCAACGCACAGCCCTACACGATCGTCGGCGTGGCTCCGCCGAATTTTCATAGCATCGTCGCCGGCGCCATGCCGGGAGTGTTCGTACCCACGTCGGCCAAAAACGCCATCACACCGCGCTGGCAGGACTTCGCCGACCGCGAGTCGCATTGGCTCACGATTGTGGGACGGCTGAAGCCGGGCGAGAGCCGGCAGCAGGCACAGGCTGCACTGGAGCCGCTTTGGCATGCATTGCGCGCCGACGAGCTGAAGTTGTTCAACTATCATCGCGAGCGCACGCGGCGGCTCTTTCTGGACGAGTCGCACATTCAGCTGCTGGACAGCGCGCGCGGCTTCTCGCCGCTACGCGACCAGATCGGCACACCCTTGACCATCGTGATGGGCATGGTCGGCCTGCTGCTGCTCATGGCGTGCCTGAATGTCTCCAGCCTGCTGCTGGTGCGTGCTGCAGGACGCGCGCGTGAAATGTCGGTGCGCTATGCCATGGGAGCGGCGCGCTGGCAGATCGTCCGCCATCTGCTGGGTGAGGGTCTGCTGCTGGGATTGCTGGGCGGCGCGCTTGGGCTGGCCCTCGCGCCGGCCATCTCCGGCGTGCTGGTCCGAATGATCTTCACCGATCCGCAAGCCGAGGTACCGTTGTCCACGCAGCCCGATCTCCGTATCCTGCTGTTCACCTTTATTGTCGCGCTGGTGGTCAGCGTCCTGTTCAGCCTGGCGCCGGCCATGCGCTTCCTCCGGCCCGACCTGGTAAATGGCTTGAAGCAGCAAAGCGGCACCGCCTCGGGTGCACAGCTGCGCTTCCGCCGTGTGTCGGTAGGCGCGCAGATCGGCGTAAGCCTGCTGCTGCTGGTCGGGGCCGGACTGTTCGTGCGCACCTTGTACAACTTGCGATCCGTGGATGTGGGCTTCGTCACCGATCATATAGTCAGCTGCGAATTGCATCCCCGGCTGGCGGGCTATCCCGCCGAACAGTTGCAGCCGCTGAACCGGCGCGTGCTCGACACGCTCACAACTTTGCCGGGAGTACGCGGGGTCGCCGCGACCGATGATCCCGACCTGGCCGACAACGACGACAACGGCAACATCTCCATCGCCGGCTACAAGGAAGCTGAAGGCGAAGACATGCAGGCGGAGCAGCCATGGGTCACACCGGACTATTTCACGACCATGGGCATTCCCTTGCTGGCGGGACGCGTCTTTCGCGCCCAGGAAACTACCGGCGTAGGTCTGGTCAACGACAGCTTCGCGCGCCATTACTTCGGCAGTCCGCAAAATGCGCTGGGCCGGGTGATTGCTTTTGGCTCGGGACCCAAGGCCAAGTTCGACACGGAAATTGTCGGTGTGGTGGGCGACACCAAGCACTCCGCCATACGCGACCCGATACGGCGCACGATCTATCGTCCGCTGCTGCAAAGCCCGGAGCTCAACACGGTGTATTACCTGGTGCGCACCTGGCAGGCGCCACAGGCGGCGGAAGCTGACATCCGCGCCGCCCTGCAGCAACTGGATTCCAAGCTGGCACTGAGTGACCTGCACACCATGGATGAGCAGATTAGCGATAGCCTGAGCAACGAGCGGTTGTTCGCTCTGCTGTCGGTCAGCTTCGGCTTACTGGCGGCACTGCTGGCGGCGATTGGATTGTACGGCGTGCTGGCCTACTCCACCGCGCAACGCACCCGCGAGATTGGTGTTCGCATGGCCATGGGCGCCCAGCGCTCGAATGTGGTGCGGCTGGTTCTGTGGGATGTGCTCTGGATCTCCGGCGTGAGCGTCGTTGTCACATTGCCGGTGGCGTTGCTGCTGGCGCGTAGTCTGCGAAGCCAGCTCTATGGCGTCAGCGCCGGCGATCCCTTGACATTCGTTGGAGGAACATTGCTAGTGGCGATGGTCGCCCTGCTGGCGGCGTTGGCGCCGGCACGCCGCGCAGCCTCAGTGGAACCGATGCAGGCCTTGCGGACGGAGTGATTCGGGTTTCGGAATTAGCATTTAGCACTTAGCACTTGGCATTTAGCACTTCATCCTCGGCAGCGACGCGGGCTGCGATGAAGGCTAACCGTGCATCGCCGCGATCTCAACGGCTGTCACCGTGGAATCCGGCGGTCGCCTCTTAAGTTGGCTGCTCATGAGCTCTCACCTGAAACTACCGACCGCAATCAACTCAGTGCCAAATGCTGAGCGCCAAGTGCCGCTTTCCCTACACCGCTCTCCGGCCGGTCACCAGGTTGATGATCGCCACGATCACCGCCAACACCAGCAGCAGGTGAATCAAGCTTCCCGCAATGTGGAAGCCCCAGCCCAGGAGCCACAAAATCAACAGAATCGCAAAGATCGTCCAAAGCATGGAACCCTAACCTCCGGCCATAAAACCGGCCCAGAGATAGGAGTCGGAATTCTACACTGGAGTTGTACGGCAGCTCACACCACTGCGCCGAAGGCGCTCAGCAGCGCTCCCGCATCTTCGGCGGCACTCTATCACTCTGCCGGACCGTTGTGCTGGACATACATTGAGCCCAGAGCATACCTACAACCGTTCGTACCGCCGGCAGGAGCCAGCTGCGATTACGCTATTTTGCCGGCAGCTCACTGGAGGACGAATGGGTGTCGCGGCCTGCCATCATCATGAGTCCCGCAACCAGAATTCCCGCCAGCATTCCCACCCACCCGGACAGAGCGCAGTACAGAAGAATGTGTCGCATGGCATGACCTCTTGGCTACAGCCGCCAGCAGTGTCGAGCACCTCGTCGGCGGCAGCTCGCTGCCTCATCGCGCTATGGCCGGGCTACGCTGTTTCCATGCGTGCGCGCATCTTCTCCGCCAGCTGCCGCACCGAGCGCACCTTCTCCGCAACATCGGGCGAGATCGACTGCTGCCGCAGCGCCAGCTCCGAGTTCAACAGAATGCCGGTGACCTCGTCGCGCAACTGATTCCGCAGCACCCGTTCGGCGGCGCGCATGGCCACCACTTTCTCCTGATCGGTACGGCGCAGCGCCACCTGCACCTCGCGCACGACCCGGTCGATGCTGTGCAAGGCCAGATTGACATAGAGCGGCATCGCCATGCCGCAATGGTTTAACAGCGTATCGAAGGCGCGAAAGTCGGCCTCCAGCAGCGACTGGTCGATGGCCACGGCGTCGTACTCCGCCGTTCGCATGCGGTTCAGGGCCAGCGGTACGGAGCCGGCTACCTCGGTCTTATGTCCGGTGCCGCGGTCCAGAGCCGCGGCACATTCCCTGGCCCGGGCAGATGTCGTCACCAACAGAATCATGATTTCCCCTTTCGCCGCATCGTCGAAGCGCACTTCGCCTCTCCGGCTCGGGTGCGGCGCTCGCCGGTGGTTGCTGCCTTGGCGCGGCTTACTGTTCCCTATCGGCGCGCCAGCTCTGTTCCTATACCGGAACCAGTTCCCAATGGTTGAGCAGACGCGCAGGCTTCAGACGGCCGAACCGTATTCTTTCAGTTTGCGATACAGCGTCGTCTTACCAATTCCCAGCCGGCGCGCGGCCTCCAGCTTATCGCCGTCCAGCACATGGATGGCGTGCAGGATGGCCTGCTTCTCCAGTTGCTCGATCGGCGTGATCGCCGCCGGATCGGCCGCTGCTTCCGGTGCTTTGGCCAGCGCCTGAAAGTCCTGGACCTGGGTGGGTAAGTCGGTCACATGAATGGTGGGCAGGGAGCAGGTCGTGCAGGCGCGCTCCAGGCAGTTCTCCAGCTCGCGCACATTACCCGGCCAGTCGTAGTCGAGCATTAACCGCATGGCGTCGTCGCCTACCGTGTGCTGGATGGCGGTGTTCTTGTTGATGCGCTCCAGCACATGCCCAATCAACAAGAGAATGTCCTGCCTGCGCTCGCGCAGCGGCGGAATCCGCAGCGTGAGCACATTCAGACGGAAGTAAAGATCGCGGCGGAAGGTTCCCTGGCTCACCGCGGCATCGAGGTCGCGGTTGGTGGCTGCCAGGATACGAACGTTAATGGGGATGGCGCGCGTCCCACCGACGGGACGGATCTCCTTTTCCTGGATGGCGCGCAATAACTTGGCTTGCAGATCGACGGGGAGTTCGCCTACCTCGTCCAGAAAGATGGTCCCGCCTTCGGCGGTGGCCAGCAATCCTTCCTTGGGTCGAATGGCTCCGGTAAAGGCGCCGCGCACGTAGCCGAACAGTTCGCTCTCGATCAACGTCGGTACCAGCGATCCGCAATCCACCGGGATGAACGGCTTGTCCTTGTAGGGGCCGGCGAAGTGAATCGAGCGCGCCACCAGTTCCTTGCCGGTCCCGCTTTCACCCAGGATCAGCACCGGGTGGCTGCTGTGCGCCGCCTTGGCAATGATGCGATAGAGCTTCTCCATCTCGGGCGAGTGTCCCACCAGCGGACCGAAACCGTGCTTGGCCTTGAGCTGCTCGCGCAGCAGGCGATTTTCGGCGGTCAGCTTCAGATGGCCAGTCACGCGCTCCAGCTCCAGGCGCAATTCCTCGAAATTGAATGGCTTGGTGATGTAGTCGTAGGCGCCTAGCTTCATGGCCTGTACGGCTGACTGCACCGTGGCGAAGCCGGTCATCACCATCACCACCGCTTCCGGCCGCCGCCGTTTGATCTCCCGCAGAATCTCCAGGCCGCTGCAGCCCGGCAGGCGCAAATCCAGCAGCACCACGTCCACATTGGTACAGTCCAGAATGCGATAGACTTCGTCGCGGGTCTCCGCCAACTGGCAGCTGAACCCCAGCGAATTGGCCACCTCCCGGCAGCACTCGCGCACCGAGCGCTCATCTTCTACGATTAATAAATTCAACAGGTTAGTCTCAACAGGCCGCTCGCTTACCGGAACCGCTTCCGCAGCTATCACGTGACCCTTCCCCTCTTCGGCGACGATATGCGTCCACCGAGTACCATTCGAATTAGCGCTCAGTACTATCATCCCTTTTTGGGAAATTACCGCTAGTGCAAGGGTCACACTCACCTGTGAGGTCCACTTTCCGCTCCAGCCGCCCACCCGAGTGAGCGCCGCGCGCGGCCGCTGGTTCCGCCGGCAGCATGGGCGAGCAAGACGGAATATCCGGGCAAGAAGAAAAATTGGCGATTGTGCTGCCCTCGTTCACCTCCGACGCGTTCTTTCCGCCAAAGTGTGCCGCGAACCGTCGCAGCAATTCCGCCGCACGCTGCGCGTTGCGCTCGATCTCGCGAACCGCGCGCTTCAGATGACTGTAAGGAGGAAGCTTCCACTCCAGCAGCTGAGCGTTCAGTAAAATTCCGGCGATGGAATTGGAAAGCTGGTGCAGCAGGCCGGCCGCCTCGCGCGGCAGCAGGAACTGCGAAGGGCGTGCCGTCTCACCAGCACGCCCCTCGGAGTCGCAGCAGGAGGAGGACATCGCATCGCATGGTGCAACACAAGAATCCGGAGGCGAAGCTTGAACTTCGCCGGGAACGATCGCATTTGCGAGATGGCTGCGGCGGTACGAAGACGTCTCCCGCGCAGAGGCATCGCTTTTCGAGACCGGCGGCAGCACGTCGTCGGCTATGGGCTTTCTTGTTCCGGCGTTTTCTCGCGCCTCACGCAGTCTCATGATCCAGCCGTTCCCTCTAGCGACACTTCACAAGGAGCACGCCGGCAGCCAAATGCCGCGCCTTGTGCATGTGGTTCGCTTCAAACGAACATCGGTCGGAAGCTACAGAAGCATCTCGCAACCGGTTGTGCCTGGAGGTTCAGATTGGGAGAGACGATGTGGAGGATTCGCGCGATGGCTAAGCAGACAGAGGACTTGAGTCGTTCCCGCTTGCGGAAACAGAATTAGCCAGAATCTCGAACTGGGAAAGATGTGGCGCTGTCGGCTCTTAGCTCTTAGCCTTTAGGAATCGAGGCAAGGCAACTGCACCCGCCCGCTAAAAGCTAGAGCTAAAGGCGTAAGAGCCACATTAGCGAAGAGTGAAAGCAACCGCGGCGTCTTATTCCCGGCTGCTCGAACCCGCCGCCGAGCTCCCAGCGCCGGCCGTGGCCGTCACCGACGATCCCGCGCCTCCGCTCTGCTGCAGCAACAAGCCGTTGTAGACCGAGGCCGCCAGCAGCCTGCCCTGATAATTCATCGCCGCGCGTATGGAGACGCCGGTGTCGGGCGTGGACTGCCAGGTACGCCCCCCATCCTTGCTCTGATAGACCGCGTGCGCATACAGCGCCGTCGCCAGCAACTCCTGCGAGCCGGGGTCGTAACGCACCACGAAGACATTGCGCGGAGGCAAGCCGCCCAGCGTGTGCTCCCAGGTGCGGCCGCCATCAGTCGAGTGCAGCGCTCCCTCGCGCGTGCCCATCCACAACGACCCGTCGGGCATCGGCGTCAGGCTGTAAATGCCGGTGACGTATTGCGGATAAGTGACCTCGCTCCACGTCTTACCTTCGTCATGCGACAGAAAGACGCGCTTGGGAGCGACCAGGGTCAGCGTGCCGTCGGAGCCGCTGTTGACGGCGATGAAATCGGTTTCTCCCTCGACCATGCCGCCATACCATTTGAGACCACGATCGGCGCTGACGAACAGACCTTCATTGGTTGCGGCGTACCACTTGCTGCCATTGGTCTCGAAGTCGCGGACGCGCGGGCTCTTCTCCAGCGGGATCACGTGCTCCAGCGCCGCCTTATGCGCAACGACGGTGCTCTTCGCGTGAGTTGCCGGAGCCCGGCCTGATCGGGCGGTGGTTTTCGCCGCAGCGGCAGGCTTCTCTTCCGGCTCGGGCAGCGGCCCGCTCACCATCGTCGCCGGCTTCCATTCCTTGCCCAGCGCGGTGAGATAGAAAATTCCGTGGTTGGTTCCGGCGAAGATCACATTATCGTCAGCCTGTTGCAGGCTGAGGATGTCGCGCTCGTCGAGACCCCCGTTCGACTGGCGCCAGCTCGCACCGCTGTCGTCGGAGATGAAGAAGCCGCCCAAATCCTTGTCGTTGACCACGCCAACATAAATCCGGTTGGGATCTTTGTTGTCGATCACGACGCCGCCGATCACGCGATGAGCGAAGCCGCGGTTCGACGTCTCGTAGTGCGCGAAGCCATCGCTGCTGGCCAGCACGCCGCCGCGATCGGTGGCCACCAGCACGCGATCGGGACTGCGGGGATCGATCAGAACATCATTGACGATCACCGAGTCATCCGTAACCAGCTTCCAATGGTCACCGCCATCCAGGGTCTTCCACAGCCCGCCGGTCGTCCCGGCATACACGATGGAGGAGCGCTGCGGGTCCTGCTTCAGCACGCGGGTGCGATGCGCCCACTGAGGCAACGTCAGCGAGAGACGATGAAAGTATTCGGCCTTGTTGAGGCTCTTGTACATTCCGGAGCAGGCGCTGGCATACACCGTCTGCGGATTCTTCGGATCGACGATGATGCTGAACATGTCGGAGTCAAAGGCGATGCCTTTGCTGATGCTATGCCAACTGGCGCCGCCGTCCTCCGTTTTCCACGGCAGGTGCCAGGTGCCGGCGTAGATGATGTCGGGATTCATCGGATCGATGGCCAGCGACTCGATATTCTTGATCTCGGCTTGATTCTCCGGCGAGATACGCTCCCAGCTCTTGCCGCCATCGCGGCTGCGAAAAACGCCGTCGAGCGCGCCGATCACCAGCAGGTTGGGATCGCTGGGAGCCATGGCCAGGGCGCGGATCGACTTGCCGTGCACGCCGGGCAGCGCATTCCAGGTGCGGCCGCCATCATCAGAGCGGAAGACATCGCCTTCGTCGGCGTTATACAGGCTCCACGCGGCCACATAGATGGTCGAGGCGTGGTTGGGATCGAAGATGATGTGGTCGAGCACATAATCGTCGCCCTTTCCCAGGTGAGCAAACAGGGCCCAGGAACTGCCGCCATCTTCGGAGAGGAACATCTGGCCGGCGCTGGTGCCCAGCAGAATGCGGTTGGGGTTCGCCGGATCATACGCCAGGCTGCGAACGTCGCCGCCCTCGGGCCCGATCAAGCGCCAGTCGGAGGCCAAAGCAGCCACCGCACAAACGAATGCCAGGCAAAGCCAGAGCTTCACAATAGAAGAAATCGTTTTATGCATATCGATACACAAGGAAATACTAGAAGTTTGTTCTCTAATCTTAAACCCGAGTGGCCGAATCGGGTAACCACGAAAAGTACCAAATGTCCTCACGTAAAAGTGCCAGAACCTTCTCAGCAAACCTCTGGCACCGGGGTGCACAGGCGGTTGGCGAAAATCGACTCTCGATCGGCCTGCCGCCGGGTAAAGCCGGCTCGGAGTCAAAATATATTATCCCTTAACCCGGGACTGAAGGTCCGCATTCTCCAACGGGTAAACCCTTTTCCCAATGGGAACGCCTTCGTGATATGCCAGCCTCCTCGTTAAAGATGCGCCGGTGGCACACCGCCGTTGCAGGAAGCATTCTCAAGGCCGGATTCGGCGCTCCCGCCCGTCTCCCTACAGAAAAGAGCCGGTGAGAGCGCTGCTCTCACCGGCGTCAGAGTTCCAGACAAGGAACCGGTTATTGGTTGGGCGCAGTTGCCGGCGCCTTGGCCTTCTTGTGATGCGCCGGAGCAGGCGCCTTCTTCGGTTTCGGATAGGCGTTCTCGCTCGGCTTCACCACGCTCTCGTCCACCGGCGTCGTGTTCTGCAGATCGGCGCAAGCGTTCTCGTCAGCTCCCTG
>Ga0335081_10013286_pt1 | contig 13314 bp, 12 predicted proteins | sample Lox_Sample_35_FD_206713 | JGI IMG/M metagenome (GOLD analysis project Ga0335081, IMG submission 206713) | Soil microbial communities from Loxahatchee National Wildlife Refuge, Florida, United States - Lox_Sample_3.5 | ecosystem: Environmental > Terrestrial > Soil > Wetlands | place: USA...
CCAAGGGCGGCCAGCAGAACGCCGCCCAGCCACATGAGTTCAACCGGCATAGAATACCCTTTCCTCGTCTGGGAATTTGCTTGCACTCATTACCAATACTCCTGCCACGCCAGGTCGCGGGCGAGCCGCTCCGGATTGACGGGGGCGTCACCGCCCAATGTCCGGAAGACGGCGAACTCCGCCGCCGCAAGCTGAGCCGCGCGCGCCTGGGAACGGCGGGCCGTGTAGAGCGTTTTCGTGTCGGCCAGATCGCGGACACGGAGGGTCCAATCGCCGGAGTCGGTCTCGACGTTGAACGTCAGCCCATTCCACTCGGCGCGATAGCCACGCCGGATTTCGAACAAAGGCGCGGGCGCGCGCGGCGTCAGGCTGCGATGGCAGGTTCCACAAGCGTCCATATTCACCCCTTCAACTGGACGATCTTGGGTGTGGGCACCGATTTTTCCTGGAACCGGCAAAGATGTAGGCATCCCTTGTTTTTGCAGGTCAAGCAGAGGCGCTTCATGGATAAACCATATCCCCTTTGACCTGTTGATTCAAATGGTCTTATGCGGGTGCGACGCAAATCCCCGCGCATGCGGGGGATGCTACCTCCCGATGCGTGCGGCGTGAGGGTAGAATTCGAAGGGGAGAGGAGATCAACCATGAGTCTGGCCGAGAAGCACTGTGTGCCGTGTCGCGGTGGAGTACCCGCATTGGAGGGGGATGAACTGGAAAAAATGCTGACGCAGATTTCCGGATGGCAGGTCGTGAACCAGCATCACTTGACGAAGTCCTTTAGCTTTCCGGATTTCCGGACGGCCCTCGAGTTTGTGAATCGGGTCGGCGGCATCGCCGAGGCAGAAGGTCATCACCCGGATCTCTTCCTCGCCTGGGGAAAAGTCGATGTAAAGATTTGGACGCATAAGGTCGATGGTTTAACCGAGAGTGATTTTATCCTGGCCGACAAAATTGACCAGGCCAAGGGATAAGAACTTTGCGGACCCCAGTGTGGGCTCCGGAAGTCATTCTTGATGGAGAGTCCATATGTTGGGAGTTGGGAGCCGTTTCCCCGCGTTTTCGGTTCAAGCGACGGTGAGTCTTGAGCCAGGTAAGACGTTTCGAACGATTACAGACCAGGATTTCAAGGAGAAGTGGAAAATCTATTTCTTCTGGCCGAAGGACTTCACGTTTGTCTGTCCAACGGAACTGCAAGCGTTCGCGCGTCTGCAGCATGGATTTGAGGAGCGCGATGCGCAGATCATCGGATGCAGCACCGATTCGGAATTCGCCCATCTCGCGTGGCGGCAGCAGCAACCGGAGCTCAAGGATCTGCCGTTCCCGATGCTGGCCGATGTGAAGCGCGAGTTGTGCGGCGCGCTGCAGATTCTCGACCCGCAAGAGGGCGTCGCGCAGCGGGCAACCTTCATTGTCGATCCGTATAGCATCATCCGCTTCGTGGCGGTGTACGATCTCATGGTCGGCCGCTACCCGGAGGAAGTACTCCGCGTGCTGGATGCCCTGCAAACAGACGCACTATGCCCCGCGAATTGGCACAAGGGGCAACCGGTTCTGACTCCCCGGGTCTGAGGTGTCTCCGCGCTATTCGCTGCCGCCGGCCGGGCCAGTCCTTGCCGGTGTGGGGTCCGTCTGGCTCTTTCCCTGCGTGTATCGCTGGTCGATCCGCTTGACGTACTGGATGGTCTCGGAATAGGGGGGAACGCCATTGTACTTGTCAACCGCGCCCGGCCCGGCATTGTAAGCGGCCAGGGCGTGCCACAGCCCGCCGTCGTATTTTTGCAGCAAATCGCGCAGGTACCGCGCCCCGGCGTCCACGTTTTGAACCGGATCATTGGGATCGACACCCAAAGCGTGAGCGGTTTCCGGCATCAACTGCATCAGGCCGATGGCGCCCTTCGGCGAGATGGCGTTAGTCTGATTGCCCGATTCGGCCTCCATCACCAGGCGCACCAGATTGCGCGGCAATCCGTACTTGTCCGCGGCCGCATCGGCGAGTTCCTGAGGGGTCGGCGCCGGGTGAGGAGCGGCGGCCGGCGCGGCTACCGCCGCAACCGCGGGCGCAGCTGGTGGCGGATCCGCAGGTATGGGTTCAAACCCTTGAATCCGCGAGAGATCCATCTCGAAAAAACCGTCGCTGTTGTACAACCGGACCTTATTTCCGATAACTTCGTGCCGGTCGAACCTCATCCGCGCCCCGCTGGTGAAGATCACGTCCTCAGCGGCCGGCGCGGACACCGCGCAAAGGCCTGCCAGCAGTAAAAGTACACGAATTCGCATCGGTCTGTTCACTCATTATGACGTACGCTTGCGGCCGGGCGTGGGCCCAAAAATTCCTGCCATGAAACTTTCATGCTTTCATGCGATTAGCCCCTCTGGTACGCTCCTTCGGCGGGGTGAAGGCCGCTCGCCGATTCCGATCTGGTATCTTGAAGATAGCCATTCGGCGATGCCTTTCTACATTCAGCCGCTGCGCGAGTTCCTGGTTCGCCCCGCACTACCCGCTGCTCTGGCACGCATGGGCGAACTAGCCTATAACCTGCTTTGGAGCTGGGAGCCGGTTATCCGCGCCGTCTTCCGGCGCCTCGACCCGACCCTATGGCGGGAGTGTGGCTACAATCCGGTCCTGATGCTCGGCCGTGTGTCGCAAGCTACTCTTGAAAAAGCTGCCGCCGATCCGCGCTTCGTCGGTCTGTACAAGACGGCCTGCGATACCTTCGACGGCCGCGTTCATAAGATGGTCCCTTCGCAAGACGGCAAGCTGGTGGCTTATTTTTCAGCCGAATACGGCCTGACCGAGTGCCTGCCAATCTATTCCGGGGGCCTGGGAATTCTCTCCGGGGACCATTTGAAATCGTGCAGCAACCAGGACTATCCGCTGATTGCTTTGGGCTTGCTCTATCAGCAGGGCTATTTTCGGCAGATCCTGAACCCCGACGGATGGCAGCAGGAACGCTATCCGATGAACGACTTCTATACTTTGCCGCTCATGACCGTCAAGGACGCCCGCGGCGAGGATTTGAAGGTATCGGTGAAGCTCCCCACCGGCGACGTCTACCTCCGCATCTGGAAAATTGATGTCGGCCGGATCGCGCTCTACCTGCTGGACACCAATATTCCCGAAAACCAGCTTCCCCAGGACCGCGACATCACCGATTCGCTCTATGGCGGCGATATCGATACGCGCATCCGGCAGGAAATCGTGCTGGGGATCGGCGGCATGCGGGCCCTTCAGGCCATGGGCTTGTCGCCGACGGTTTTTCATATGAACGAAGGTCATTCGGCCTTCCTGGCGTTGGAACAGATCCGCGGATTCATGCGCGACCACAAGCTGAGCTTCGATGAAGCCCTGGTCGCGTCGCGAACCAGCAATGTTTTCACCACCCATACCCCGGTGCCCGCCGGTATCGACCTGTTCGAGCCGGGGCTGATGTACCACTACTTCTCGCAGTACTGCTCGGAAGTCGGCATCGATTTTCAACAATTGATGGCGCTCGGCCGCCGCCGGCCGCAGGATCGCGATGAGCGCTTTTCCATGGCCGTCCTGGCGTTGAATACGTCGGTTTATCGCAACGCGGTGAGCCGCCTCCATCGCCACGTGTCGCAGGAGATGTTCCACGAGATGTGGCCGGAGCTGCCGGTATGGGAGGTGCCCATCACCTCGATCACCAACGGCGTCCACGTCCCCAGTTGGCTCAACGGCGATCTGGGGCAGCTCTACGATCAATATCTCGAGCCGGATTGGCGCCAGCGTTTCAACGACGACGAGATCTGGAAGCAGGTGCAGGAGATCCCCGACGAGGAATTGCTGGAAGTGCATCGCCGCCGCAAACGCCGTCTGGTGAATTTTGTGCGCGCGCGGCAGCACTCGGCGGCGGTCAAACGGCAGGCGTCGGCCTCGGAAGTCCGCCGCGCCAGTGAAGTGCTCGACCCCAACGCCTTCACTGTCGGATTCGCGCGACGCTTCGCCACCTACAAGCGCGCCACCCTGTTGTTCAAGGACGTGGAACGGCTGAAGCGGATCATGCTCAACAAGGAAATGCCGGTGCAGATCCTGATCGCCGGCAAGGCGCATCCCAAGGATCAGCCGGGCAAGAGCTATATCCGCGAAATCGTGCAGCTTTCACGCGACTCCGAGCTGTGGAAGTACCTGGTATTCGTGGAAGATTACGATATGAAGGTCGGCCGCGAGCTGGTGCAGGGCGTCGATCTCTGGCTGAACACACCACGCCGCGGCGAGGAAGCCTGCGGCACCAGCGGCATGAAAGCGGCCATCAACGGCGTGCTGAACCTGAGTATCCTGGACGGCTGGTTCGACGAAGCGTACGAGTATTCAGGCGGGTGGGCGTTGGGTGAGCGCGAGCCGTATTCCGAGGATCAGGACGGCCTGCACGCCAGCGCGATTTATTATCTGTTGGAAAACGAGATCGTGCCGATGTTTTATGAGCGCAAGGACCAGACACCGCGCGAGTGGATGCGGCGGGTGAAGCAGTCCTTGATGTACATCACGCCCAGGTTCGATTGCCGGCGCATGGTCCGCGAATACATGACCGAACTCTACGACCCGGCGCACGAACAGCACATGCGGCTGCTTCGTGGCGATTACAGCCGGCTGAAGGAAAAGGTGGTCTGGACGCAGAAAATCCGCGGCGCATGGGATCGCGTGAGGTTCGTGGATTCCGGCCAGGGACTCGCCGGTTCGGTGTTCAGCGGACGCCCCGTGCCGGTCCGGGCTGCGATTAACCTGGCCGGTCTCGATCCCACCGATGTGCGCGTCGAGGTGGTGATTGGCAATGTGGACAACAACGGCCATCTGGAAGAGACCGAGGTCGTGGTGTTGCCGCCGGTCGAAAATCACGATGGCGTGGCGATTTTCGGACGCGAGATCGTGCCGGAGCGTACCGGGCGGCTGGGGTATGCCCTGCGCGTCAGCCCCAATCACTTCGACGATCCGCTGACGCGCCCCTGCGGCAGCCTGCTGAAGTGGAGTTCGGTGGTTTAGCGAGTGCCCGTGGCGCACGCGCTCATGCGTGCAGCGCCGGCGCCGGCGTCGCTTTCGTCCGCGGACGCGGTGGCCGACGACAAAAATCGATCGTCTGCCCCACGTGCTCCACTTACGCTAGTCCCGACCGCACCAATAACGCATTCGGATCCGGCTCCCGCCCCATGAAATCCCGATACAAGACCGCCGGGTCTTGGCTGTCTCCCTTCGACAAGATCCTCTCGCGGAACTGACTGCCCACCGCGGCGCTGAAAATGCCTTCATTGCGGAACCGCGTGAAGGCGTCGGCATCCAGCACCTCGGCCCACTTGTAGGAATAATAGGCCGCGCCGTAACCCACCGGACTCGAGAACAGGTGGGTGAAGGCCGCGATCATGGCATGATTCTCCGGCAGCGGCGCCGGACTGAACTCCTGCAACAGACGCCGGCTGTAGGCGATCGGGTCGCCATCGCGCTCCGCCGAATAGCGTGTGTGCAACAGCAGGTCGATAAAGCCGAAACCCAGTTGCCGCATCTGCGCATTGGCGGCGCGGAAGGTCCGGGCGCGGCGCATTTTCTGAAAGAGATCTTCCGGCAGCCGCTCGCCGGTCTCCCAATGCGCGGCGAACAGGTCGAGCGCATCGCGTTCCCAACACCAGTTCTCCATGATCTGCGACGGTAATTCGACGAAATCCCACGCGACATTGGTGCCGGCCAGGCTGCGAATCTCCACCCGGCTCAGCAGATGATGCAGCAGGTGGCCGAACTCGTGGAAAATCGTCTCTACCTCGCGATGGGTCAGGAGCGCGGGCTTACCGCCTACAGGCGGTGTCAGATTGCCGCAGATCAATCCCAGGTGCGGATGAAACTCGCCTGCCGCCGGACCGCCCGTGATCAGCGCATCCATCCACGCGCCGCCGCGTTTGTTCTCGCGCGGATACCAGTCCGCGTAAAAACCACCCAGGAATGCGCCGCCCGCGTCATGGACGTTGTAGAAACGCACGTGGGCGTCCCAGGCGGGAACGCCAGAAACCTCCGTTACCTGGATTCCGTAGAGCCGATTCACCAGACTGAACAGGCCATCCACCACGCGGTCAACCGGGAAATAGGGGCGCAGCGCCTCTTCGTCGAAATCGTAAAGCGCGGCACGCTGCTTTTCGGCGTAATAACCTACGTCCCAGGGTTGCAGCGCGGGGGCCGAAGAGCCTTCGAGCGAGCGCCGGAAATCGGTGAGTTCCTCATTTTCAGCGCGGAATCGGGCTTCGGTTCGGGCTTTCAGGTCTTCCAGAAACCCCAGGGCGCGAGCGCCGTCGTGGGCCATGCGATCTTCCAGCACCAGGTCGGCAAAATCGGCGAATCCCAGCAACCTGGCCTTCTCGCGGCGCAATTCCAGGATGCGCACGATCAGAGGCCGGTTGTCCCGCTCCGGCTCGGTGGCTCTTACGGCGTGCGCCTGATAGAATTCGCGGCGAACCGCGGCATCGTCCAGGTAGGTCATGATGGCGAAATAGTCGGGCTGCTGCAGAGTGAACCGCCAACCCGCGATATTCTTGTGCGCGGCGCTTTGGCGCGCCGACGTCACGGCGCTGGGCGGCAGGCCCGCCAGTTCGCTTTCGCTGGCGAAGATGCGTTCGAAGGCGTTGGTCGAGTCCAGCACGTTCTCGCCGAACCTGGTGGTGACGGTGCTCAACTCGACATCGATCTCTTCCAGCCGCTTCTTGCTGGCCGGGTCAAGGTCGGCGCCGGCCCGGCGGAAGGCTTCCATCGTCTTAACCAGGTACCGGCGGCGCTCGCCCGAAAGCGACCCGCTCTCCGCGGTGGCATCGTACGACTTGATGGCCTGCCACATCCCGGCATGCAGCGGAATGCCGGAGTAAAAGGCGCTGACTTGCGGCTGGACGGCATTGAATGCGGCGCGCAACTCCGGATAGGTGGCGACCGATTCGAGGTGCCGCACCACTCCCATGGCGTAATCGAGCCGTTCGGTAAGGGTATCGAGGGCGCGCATGGTGTTGTCCCAGGTCCGGCTGCCGGCCGCGGCTGCGGCCGACTCCAGCCGCTCGCGCGCGTCGCGCAGCAGTTCGCCGGTGGCTGGTTCCACGTGCTCGGCGCGGATACGGTCAAACGGAACGCGGAAATGGATCTCGAGGAGGGGATTCTGATCGGCGGGAATCATTCCTTTTGAGGGTATCAATCCTGGTCCCGTTTGCGCAGAACCGATGCCACGATACCATAGAGGGGAATGGCATCCGACGTGGACGGGGATTGCAGCCGGATTCCCGCCGAGCAACGACTCAATATTTTTGCACTGGTTATTTACATTCCCGATCCTCTCGGGTGGTTTTTGGATCATCTGCGGCGCGAGTTGGTGCCGGGTTGCGATCCTCACGCCCACGTGAGCGTGCTGCCCCCGCGGCCGTTGGCGGTATCCTGGCAAACGGCATCGGCGGAGGCCGCCGCGCTGACGGCCGATTGGGCTCCCTTCGACGTCGAATTGACGGAGATATCGGTCTTTCCCGTGACCGGCGTCGTTTACCTGGAAGTTGGCCGTGGCAGCGACGAACTACGGCGTATGCACGCGGCGATGAATACCACCTCGCTCGCCTTCCAGGAGCCGTTTCCGTATCATCCGCACATCACGCTGGCTCAGGAACTGCCGCTCGATCAGGTTCCCGGCGTGCGGGACCTGGCTGCCCGCCGTTGGCGCGAGTATGCGGACCGGCGAAGCTTTTCAGCCGCGCACGCGGTCCTGGTTCAGAATACCCTGGACAACCAGTGGATCGACCTGGCCCGGTACGATCTGGGTGTTTTGCAGGGCGGGATTCAACCGGCTCGGGGGCTTCAGCCCTGAAGTTCCGCGCCGCGGGCCTCAAGGCCCGCGCGGGATGAATTCCGCGCTCCCTTGCCGTTACAATCGAATCAATGGTGTTGCCTTCCGGCCTGGGGTCGCGATTCTGGCGCCTGGTGTTCGCTACATTTCTGGGATTTCTCGGCATTGGGACCGTCCTTCCGGCGATGGCGCCGCATGTGCGAAATGACCTCGGCGGGTCCGACCAGACCGTCGGCTTCGTCATCGGGATTTTCTCGTTTGTGGCGCTCTTGAGCCGCCTGGTTTCGGGCCAGATCGCCGACCGTGCCGGACGCAAAATCGCCTTTCTGGCAGGCCTGGCGAGCTGCGGATTGGCCGGAGCGGCTTATCTGTCGCCTCTGGGGCTCCCGGGAATCTACGGAGGACGCGTGCTGCAGGGATTCGGCGAAGCCTGCCTGTATGGCGGCGCGGCCGCCTGGGCGGTGGAAGAGGCGGGCATTCATCGCAGCGGCCAGGCGCTGGGCTATGTATCGAGCGGCATCTGGGGCGGACTCTCGGCGGGGCCGGTGGTGGGTAACTGGATTGGTTCCTTTCGCGGCGCGGCGATCCTACAGGTAGCCACGGCGCTCGCCGCCATGGCGCTGCTGGCGCCTCTCCGCGAGGAGTTCGTGCCCGAGCCTCATCACGCCGGCCGGCGATGGTTCCCACGCGGCGTGATCCTGCCGGGCCTGGCGATCGGTTTCGTCAACGTGCACTACCCGGTGGTCGCCGGGTTTCTCATTCTGTACCTGGCGCGATACGGGAATTCAGGCCCGGCGGCATTCTCCGCATATGCCATGTTGGTGCTGACGTCGCGCTTCTTCCTGGGAGGATTGCCGGACCGAATCCGTCCGGCGATCACCTACTACGGCGGCCTCATCTTCATGGCCGCCGGTCTGCTTCTACTGGCCGGAGAGCCGCGGCCCGCGACCGCGGTGATTGCGGCGGCGATGCTGGGATTCGGTCTTTCGTTTCCGTGGTCGTCGGTGGCGTCGACGGTATTGCGCCGCTCCAGCGCGGGAGAACGCGGCTCGGTGCTGGGACTACTCACGGCGTTCTACGACCTGTTTGTCGGTGTCAGCTCGTTCGCCGCCGGAGCCGTGGCTGGGCGGTTCGGCTACGCCGCGGCATTCCTGATGGCGGCCGTTGCGGTACTGGCCGCGGGCGTGGTGGGCCGCTTCGTGTTTGCCACGCGTCCCCGGGCCGTTGAGCGCGCGGCTGATGTCGACGAAAACGTGTTACAAGTCTGAATATCGGATATGTTCCGTCTTCTGCTCGCGGTTGTTCTGGCGGCAGGGGCCGTTGCCGCTCAAACAACATCGGCTGACGCGCGGCCGGGGTCGGTCTCGGGCATCGTGAGAGACGCGTCGACACGCGCGCCGCTGGCAGGCGCCCACGTATCGATCCGTGGCGTAGATGGCGTGAAGGCCGATGGCCAAGGTCAGTTCGAGATTTCGAAAGTGCCTCCAGGCCGGCAGTGGGTCTCGGTGTACGATGCCGGACGCGCGGCTTCGGGCGGACTGGCGGTTTTGGTCGCGCCCGGAGAAAGCGCCGAAATCGAAGTGCTTGTCAAGGTCGGCGGCGCCATCACCGGGCGCGTGACCGATGGCGACGCTCCGGTGGCGGGCGTATCGGTGGTGCTACTCGAGCGCCACTTCGAATTCGGCCAGTTGGTATACGCCCCACTGATGGCGGTGGCGACAAATTCGGACGGCGGGTATCGTCTGCAACCGGTTCCGGCGGAACAAACGTTCCTGATCCTGGCAAGAAAACCGCTGAAGGAGTCGGGCGCCAACGCGGATGCGCCGCCCGATCCCGGCAAGCGGCCGCCGGTTCCGATCCCGACCTATTACCCCAGCGCGCGTTTCGCCGAAGGCGCGCAGCCGGTAACCCTCATGCCCGGCGAAACGCTCAGGGGCATCGATATCCGCATCGCGTCGACGGCTCCATTCTGCATCGAGGGCGAACTGGATGTGCCTGCCGAAGCCCGGTTGAAAGCGGTCACCATCACGCAAACGCAGGCGCTGGTTTCGGGCGTTGGCTTCACACCGGCCGAAGCGTTACTTTCGGAGCGCGGCGCCTTTCGCGGGTGCGGACTCGCGCCGGGAGAGTACCGCCTCTCGGCGATCTCGGACACCGGCGTTCCGCGCGCCTCGCGCGTGTATGCCTTCGCGCGCGTGTCGATCCTGGATCACGATCTTGCGGGTGTGAAGCTTCTGATTCGCCACATCGCCGATGTCGCCGGCGACACCGTGTGGGACCCTGCGCCGAAATCGAACGATCCGGCGGCGAAGCCGCTCGTCGAAGTATTCCGCTCCTTTGCCGACAATCATGCCGATGAAGCCAAGCCGCCTTCGTATATGGGCGGCAAGATGTCCATGGGCGACTATGTGGACATCCCCGGACCGTTCCGCCTCACGCAGATTATCCCCGATGATTACGAACTCGGCATCCGCGGCCTTCCGCAGGGCTGCTATCTGAAAGAGGCCTCGTACGGCGGGATCGATGTGCTGCACAACCTGCTCCGGCTGAGCACGCAGGACGGCCGATTGCGCCTGGTAGTGGCCTGCGACAGCGGGCGCCTGACCGCACAGGTAAGCGATCGCGAAGGGAATCCCGTCGCCAACAGTCACTTCTATCTCATGCCGGAGGGCGCCGCATCCGAGGGGGCCATGAACTCGGAATTGCGGGGCTGGCCGGTGGAGCATGGGTGGGCCACCAGTTCAACCCCGCTACCGCCGGGTAAATACCAGGCTCTGGCTTGCGATCTGGAGACCGATGGCACGGCGGAGGCGGTCCTGAAGCTCTGGCGCGCGCGATCGAAGGCTACCCCGGTGGAAATCCGGCCGGGCGGAGCCGCGCAGATCAGGATCGAACTGGTGGATGTAAACTGACGCCTACTGCAGCCGCGGCCGCATGGATTCGTTCGAAACCAGGCCGTCGAAGATGGCTAAAACCTGCTTCCGGTACGCATACACCCGCTGCAGATTTTCCCGGAAAGACATTTCGAAGTCCCTGGCGCGCATCCATTTATCCATCATGGAGCGGGGCACGTCGATATCCTGGCGGAGCTCGTCTACATCGTGTCCGCGCAGGAACAGGCCATAGAAAAATGCCGCCTCGCGTTGAGGCGCCAGCGGGTCGAATTCGTCTCTCGCCAACATAAACAAATCAGCGAAAATGTCAGTATACAAGCGGGAAAGTGGATCAGGCAAGTCCACTTGGGTCAGCAGGAGTGGTACGGAAAGGGAGGAGCATGCCGCAGAAAATCGAGGCCCCCACGCGCGTCCAGGCGGCGGGTAACAAACCCAAGCTGATTGACGAATATATCGGCCGCGTGAATTCGGGCGATTGCAACGTGAGCATCGCGCACATGCGCAGCCCCGGAGGATGGCAGGAACCGGGTCAGACGCCGGAGTTCGACGAGTACACCGTAGTTTTGCGCGGTATGCTGCGCGTGGAGCACGCCGGCGGCACTGTGGATGTGCGCGCCGGACAAGCGATCATCTTGCGTAGCGGCGAGTGGGTGCGCTACAGCACTCCCGAAGCGGATGGCGCCGAATACGTCGCGATCTGCTTACCGGCTTTTTCGATCGAGACCGTTCACCGCGACGCTTGAGCCTGCAAGGTAACCGCCGGCTCAACTCGCAGCGATCGCGTCTTGAACTCGTATCGCTGAATGCGAACGGCTGTCTGGCCGTGCTGTGAACGCACCACGCGGCCTATGGCGACGAACCGCAACGGGCACGTCCCGCCTAGTTTCGCAGGCCAGTTGACGGCCACTTCCACCGTACGTCCCACCTCCAGGTCCTCGTTCGTGGTGAACAGCAATCCTCCGCTGCCGATATTCACTGTTGACCCGGTACCGCTGACCGGCGCCGAATGCGAATGGATTACCCGGTAGCTGACGTCCTCCTGCACCGGAAACCGGCTATTCGCCCGCCGGTCCGGAATGCCTCCGAAATCTCCTGCACTTTTATCGTTTGTGCTCATATAGTGCTCATGTGAGTCTACAATAGACGGTGTTTTCACGTGCTAACAATAGAGCGAAGGTTCAGATATCTTTCGAATTGTGCCTAGTACCAGGGAAACACCGCCGTTCCCGTAGCGAAATGCAACAACGGTAAATAGCTAGAATCGGTTTGCGGGGCAACCTAAACCGGCGACCGCGCGTCTCGCGGCTTCTTCGGCAAGAATGGGCTTTCCAAAATTCCGATACGCGATGACCACGTTTTGAGAGGCTTCACAGATCTGCTGGTGAACCATTGGACAGTCGGGATTAAAAGACGATTCCGCGCCCTGTGTCTGCACCGCACAAGTAAGTGGTGCTGTCTGCTTGTAGAAGCGAACCATGCGATTCGCCAGCCGCTGCGAACGCAAGTCCATCATCATGCCTTCCAGCAGAGCGATGGCAGCCTGGTTGTTGTCCCCCATATCCTGGAAGACCTGCGACTTCTCCTCCGCGAACTCCGGCATGGACACCAGCATTCGTCCATAATCGAGTGACGCGAGAGCGTCCCGCCAAAGCGACAATCGCCGTTGAACACGGCCTAATTCGAGATACATCAGTCCCAGGCCTCCGAGAAAAGCCGGCTTGCCGGCGGCGCGGCTGGCGCGGTTGAGTTGCTCCCCGGCTGCCACGTCGATTCGCTTCGCCCGCAAAAGGTCCGCGAGCGCCTTTTCATAAAGCGGCCGCTTCTGCGCTGGATCCGGCAAACTGTCGGCTTTGAGCCGGTAGCACATGCCGGCCACGGCCCACGGGCGCGGGATATTGTCGTCGTCGCTCAACGGGTCGAGAATGGCGAGCGAACGTTCCGAATAGCGGATGGCCTCATCGAGCGACGGATGCGCGGATGTGGCCAGAAGATTGGAAACCGCCGATGACGGCTTGCAGGACTCCGGCGAAACCTCATCCGCGGTCCGCCACAATGTCAGATCGTCGCGCCAATCGAAATTGCGTTCGTAGGCACGGACGCCCCACGCCAGGCAGACGAGCAGCGCGGCCGCAGCCAGCGCGCGTTTGGGAACGGCGGGAAACCGGCGTGCCAGCGTGCCCAATCCCCACACCGCCAGCAACGCCAGCGCGAACGAGGGCAGATACATCCAGCGCTCGGCCATAATCGACCCGACGCGCATCAGCAGGTTCGAGGTGGGCGAGAGGACGGCGAAAAAGAACAGGATGGCGAACGGAACCAGGTTCTTGCCGCGCCGCCATTCGCGAAACGCGACAGCCGCGGCGGCTACGCAGATCACCAGTGAAATGATGCCGCCGGCGTCGACGGCCACCGGAATCTGGTTGTAGGAATAGTCGGCCGAAAGACGCATCGGCCACGCGTACAACCAAAGATACTTGCCGATTACTTTGATGGCCGTCAGAAATCCCGCCGGCCCGGAAGCTTTCACCAGCGGGTTATCGACGAACGAAATCACCGTCGTCGCGGCGCGGTCGAGCATCTGGCCGCGAAGATAAAAAAACCCGGCAAACGCG
>Ga0335081_10013287_pt1 | contig 13314 bp, 9 predicted proteins | sample Lox_Sample_35_FD_206713 | JGI IMG/M metagenome (GOLD analysis project Ga0335081, IMG submission 206713) | Soil microbial communities from Loxahatchee National Wildlife Refuge, Florida, United States - Lox_Sample_3.5 | ecosystem: Environmental > Terrestrial > Soil > Wetlands | place: USA: Florida...
GGTCGGGTGTTAAAGCTTTCGCGCTTGCTATTTCCGGATGGATAGTTTGTCAAGAAGTTTTTGCCGTGAAGAGACTAAATCTAATAACAGAATTTCGAGATTTGCTTTCAAAAGACTTTGCCCGCGCCTCGTTCATGGGATACCTGCTGGCATTTATTGGCCTTGGCTATGCGACGGTTTTTTACCTGGTCGGTCGGAAATACCTGAACGTCTGGTCACCCGTTAAAAACGGCTATTCCGACATGCTGAATACCTATCTCCCTTTTCTCAACCCATTAACGCATGCCTTTCAGGCTTCCGTTTTTGAAGAACTACTGTTTCGGTTCTTCGCGATTGCCTTGCTGATTAAATATTTGCGATCACGAACCCTGGCTCTTTTCATCCCCGCGTTGATCTGGGGATTCGGTCATTCTAATCATGAAGTATTTCCATTTTACACACGAGGAGTCGAAGTAACCGTGGACGGCCTCATCGACGGTTATTTCTTTATCCGGTACGGTCTGATCACCGTCGTTGTGGCACACTTTGCATACGATGCCGTCATCGACATGATGCCATTGCTTCAATCCTCCAATCTTTATTACTTTTGGTCGGGGATGGCTGTCGTGGGAGTGATCGGAGTTCCGATGATGTTGGGGACGATCGGGACAATAAAAGAATGGCGCTTCGCTCGACCAAAGGAGGTATCACCGGTTCGAATAGGAATGGCCTTAAATAATAAAGGTCCACTCGATGAGAAAGGAGGCGACCCATGAATTTCAGAGGTGTTCTCGCGCTGCTTACCCTGGTCATGTTTCTGGCGCCCGGTATAAACTTAGCCGTTGGGCAATATCATGTTAGCGGGCATGTTACAAAAAAATGAGGGATCCCTGATGTCAAAGTTGGTACTCTTCTACATTTTTGTGGGTATATTTATCATTGATTCCTGCTTGGGTGCATATGAAGGTGTCATCTTTTATTATTTTCTTGCTGGTCTGTTCTGGTATTTACATGAAAGGTATGATAAATCTCCTCTTTGTGCCCCCCTCAATCCAGCACTAGGTGCTGCCGTTTGGCCTTATCGATCAATTAGGGCAGCGAAGGAGTATCTAGACCGCCTTTATGATCCAGAACGCTTTGTTGTGGGGTTGGGTGATCTAAATGAAAAAAATTTCCAACTTGGGATAGTGCCTTCCAATATGCTTGTCAGGAAGCTATCAGAATTAACAAGCGTGCTATTATTGTCGATAGAGCGAGGCTTTCAAAACATGACAAAATGACGAAAATTGGAGGAGTTTGCTCTCGGATGTACTTTGTCGAACCATCTGGGAAAATCGAGAGATGGAGATGATGAATTGACATGCTCGAATGGTAATGCAGGAAAACCACAATGGGCAAACTCTCAAAGCAAGAATGGTGGGGAGCGGAGAGTACGAAAGGATATTTTAAGTTATACAGCGGCTAAAACATGAAAACCATCGGGCCAGCTGCTAATGAGGAAAGTAAATTTGCCCCTTTTTCTTTAAAGATGCCCGCACGATATGCACTCGGCTATAGCAAATTGTAAGGGAACACACCTACCGTGATGGCACGATATAGAATTCTTCGTTGGAATAAGGATTACCCGCACCGTAAGGATTATTAAGGCTGTCGGGGGAGTATGGGTTTCCGTAACGGCCATACGGATTAGAGGTGGAATCTGGATCGTAAGGATTAGTGCTGAGCTTGCCGTGATAATTACCTTGGCTGTCGTAAATCTTTGGCGCATCTGTGGCATAGGGGTTTGTCCATGATTTGTTGCTATAAGTGCTTCCGTATTGGCTGTACGGATTCATCAGCCCATCAGGTTTATATGGACTCCCGGCACCGTATGGATTGTCAATGCAGTTGTAGTCGTATGGGCAGGCTGCAAATGCCACCATCGAAAACAAGATAGTAGCGGCCACCGTTCCAATCGCGCAGACGTTTTTTTGGTTTATCGGATTCATACCAACCTCTTTTGGTTATTTAACGTTCGGTGATGAGTATTACTTTAGTGGAAACCTTAATTATTATACCACCGTTTAGCAAGTCGGGGTTCGGTCTTGAAATATAAGTTTGGTCAGACGACGTTCGGCAAAGCCGAAATTATCAAAAAAACAGATTCCTCAAGACCCGACCCCAAATCCTAAATTTTGCAGGAGAACCATTATGCAGAGTACCGATGAGGAGTTCATCGAGGACCAGCGGCGAAAAGCCATCTCCATTTGGAAATGGCGTAATCTATACCTCGCTGCGCTGCTTGCGTTTATTCATCCAGGGTTACCGGGTACGGGCAAGCAAAACCCAAAGAAGCTGAATCCAATTTCATAAGTGCCAAATCGCAACTTAACAAACACAGAAGTTAAGGGCCTGATCGTGAAATAAAAATAAAAGGTTCATCACCAACGGCCGGCGAAACTGAAGCATCGAAAAACTGATAATTCAGGACTCGACTCTAATCCTTAATAGAGCTATTGGGGCAAGGAACTGATCCACTAACATTTGGTATGTAGATGGGCTACGTCGTAAGTAAAAGAAGACGAGTCATGGATAAGAATCCGGTTTTTATTCGAAAATGTGGGCACCTATGTATAGATGTCAAACATGATCAAGCCCCATCCGAAATTGAATTGAAGTTTAGTGACACGAAATGCTGCGCGTGTGCCGCCAGTGAGGGTGGGGATGATTCGGTAGATCGTTGGTGTGATGTATGCAAGGGTCGGGGATTGATTGGGTAAAGCAAGGCCAAAAGTGAAAAATGGTGTCAGAGAACATTAAAGTTTGGTCGTGAAGCAATCATGAAACACTATGGCCTTCTGAGGTATTCGTCATGGGTATCCACGTTCGGAGAATAATCTCTAAGCGTTGTCTTCGCATCCCAATGTGAAACGGTAACATAGCCCTCAAAGTTTTTTCCACCGTGACCGCCGCCGTGTTCACAATTTGACATTGACCGTAGCCCAAAGTAGAATTGGCCATGGACCTCACGGCCCAACAGCGGGTGGCGATCGAGCATGACAAGGGCCCGCTCCTGATCATCGCCGGCGCCGGAACCGGCAAGACGCTCGTCATCAGCCACCGGATCGCCCACCTGATCCTGACTCAAACGGCCCGGCCGGAGGAGATCCTGGCCCTGACCTTCACCGAAAAGGCCGCCCATGAGATGGAAGAACGCGTGGACACACTGGTGCCGATGGGCGCCTTCGGTTATCACATCAGCACGTTCCATTCCTTCGGAGAGCGCGTCCTGCGCGAACACGGTCTGGTACTCGGCCTGACCAGCGACTTTCAGGTTCTTTCCCGTCCGGAACAGGTGATTTTTTTCCTCGACCATCTGTTTAAATTCGAGCTGGATTATTACCGGCCGCTCGGCAACCCCACGAAACACGTCGAGGCGATTCTGACGCTCATCTCGCGGGCCAAGGATGAAGACGTCGGTCCGGACGAGTATCTCGTTTTTGCCGAACGATTGGTTGAGCGGGCCCGGCGAAAACCCAAAGATAAAAACCTTGCGGAACTCGCGCAACAGCAGATGGAACTGGCCCGGACGTATGCCGCTTACCAACGTCTTTTGATGAAAGAGGGCCGGGTCGATTTCGGGGACCTCGTGTTGCAGCCCCTCAACCTTTTTCGGAACCACCCCATGATCTTGCAGCGGTATCAGGACCGGTTTCGTTTCATCCTGGTAGACGAATTCCAGGACACCAATTACACCCAGTTCCAACTGGTTCGCCTGCTGGCCCGGCGCCATCAAAATATCGTCGTGGTCGGGGACGACGATCAGAGCATCTATAAATTCCGCGGGGCGGCGATCAGCAACATTCTCAACTTCATGGAGCACTACCCGGACGCCCGGCAGGTGGTGTTGACCGAAAACCACCGCTCCACTCAAACCCTTCTGGACGCCGCCTACCGCCTGATCCGTTTCAACAATCCGGATCGTCTGGAGGTCCGGAACGCGATCGACAAGCGCTTGATGGCCAACCGCCCGGGCGACGTGCCGGTGCTTCATCTGGCCTACGATACCGTCTCGGCCGAAGCCGACGCCGTGGCCCGTACGATCGAGGAAAAAGTGGACACGGGAAATTATCTCTACAAGGATTTCGCGGTCCTGGTGAGGGCGAATCAGGACGCGGAACCGTTCATGCGGGCGCTCAACATGAAGCGGATTCCATACTCGTTCACCGGCAACCGCGGGCTTTACCGACGGGAGGAAGTCCGGACCCTCGCCGCCTTCCTCAGGGTCCTGGCCGACCCCGCCGACAGTTTGAGCCTCTACCAACTGGCCGCATCCGAAATCTATCGTCTCGACATGGAAACCCTGATCCGATGCTCCAACCTGGCCGACCGGAAAAAATTGAGACTGGAAGAGGTTTTTTCACAATTTAGAAACGAACCGGACCTTTTCACCGCTTCCAGCGAAGCCATGAGCGTCATCACCCGACTGCTTCAGGACATCCGAAACTTTCGGGAGGAATCGGGACGGTATGCCGCTTCCATTCTTCTCTACCGATTTCTCCAGCGGACCGGGTACTTGACGGAGCTGACCAAGGCCGAGTCCCTGGAATCCGAACTCAAGATCAAAAACATCGGGGAGTTTTTTGAAAAAATCCGTCGGATCGAGGCCGTTCTTAAGCACGAGCAGGTCCCGCAGGTCATCCGCTACCTGGACGCGCTCATCCGCGCCGGCGACGACCCGGCGGTGGCCGAAATCGAAACGGATCAGGACACGGTGAGCGTTCTGACGGTGCACAAGGCCAAGGGGCTTGAGTTTCGGGTCGTGTTCATGGTGAGCCTGGTGGAACAGAAATTCCCCAGCCGCGAACGCGGCGACCCCATCGATTTTCCGGAGACGCTGATCAAGGACAAACTGCCGGCCGGCGACTTCCATCTTCAGGAGGAACGGCGCTTATTTTACGTCGGCATGACCCGGGCCAAAGAAGAGTTGTATCTCACTTCGGCGCGGGATTACGGAAGCGGAAAACCCCGCCGGGTCAGCCGCTTCGTTTTGGAAGCGCTGGACGTGGATGAAAAAACGATCCCGATCCGGCGTTCGGCGGCCCTGGAAGTTATCCGTCGATCGGCCGGGCCGCCGGTCGATCCCAACGTCGCGGCCTACCATCCTGCCGAGTCCCCCGTCTTGAGTTATTACAAGATCGACGATTATCTCACCTGTCCGCTGAAATACAAATTCGCCCATCTGATCCGGCCGCCCGTCCCGCGTCCCCCGACGGTGATGTACGGGAGCGCGCTGCACACGGCGGTCCAGGCCTTCCTTCGCCAAAAAATGACGGGAAAGCCCATGCCGCTGGATCAACTTCTGCAGGTCTTTCAAAACGCCTGGGTCAACGACGGCTTCCTGAGCCGCGAACATGAGGAGCGGCGACTGGCGGCCGGGCGTGAAACGCTCCGGCGATTTTTCCAGAACGAGGAAGCCTCCGTCATCGTGCCGGCCGCGGTCGAGAAAGGGTTTAAATTTTTCAATGATTCGGGTCCGGAGTCCGCCAAAGTAACCGGCCGGTGGGACCGGATCGATGAAGTCGACGGTGAGGTTCGCGTGATCGATTACAAGTCGTCCAACGTCCAGAGCCAGAAAAAAGCGGATGAGGAAACCCGAAAAAGCCTTCAGTTGTCCCTCTACGCCCTGGCCTATCGGAAACAATACGGGAAAATCCCCGACGGCGTGGAGCTTCATTTCCTGGAGTCCGGCCGGGTCGGCCGTGCCAAAAAAACGGAGGAGGATCTGGAAAAAACGGCGGCCGCCATCCGCAAGGTCTATTCCGGAATACGATCGGGAGATTTTTCGGCCCGGCCCTCCTACATGGCTTGCCGGTATTGTGCGTACCAGAACATCTGCCCGTACACCCGTTTCGGAAAGGACGCCTGATGCCCCGTCGGGAATCACGGGTCCTGGCCGTTCTCATGACCGTCGTCCTGTCCGGCGGATGCACCACCCATTCCTTCTGGCAGGCGCAACGGGAGCAGATCGAGGGGCTTCAGGAAACCCGGCGGCCGGTTCCGCCGGTCGGAGACTACCGTGACTTTCCCGGCGTGATTCATGTCCATTCGTTGCTCTCGCACGACAGCAAAGGGACGATGGATGAAATCGTGGCCGCGGCCAAACAAGCCGGGCTGGCTTTTGTGATCACGACCGACCACAACAACCCCCGGATTTATACGCGGGGCTTCGAGGGATGGTACGATCATATCCTGGTGCTTCGAGGTTCCGAGATCATCAAAGGGTGCGCCGGCTACACGGGTGAAACCTGCAACAGCGTGCTCGTGCTGGGGCTCAAAGACTATCTGGATCCAAGACCATTGACCATGGCCCAGATCATCGACCGCGCGAAGCAGCAGGGGGGGCTGGCCTTTGTCGCTCATTCCGGGGGTTTTAAAGATTGGGACTCGCCGGGGATCGACGGGATGGAGATCTACGACCTTCTGGACGACGCGGTCGACCACCCCTGGCGCTTCCCGAAATATTTATTCGATATCGGCTACTCCTACGGCGACTATGCCGATCAAGTGTTTCTATCCATTCTCGACCGGCCGGACGCCTATCTTAAGAAATGGGACGAACGGACTCAACAGAGGCGATGGACGGGCATCGCCGGCAACGACGCGCATCAAAACATCCGGATCCTGGGCCGCCAAATCGATCCGTACGGACAAAGTTTCCGCTTCGTCCGGACCCACATCCTGGCGAAGGAATTGACCGAGGCTGCTGTCCTGCAGGCCTTGGTCGCCGGACATGCCTATGTGGCCTTCGATTCTCTTTCGGACGCCACCGGGTTTGTCTTTTGGGCGGGCAACGATGCCTTGCAAGGCATTCAAGGAGATGAGGTTCGGCTGAACTCCGGACTGAAGCTGACGGCGGATAGCCCCGTGGTGGGATTGATGGAGCTGGTCCGGAACGGAACGGTCATCCGGACGGCGACAACGGCGCATCTGGACGTTCCGGTTGAAGACGCCGGTGTGTATCGAGTCCAGATTTCTCTCAGGATCAGCGGACGGTGGCGGCCGTGGGTTTTTTCAAACCCGATCTATGTCCGCCCGAGCGATTAGATTGAACGGGCGCGTCACCGACCGCGGCGTTCCGCCTTGAGCCGTCGCTTCCGGGCGTCCTGCCGTTTTCGGCGCTTCTTGACACTCGGCTTTTCATAGGCCTGCTGACGACGGAGCTCGCGAAAGATGCCTTCCTTGGCCATCTTCCTTTTCAGAATCTTGATCGCCTTCTCAAGGCCTTCTTGATAAACCTTGACTTCCATGAACCAACCTCTCGTTCATCATATTACCGCAGGGTCATCACGTCAGATCGCCCGATCGGCAAGACGCCAAGGGCCCGGCCGTCATAAAATAAAAAGCCCTCAACAGTCGTTTGGGGCTCGGTCGTTTTTGGCAGTCCGCCAAATTTCTATAGCCGTCCGCTTACGGAGGGAATTATCATACGGCAGTTCGCGTGCGCTGTCAAGGGGTTTTGAACGGACCTTTTTATTGACAGGACCGAAAGAACGGGTTACGTTAGACAAAGTTTGACGGTACGTGTCACACCTCCGATCCATTGGGGATTCTTTTTGGAACCAACCCGACGAACGCTATTCCTAAAATAGTTCATCGATGGATCATGGGAACCCTCTTGGGGCTTTTCTGTTCCGGCTGCGCGATCAGCCTCCTCGCCGGACCGAAGTTTGATCCTTCACTCACCTGGAATGTGTTCCGGACACCGCATTTCAGAGTTTACTTTCATCAAGGGGAAGAGGACGGGGCGCGGCGCGCCGCCCGGATCGCGGAAGAAATCCATTCGATCCTCGCGCCCAAGCTGGGTTGGGAGCCGGCCGAAGCGACGCACCTTGTCCTGGTCGACAACGACGATTCCGTCTCCGGCTCGGCCACCCCGTTCCCGAACAACACAATTTACATCGCCCTCACCCCGCCGCTGGCGGACTCTCTCCCCTTTCTCGAAAGGTACGACGACTGGCTCCGAGACGTCATCACGCATGAATACGTCCATATCCTTCAATTGGATATGAACACCGGCTTTCCGGCCCTGATACGGAGGATTTTCGGTCGGCAGCCGGTCCCCTTTCTCATTTTTAACAGCGCGATCCCAAACATCCTTCAGCCGGACTGGCTGATCGAGGGGTTGGCGGTCTATGAAGAAACGGCGACGGGCGTGAGCGACCGCCGGGACAGCGCGTACGCCGACATGGTCCTTCGGATGGCGATCCTGGAAAACCGGTTTCCAACGCTGGACCAGGCCGGCGGACTCGACACCTGGCCGGACCATCAAATCCAGTACATTTTCGGCGCCCGTTTCTACGACTACCTGGCGCGACGATTCGGGGAAAGCGCGCTGAAGGATCTGAGTCTCGGGTACAGCGGGCGGGTCATCCCCTTCTTCGTCGGCACAAACGGCCGGCAGGTGCTCGGTCAGACCTACGATGGCCTCTGGGAAGACTGGAAGGCCGAATTGACGGCCGCGTATCGGCAACAGCGGAACGCATTGGAGGCGACGGGTTTCGCGACGAGCCGCCCGCTCACCCATCTCGGAGACTATGTGCTCGGCCCGCGAACGAACCCGAAAGACCATCGTGTCGCGTACACCCGGGTGAATCCTCACGAGTATCCGTCCATACACCAAATCGACCCCGAGACCGGACAAGACCGGTTTTTAATCGACCGAAACTACGGCTACACCCTTTCCTGGTCGTACGACGGGCGGCGGATGGTTTTCTCCCAAATGGAAATCCACCGAAACAACTCGGTCTACAGCGATCTTTACCTTTACGATCTTTCATCCAAGAAACTCCGGCGGCTGACCCGGGGGGCGCGGCTGCGGGACCCGGATTTCCACCCGGACGGAAACCGGCTGATCTGCGTTGAGAATCGGCTGGGTAAAAATCGTCTAGTCCTCTTTGACCTGACCTCCGGCCGGTCGGAAGCCCTGGATTGGGCGGGTGAGGATGATATTTGGCTTCAACCCCGGTGGTCTCCCGATGGAAAAAGGGTCGCGGTCAGCGTCTGGAAAAACGGCGCTCAAGGCCTGGACCTGCTCGATATCGATCGCCGTGAGATCGTTCCAATTCTGATGGATCCGGCTCTGGACCTCTCGCCGACCTGGTCTCCGGATGGAAACTTTGTCCTATTTTCATCAGACCGGACCGGAATCTACAATCTTTTCGCGTATTCGGTGAAGACCTCCGAGCTTTTCCAGGTCACCAACGTCCTGGGCGGAGCTTTCACGCCGGAAGTCGCTCCGGACGGGAGCGAAATCCTCTTCTCCGGCTACAGCAGCGAGGGATTCGACCTGCGCCGGATGCCGTGGGACCCGAGGAGTTGGAAAAAATTCGAGATGCCGGCGCGGGACCCGAAGCCCGTTCCTTTGGTCCAAGACGCCCATCCTGAAACAAGCGCGGCGCCTTATTCGCCCTGGCCCACCTTGCGGCCGCGTTTTTGGACGCCGATCTTCGGATCGGACGAGTCGGGATCGCAGATCGGCGCGGCCACGGGCGGGATGGACGTCCTGGGCAAACACAAATTTGACGCGGCCGCGCTTTACGGCACTTCCACACACCGCGGGGCTTACTCCCTGCAGTATGTCAACGACGCTTTTTATCCTTCTTTCCATGTTGGAATTTCGGATCTGGCCGTGAAGCATACCGATCTTCTGACCGACCGGACAAACGAGACGGTCTCGTACTGGGAGCGGCAACAGCGTCTGGATCTGGACGCGACGATCCTACAAAACCTCTTTCAACGCGCGCAGTCCGTGACCTTCGGTTATCAACTCCAGCGGCTTTCAAGTCTAACCGACATTCCGGCGGGCACGACGGCACCCGAGGAAGGATACTTGAGCGGCCTCCGTCTGGTCTGGCAATGGGATACGGCGCACGAGTACGGCTTTTCGATCAGCCCCGAGGACGGGCGACGGCTGCTGGCCGGCTACGAGCGGTTCGACCATCGCTTGGGAAGCGATTTTGATCAAAGCCGCTACCTCGCGAGCTGGCACGAGTACCAGGGGCTTTTCTTCCCGCATCATGTCCTGGCCGCGCGCCTGACCGGTGGACTGGCGACGGGCGATCAACTGATTCAGAGAGCCTTCCAGATCGGCGGGCCCAGTGTCGCCGAGGAATTTCTCGACCCGGAGCAAACCGATTTCTTCCTTCGCGGCTATCCGGCCCGGCTGCTTCGCGGCCAGAAGGCCGCGATCGGGACGGTGGAGTATCGGTTCCCTCTGCAGAATATCGAGCACGGCGTCAGCACCTGGCCTTTCTTCCTGCAAAGAACGCACGCCGATTTTTTCTTTGACATCGGGAACGCCTGGGATCGAAACACGTCGCTCTCGGATTTTCGAAGAGGGGTCGGTCTCGAAGTCGAAATGGACACGATCCTCGGTCACCTGCTCCCGGTCCGGGTCCGCCTGGGCTTCGCCAAAGGGTTGGATGAAGGAGGCGAGCGCCAGACCTATCTTACGGTTGGAAACAGTTATTAAAAGCACCGTGAATCCTCATCGGGTCAAAGGTCGGCAAAATATTCCTTGACAATATCGGACCAGAATTGTATAAAGCATAAGCACCAAAAGAGGATGTATTGATTCGGACGTTTGGAGTTTTGAAGTCGGAGGCAAACATCAACAATCCAATAAGGAGGTCATCAATGAGAAAGTACCCTCTGTTGATTGCACTGCTTGTATCTTTGACGTTCGCTCCCACCGTATTCGCAGCCGGGTACGGCGCGGCCGGATGCGGTTGGGGGGGGAAAGTGATACAGAAGAATGACATCCTGGCTCAGTTGGGTGCTACGATTTTAAACAGTTCTGTTTGGAACCAGACGTTCGCAATGACATCGGGTACATCAGGGTGCGGAAAAAGCGGTCTCGTAATGGCCGAGAAAGAACAGAACGTGTTTGTCGAGAATAATTACAGCAGTCTCGCAAAAGAAATGGCGGCAGGTCAAGGAGAAAACCTGAACACCTTGGCCGGCCTCATGGGCTGCTCAGCCAACCAGACGCAACATTTTGCAACCTTCACCAAAGAAAACTACAACGCCATTTTTACAAGTGAGCAGGAAAGCCCGTCGCAAATGCTGGCCTCTCTTAAGAAGGGCCTGACCGGCGACCCGGTGCTTGTTGCCGCCTGTCCCAAAATCTAACTTGAACGAGAAGCGGATTACCGAGTTGGCCTGACAATCAAATCTTATAGGAGGGTCAAATGAAGAAATATATTTTGGCGATAATTGGGACGATCCTATTTTCCTCATCCGCATTCGCTGCGGGTTACGGCGATGCCGGCTGCGGACTCGGCTCACTGATCTTCGGAAATACCTCCGGGCCTGTCCAGATTTTAGCCGCGACAACCAACAATACGGCTATGAATCAGGCGTTCGGAATTTCGTCCGGAACTTCAAATTGCGACGCGCAGGGATTTGATACGGCGAAACTGGAACAGGAGCAGTTCGTGGCGAACAACTTCTCCGGCTTGGCCAAAGAGATGGCAACCGGCAACGGAGAACAACTGGCCGCATTGGCCGGGTTGATGGGCTGTCCGACCGTCCAGCAGCCCCGCTTCAACACCGTCGCGCAACAAAATTACAAAGCGATCTTTGCAAGCGACTCGACGACACCGATCGAAGTGCTCACCGCCGTCCGGGGCGTGGTGTCGCAGGATGCCGAGTTGTCGACGACCTGCACCAATTAAAGAAGATCTTAAACCTCAGGGGGTACGATCATTCTTGCCGTCCGACGCAGATGATCGTATCCCCTTTTTTATCCGCCCGGAGACCCGGCGGCGCCGTCACTTCCCGTTCCATGTCACGGACAAAATTTCTCATTGGGATCGCCGCGTTCATACTGGCGTGGAACGGCGCTTTGGCCTTGGCCGCCGGTGAGACGCCCAATGACGATCAAGAAAGTTACTTAAACGAGCTGATCCGGCAGGCCCGCACACAGGGTCTGGCCCAGAAACGATACTGGCAGCTGCTCGTTCATTACAAGAAAACGACCTTCGGAGCGTACGAGAGCCAGGAAGACGGCCCCGAATTTTTCAATTCGCCGACCGGCAAGACCGATCCGGAGGCTGAACTGATCGCGACCCTCAAAAATTTCTTCAAACCGATTGAAAACCTGAAACCCGGCCAGGAACATCCCCAGTGCAATTTCCCGGCGCGCTACAAATGGCTCAAGGCCCGGCTCGCCTTCGATCCCGCCCGGCTTCCGGAACGACGATGCGAACGCCTCGAGAGCTGGTTGAAGGATCTCAACCCGGAGAAAATCACCGTTGTTTTTGCCTCCCATTATATGAACAACCCGGCCTCGATGTTCGGACACACCTTTTTGCGAATCGACAAGAAGCGGGAAGGCCCGGAGCAGAAACTCCTCGATTACGGGGTCAATTACGCGGCCGTGGCCGATACGAACAACAATCTGATCTACATCGTCAAAGGACTGTTCGGCGGCTTTAAGGGAATCTTTTCTCTTTTTCCCTACTACGTCAAAGTCCAGGAATACAATAACCTCGAAAGCCGGGACCTGTGGGAATACGAGCTGAACCTGACCGACGATCAGATGAACTATCTCCTGCTTCATCTCTGGGAGTTGGGCGGGAACTATTTCGATTACTATTATTTTCAGGAAAACTGCTCCTATCACATCCTCTCGTTATTGGAAGTGGCCGATCCCGATCTTCACTTGACGGATCAGTTCGTCTTCCAGGTGATCCCGGCGGACACGATCAAAGCGCTCACCCGCTACAACGGCTTGATTCGGAAGGTGGTATACCGCCCCTCTCTTCTGAGCCAGATGAACGACAAGCGGATCCGAATGTCCGAAAAAGAAAGGGCGATCTTTTACCGACTGGTTGAAGACGCCTCCGTTACCGAGCGCGAGGACTATCGCGACCTGACGGTACCGGAGAAGGCCTTGATCCTGGACGCTTATCTGGATTATGCCCAATACAAAAACATGCAGAAGGCGAGAACCGCCGCCGCAATCGACCCGACGACAAGACGAATTCTTCTGGAGCGCAGCCAGTTGGACTACCGGCGCGAGGAGCCGCAGGAGACGACACGCTTCTCCACGCCGCCGGAGCTGGGCCATGGAAGCGCGCAGGTCGGACTCGGAATGGGCCGAAACGGAAATGAACTTTTTGAAGAGGTCTCCATCCGGCCGGCTTATCACGATCTGCTGGCCAAAGACACGGGCTACGGCAAGGACTCGCAGATCCTGTTTTTGGACTTGACCGCCCGTCGCTATAATGCATCCGAAAAAACAAAAATCGACAGCTTCAAACTCATCGACATCGTCTCCTTGACGCCCTA
>Ga0335081_10013288_pt1 | contig 13313 bp, 10 predicted proteins | sample Lox_Sample_35_FD_206713 | JGI IMG/M metagenome (GOLD analysis project Ga0335081, IMG submission 206713) | Soil microbial communities from Loxahatchee National Wildlife Refuge, Florida, United States - Lox_Sample_3.5 | ecosystem: Environmental > Terrestrial > Soil > Wetlands | place: USA...
CTCGGCAACGGAGGTCTGGGGCGGCTCGCGGCTTGTTTTCTGGACTCGATGGCCACAATGGAATTGCCAGCCACAGGCTATGGTCTTCGGTACGAGTACGGTATGTTCAAGCAATCCATTGAGGATGGATGGCAAAAGGAACATCCAGACAATTGGATCCGGATGGGTGACCCCTGGGAGGTAGTGCGGCCTCCTGAAATGGTGGAGGTGAAGCTAGGGTGCTCGTTCAAACTGATCGGGGGCAGCATTCAGGTGGTACCTGGACGGCCATCAACCCTGATCGGCATTCCGTTTGACCGACCTGTCGTAGGCTACGGCGGAAAGACGATCAACACGCTCCGGCTGTGGGCCGCAGCCGCGCCGAACTACTTCGATTTCCAGGAATTTGGTACCGGTGATTTCGTGGGAGCCCTAGGGGACACGCTTGAGGCGGAGTCCCTCACCCGCGTGCTGTATCCCGACGACTCAACGACGATTGGGCAAGGACTACGATTCATCCAGGAATATTTTCTGGTGGCCTGCTCACTCGCTGATATCGTCCGGCGGTTCCAACGGTTCAATAAAAATTGGGAGCAGCTGCCCGAGAAGGCGGCAATCCAGCTCAACGACACGCATCCGTCGTTGGCCGTCGCCGAGCTGATGCGAATTTTGCTGGATGACGCTCAGTTGGGATGGGACCTAGCGTGGGATTTGACCAAGAGAACGCTCGCTTACACAAATCACACGTTGCTGCCGGAAGCGCTTGAGAAGTGGCCCGCCGACGTGTTCGAGATGCTTATCCCTCGACACTTAGAGATCATTTACGAGGTCAACCGGCGGCTCCTCGATGAGGTTCACGTGCGGTTCCCAGGCGATGAGGGACGCGTGGTGCGCGTAAGCCTTGTCGAAGAGGGCAGCCAGCGCAAGATCCGCATGGCCAACCTGGCGATTGTTGGCTCGCACAGTACCAACGGTGTCGCTGCAGTTCACTCCAAACTTCTGCGGACGACCACGGTGAGGGATCTGGCGGAGATGTATCCAGAGCGCTTCAATAACAAAACTAACGGGGTGACGCCGCGGCGGTGGCTCTTGCAAGCCAATCCTAAACTAGCCACCGCCATCACCGAGGCCATCGGCGACCGGTGGACTACTGACCTTAGCCAACTCAACAAACTTAAACCATTTGCCGAGGATCATAGCTTTCGTGAAGCGTTTCTCGCGTCAAAGCGCGAGGCCAAAACCCAATTTGCCAATTGGCTTAAGTCGACGTCGGGACAAACCGTGGATCCGGGCACGATCTTCGACTGCCAAGTCAAGCGCATCCACGAGTATAAGCGACAACTGTTGAATGCCTTACGGATCGTCATCATTTATAACCGGCTTCGGGAAAATCCAGACATGGAGATGGTGCCGCGCACATTCTTCTTTGCCGGCAAAGCAGCACCAGCGTACCGCTTGGCCAAGCTCATCATAAAATTCATCAACAGCCTGGCGGTCACAATTGACAATGACCCTGCCGTACGCGGCCGACTCAAGATTGTTTTTCTTCCCGAGTACAACGTTTCGCTGGCAGAACGGCTTATTCCGGCCAGCGATGTCTCTAACCAGATCTCGACCGCCGGCTACGAAGCTAGCGGCACGAGCAATATGAAGTTCATGATGAACGGAGCCCTGACGGTCGGAACGCGCGACGGCGCGACCATCGAAATGGCGGAGGAGGCAGGGGAGGAGAACTTCTTCCTGTTCGGCCTCACGGTGGATCAAGTCGAGAACAGCCACGGCTGGTATAGGCCGCAGTGGCACTATGAAAATGAGCCGGAGACTCGAGCGGCTCTAAACCTCATTTTCTCTGACCACTTCAGCCGCTACGAACCAGGCGTATTCGCTCCATTGCGCGATACGCTCCTGACCCAGGGCGATCACTATATGCACTTGGCGGACCTGACCTCCTATTGCCAGGCGCACGAACGGCTCGGCGCATTGTATGCCGATCCCGGCGCATGGGCGCACAAAGCAATTCTGAATGTAGCGAGTTCCGGGAAATTCTCCAGCGACCGCACCATTGCCGAGTACGCAGCCGACATTTGGAAGGTGGAACCATGCCCAATACCGTAGAAACGCGGTCAATGGCAGCGGGACCCTACGAAAGCACAATTTCGCGGTTCGCGGGCAAACCGGCTCCCAAAGAGATGCTACTGAATGTCGCTCGGCTGGAAAGGGACTATTTTGAGCGCCATCCCGACCTGCAGGATCCCAACCAACTGGTCAGCTTCGGCACCAGTGGACACCGCGGCTCGCCCCTGCATGGCACATTCACCGAGGCTCACATCCAGGCCATTACCCAGGCGATCTGCAATTACCGCCGCGAGCAGGGAACTGACGGCCCACTCTACATGGGAAAAGACACCCACGCGCTATCTGCACCCGCGCAGCGCACCGCGCTTGAGGTGCTGGCCGCGAACAACGTGGAGACGGTCATCCAGCAAGGCGACGGTGTAACCCCGACGCCCGTCATCTCGCGAGCCATTCTCGTTTACAACCGTGGTCGCAAGGAGCGTCTCGCTGACGGCATCGTCATCACGCCATCGCACAACCCGCCGGAAGATGGAGGTTTCAAATACAACCCGCCCAACGGCGGCCCCGCCGATACGGACGTGACCCACTGGGTCGAAAGCCGGGCGAACGAATTGTTGCGAACAGGCAATGTGGGGGTCAAGCGAATCCCGTTTAGTAAAGCTATCCAAGCGGCTTTTACGCACCAGGAAGACCTGATGCTGCCGTACGTCCGCGATCTCAAGAACGTCGTCGACATGGATGCGATTCGCGGCGCCAAGCTCAAGCTTGGTGTGGATCCCCTGGGTGGAGCCGCGCGGCAGTACTGGGAGCCGATCAACTCGACCTACGGACTGGATATCACCGTTGTCAACCCGGTGATTGATCCGACTTTTTCCTTCATGACCGTCGATCACGACGGCAAGATCCGCATGGATTGTTCGAGTCCCTATGCGATGGCCGGGCTGGTCAAACTGAAGGATCAATTCCAGGTGGCGTTCGGCAACGATCCAGACTCGGACCGGCACGGTATTGTGACTCCCACGTCAGGGTTGATGAACCCAAACCATTATCTCGCCGTGGCCATCCGATACCTGCTCACGCATCGGCCACAGTGGCGCCGTGAAGTCGCCGTCGGAAAGACCCTGGTGAGCAGCAGCATGATCGATCGTGTCGTCAAGAAACTCGGCGGAGATCTGCGCGAAGTTCCGGTGGGCTTTAAGTGGTTCGTGCCGGGCCTTTTCGACGGTTCGTACTGTTTTGGCGGGGAAGAGAGTGCTGGGGCGAGTTTTCTTCGCCTTGACGGCACGGTATGGACGACCGACAAGGATGGGCCGATCATGGACCTCCTGGCGGCGGAGATTACAGCCTGCACAGGCAAGGATCCCGGAGAGCACTACCGCGAACTCACGGGAGAGTTCGGCACCCCTTACTACACGCGGATCGACGCGCCCGCAACTCCAGAACAAAAAGCTAAATTACAAAAACTCTCGCCGGAAGCGGTAAAGGAATCAAATCTGGCCGGCGAGCCCATCACCGCCAAGCTGACCAAGGCACCGGGTAATAACGCTTCTATCGGCGGCCTGAAGGTCGTGGCCACCAGCGGCTGGTTTGCGGCCCGGCCCTCCGGCACGGAGAACATTTACAAGATCTACGCGGAGAGCTTCAAAAGCCAGACGCATCTAAACGCCATCGTGAACGAAGCCCAGGAGATGGTGAACAATGCACTGGGTTCCTCCGCAGTGGTTCAGGAGACGGGAGTCCGCCCATGAGCAGTACCGGCGGGCCAACGAACGTTCCGCCGTTTCCGCCCGACTACCGCGCTTCCGGCTTACTGCTGCACGTCACGTCTTTGCCGTCACCTTATGGAATCGGTGATCTGGGATCGTCGGCGTTTTTGTGGGTCAATCGCCTACATGAGGCGGGCCAAAGATGGTGGCAGGCGCTACCGCTCGGGCCGACTGGTTATGGTAACTCGCCGTATCAATCACTATCGTCCTTTGCCGGCAACGAACTGCTCATCAGTCCCGGCGGCCTCGTCGCGGACGGACTATTGGAGGCAAGCGATTGCGAGTCTCGCTTCGCATCGGATGACGTCGACTACGACTCGGTCATCCCGTTCAAACAGCGGTTGCTCGAAACGGCGTGGACAAAATTCAAAGCCGGAACGCGCAAAGACCTGCGGCCTTCCTACGACGAGTTCTGTGCAACCCAAGAACACTGGCTCGAAGACTATGCGCTTTTTCGAGCGCTGAAAACCAAGTATGGCGGTGCCTATTACCTCGAATGGCCGGAAAAGCTGGTTCAACGTAACGCGGATGCCCTCGCCAAGGCGCGGCGCGAGCTGGCAATTCAAATGGATCAGTTTCGACTGGAACAATTTCTACTGCTCCGCCAGGCGGAGCAACTCAGGCAGCACGCCCATGCCAAGGGCGTGTGCTTGATTGGCGACCTGCCGTTTTTCGTTTCCCCGGATTCCAGCGATGTCTGGGCGAACCCGGAACTGTTCCTGCTGGACGAGCAGCGCCGGCCGCGCTTCGTTGCAGGGGTTCCTCCCGACTATTTCAGCGCTCAGGGACAGTTGTGGGGAAACCCCGTCTACAACTGGGACGCCCTGCGCTCGACTGGTTATCGATGGTGTATCGACCGGCTGCGCGCGCTGCTGGCTCACGTGGATGTGATTCGTCTGGACCACTTCCGGGGGTTCGCGGCCGCATGGCACGTTCCAGCCGGGGCGTCAACGGCTCAGTCTGGACACTGGGTGCCGGGCCCGGGCGCCGGCTTTTTCCAGGCGGTGCAGAGAGAGTTGGGACGTCTGCCGTTCATCGCTGAGGACCTGGGTCTGATCACGCCCGACGTGCAGTCGTTGCGCGATGAATTTCAGGTGCCGGGTACACGGGTCCTTCAATTCGCCTTCGACGGCCATAGAGACAATCCATATCTCCCGCAAAACTTTGTCCCCAACACGGTCGTTTATACGGGCACTCATGACAATGCCCCGACTCGCCAATGGTACGAAGAATTGCCTGGTGACCAGAGACAGAACTTGTGGAGTTACCTCAAGCGCCGACCGGGCGATAGTGCCGAAGCTGCTCCGGAACTGATCCGTCTGGCGTGGTCATCGGTGGCGGCGCTAGCGATTGCTCCTTTGCAGGATTTGCTCGACTTGGGCAGCGGAACTCGAATGAACGTGCCTGGTCGTGCCGACGGAAACTGGCGCTGGCGCTGCCCCCATAACTCGCTGTCCTCCGCGACCTTTCAATGGCTGCAGGAATTGACTGAATGCTCAAAGCGCTCCGCCGGTCCTGCGCTAATCGGCAATCCGGCGAGGACGGAATCACCTGGCTTTGCGCCAGAGGCGTACACCGAGGTGTAGAAGATTTCGATAAAGAGAGCCAAAAACATGAACAGACAAATACCTCACGCGGAAGCCTCGATTCGTACACAGATCCACGACGCGCGGCGCATAGTCACTACCGATCAAATGAACTATGTTGCGCAGCGGGAACGACTCAAGCCCGAAGTGGTTCGTGAAGAGGTGGCTCGCGGACGAATGGTAATCCCTGCCAATGTAAACCATCGCAATCTGCAACCGATGTGTATCGGCATCGCCGGTAGCTGCAAGATCAACGCCAACATCGGCAATTCTTCCACCACGTCGAACGTTGAAGAGGAGCTCAAGAAGCTTCGCTACTGCATTAAATATGGCGCCGACACGGTGATGGATCTTTCCACCGGGGGTGACATTCCTCGTATTCGCAAAGCGATCATCGAGGAGTCACCCGTTCCGATTGGCACCGTGCCAATCTATGAGGCCCTAAGCAGAGTGCGACGGGTGGAAGATTTGTCAGCCGCGCTAATGCTTGAGGTCATCGAGGAACAAGCGCAGCAGGGCGTGGACTATATGACGATCCACGCAGGCGTATTGGTTCAGCATGTTCCCCTGACGGCACACCGGGTAACTGGAATCGTGAGCCGCGGCGGCTCCATTCTGGCGGAATGGATGGTGAAGAATCACAAACAGAATTTTCTGTATGAGCACTTCGAGAGTATTTGCCGGATCTTCCAGAAATATGATGTGACTTTCTCGCTCGGCGACGGGCTACGTCCGGGGTCGGTTGCCGATGCCAGTGACGCGGCCCAATTTGCAGAACTTGAAACGCTGGGTGAACTGACCCGAACCGCATGGCGTCACGACGTGCAAGTCATGATCGAAGGGCCGGGACACATCCCGATGGACCAGATTCAGCTGCAAGTGGAAAAGGAGAAAGAAATTTGCCTCGAAGCCCCGTTCTATACACTGGGACCGCTGGTGACGGACATCGCGCCTGGATACGACCACATCACGAGCGCGATCGGGGCGGCGATGATCGGCTGGTACGGCGCATCCATGCTGTGTTACGTGACTCCGAAAGAGCATCTCGGACTTCCGAATTTGGAGGATGTCAAGCAAGGTCTTATCGCGTACAAGATTGCGGCTCACGCTGCTGACATTGCCCGGCACCGGCCGGGAGCGCGTGACCGCGACGACGCGCTGTCGCGCGCCCGCTACCGGTTTGACTGGCGCGAGCAGTTTCGCCTTTCGCTAGATCCCGAAACGGCACAGGCCATGCACGATGAAACGCTGCCGGAAGAGGGATTTAAGGACGCCGCCTTCTGCTCCATGTGCGGTCCAAAGTTTTGCTCGATGAACATGCACGCGAAAACCAGGGAGTTCACCAGCGGTGAGGCAGAGGAGATTTTGAAAGCGAACCGGCTGGTAGAAATTCAAGGCGCGACGCGCTAGTTGTGCAGGCGCCGGCCAGGACTAAATTCTGACCGCAGTCGATGAAGGACCCAAAGTGCACGAAAAGGATTCCGGAACTTGCCGGCAAATCGCCGCGGTATCTGACGATCTGAAACTTGGCGTTTCTTACGACGTGCTGATCGTGGGAGCCGGTCTTATTGGCAGCGCGCTCGCATGGCTCCTGTCAAAGTCAGGCTGCAGTGTCGTCCTGATGGATGCAGGAAGATTCGGAGGCGAGGCCAGTAGTGCGGGCGCCGGCATGCTTGCCCCAGGTGGAGAATATCGCGAGCCTTCTCCAGCAGCGCAATTCGCCATTGAGAGCCTAGCCATGTACCCCGCATTTGTCCGGCAGCTCGAAAAAGAAAGCGGCGTCCCGATTGATTACCGCAATTGCGGGGCCATTGAATTGGCCTATGAACGCGAACGCTGGCACGCGTTGCAGGCGCGCGCTAAGGTTCAGCGGAACTTCGGCATCCCCGTTCACTTACTTTGCCCGTCGAGTCTGAGCGCGGTTGCACCAGGTCTGAATTCAGAAGGCTTGTTCGGCGCCCTCTATTACGCCAAGGATGCCTGCGTGGCTCCCGCGGACCTGCTGCGGGCCTTGCGCGTGCTTTGTGATCGCGGTGGCGTACAGGTTCTGGAAAACACTCCAGCGGAAAGCGTTGACGCGGAACGCGATCGAGTGACCGTCAGGATCAAAAAGCAGCACATTACGGGGCGAAACCTTGTTTTGTCCGCTGGTGCTTGGAGCTCACTTGTTCCTCTCAGCCGTTCTGGAGCGCCGGCTGCCATCCCGACAAGCTTTCCCGTCAAAGGCCACCTCGTCGGCTATCAGCTTCCCCCGCGTTCACTGCGCCCGATCTTGCGCCATGGGCACCACTACATTGTGCAACGAAGGACCGGGTTCACGGTTGCCGGCTCGTCAGAAGAAACCTGTGGGTTCGACCGAAGTGTCAATCCGGAGCGAATCCGCGAGATTCATGCGGAGGTCGGTTCATTCTACACACCACTGTTGACGAAGGAACCAACGCGGGCGTGGGTGGGTTTCCGGCCCGGCATCGAGCACGAGGGGCCTGTCATAAGCAGGGTGCCAGGAACAAAAGTCTGGCTCGCCTATGGGCACTATCGAAATGGCATTCTTCTGACCCCGGCGACCGCCCATCTCGTTTCCGACGAGATCCTGGGATATCCCAAGCAAATTGCAGGAGATTGGCTCAGGCCGGTTGACTACGGCAGGAGTCCGGAACAGCGGGTCGGAATAAGCTGATGGAGGACCGGGATCGAGATCGATATTCGCGTCAGATTCGTTTTCGGGGAATCGGCCTTTCCGGGCAGCAACGATTGCTTGATGCGCGCGTGGCGGTCGTCGGCTGTGGGGCCCTCGGGAGTTTTCACGCCGCGGCGCTTCTCCGAGCGGGGGTCCGGCGTTTGGTCTTAGTGGACCGTGATTACGTCGAATTGAATAATCTGCAACGGCAGTGGCTCTATGATCAGGAAGACGCTGAGTGCGCCAGGCCGAAGGTTGAAGCAGCAGCTCATCATCTCCGCCGGATCGACGGCGAATGCCAGCCGGAGCCGGTCGCTGCCGACCTGGCTGCGGGAAATATCGAGGAAATACTCGATGGCGTCCAGCTGATCCTAGATGGTACTGATAATTTCGAAACCAGGTATCTCATCAACGACTTCGCGGTGCAACGCAGTGTCCCGTGGATATACGGCGGCGCAGTCGGCAGTTACGGCATCACCATGCCTATTGTGCCCGGGTCAACTTGCTGCTTCGCGTGCCTGTACCCGCAACCTCCTGCAGGAATCCAGCCCACTTGCGAAACGGCGGGAGTCGTCAACGTTCTGACTTCCTCTATTGCTTCCTTCCAGGTGAGCGTCGCGCTACAGATTCTCTGCGAACGCCACCTCGAGTTCCGCATTACGACCATCGACCTCTGGAGGGGAAAACTGAGGCAGGTACGTCAGCCGGCCGCCCGACCAGACTGCGAAGTATGCGGACTCCGGCGCTTTTCCCGTCTCGAGGGTCGACGCCGCGCGCCGATCAGTCTTTGTGGCCGGAATGCGGTGCAGATCCACGACCATGGGCGATCCGTGGATCTTGTTCTGCTCAAGCAACTTCTTCTTCCGCTCGGCGAGGTACGAGCTAACGAGCTGGCCTTACGGTTTTTCGTACCGCCCTACGAAATGACCATCTTCCAAGATGGCCGAGCCATTGTGAAGGGAACGACCGACGTTGGCATCGCCCGCAGTCTTTACGCCCAGTACGTCGGGAGTTGACCAGGCGAAGTCTAACAGGGGAGGCAAAGTGACGATCAATGTGAATGGAGCACCGGTGGCAGTCCCTGCGGGGGCGACGGTATCTGCTCTGCTGAAATTACTGGATGTGGAGCCTGCTCAGATCGCCGTGGAACTTAATGGAAGCGTGGTTCCTCGTGAGGCATGGTCTGAGGTTCCAATACCTTCGGAAGCCACGCTGGAAATCGTGCGCTTCGTCGGAGGCGGCTAGACGAGCAGGGCGGAGGATATAAGCGGTGTAGCTACCCGTTCTTGATGGTCGGGCTACTGCCCTGTAATAGTGTTCCGAAAGCGTCTGAGTCCAGCAACTCAAGAGACTGCACCACCACATCCGCAGACAGATGTTTGCCGTTATGGCTTACACCAATACTCCGCATGCCTGCGCGGCGTGCTCCCTCGATCCCGGCGGCGGCGTCTTCTACAACAATGCAGCTGCCGGGTGGTACGCCAACCCGCGAAGCTGCCGTCAGATACACTTCGGGGTCCGGTTTTCCTCTATGCACATCTTCAGCGGAGACGATCGCCTGGAAACGGTGAGCTGCACCTAGAGCCTCAAGGACCACGTCGATGTTCGGACGCGGTGCAGCCGAGGCGATTGCTTGGAGCCATCCCTGCTCGTGAAGCCGCCGCACCCAAGTTGCGACCCCCGGCAGGGGCGAGATCCCCTTCTTTTGAACCAGATCACGATACAGTTCTTCTTTGGCGTTTGCGATTCTCTGGATGCGCTCCGGAGTCGTTGCGGCACCCAGCCATTGGGGGATGATGGAATCGTTGCGCTGACCGAAGGAGGAAAGAAACTGCTCGCGGGTGATGGCAATGCCCTCATTTGCCAGTGCGTCCCGCCAGGAAATCCAGTGAAACTCCTCGGAGTCGATTAAAGTTCCGTCCATGTCCCAAAGTACTGCTCGGGCCCCACTCATCTGTAGACCTCTGTCGGAACTACTGCGCTCGCGAAGAACTGCGCGTCACCTGTTTCTTGAGAAAAGCTGTTGGTCCCTCAACGTACAAGGCGGGCTCGATGCCGCTTCACATCAGCGAGCCGCACCGCTCGCGAGTTGAGCAGCCGCGGGACCGTTTCTCACGCCACTTTTTGGGTCACCTGGGAGAGCGCATAGTCTTCCAGATGGCGAGCGTCGCTGTTGAATTTGCGGATGCCCTCGGCGAGTTTTTCCGTCGCCATGGCGTCCTCGTTGTGCATCCAGCGGAAGGTCCTCTCGTCCAGGTGAATGCGTTCTTCCTTGCTGGCCTGCGCCTTTGCCGGGTCGAGCTTACGCTCCAAAGTGCCCTCGGCCTGCTCCAACTGGTCAAGAAGGTCTGGACTGATGGTGAGCAAATCGGATCCGGCCAGGCGGACGATCTGATTCACGTTCCGGAAGCTTGCCCCCATCACCTGCGTCTTGTAACCGAATTTCTTGTAGTAATTGAAGATGCGAGTGACGGACGCAACGCCGGGATCTTGGTCCGGTGGAATCTCCGCCCCGCCGCGCTCTTTCTTGTACCAGTCGTAAATGCGGCCAACGAAAGGCGAAATCAAGGTTACCCCGCCTTCGGCGCACGCGACCGCTTGAGCAAAACTGAACAGAAGCGTGAGATTGCAGTGGATGCCTTCCTTCTCAAGAAGTTCCGCTGCCCGGATGCCCTCCCAGGTGCTGGCGATCTTGATCAGGATGCGCTCGCGCGCTACGCCCTTTTTCTCATACAGCGAGATGAGCTTGCGCGCCTTGGCGATCGTCGCGGTAGTATCGAAACTCAGGCTCGCGGCGACCTCCGTGGAAACACGGCCGGGCACCACTTTGAGAATTTCACATCCGAACAAAACGAAAAGACGGTCAATGAATTCTTCCGCCATTTCATCGTGGCGGCCGCCGCGCTTGAGGGCGAGTTCGGCAGCCTCTTCCACCAAGTGCCTGTGGACCGGCATCTGGGCGGCGTGAAAAAGAAGGGAAGGATTGGTGGTAGCGTCCTGCGGCCGGTGCTTGGCAATGGCCTCAATATCACCGGTGTCCGCTACAACGGTCGTGTACTTCTTCAGGGATTCAAACAGTGTCATTGCTCTCTTCTCCTATCGTTCGGATCTGAAACTCTCGATCTACTTGCCATCGCGTGCGGCGGCCATCTTGCTAACTTCTAACTGAGCGACTTTGTTCAGCCGGCGACGATGCCGGTCAGCCCCGCTGAACCTGGCGCCGAGGAAATTTTTCGTGCAGTCCCACGCCACCGCGATACCCATGGTCCGGCCTCCGAAGCAAAGGATATTCAGGTCATCGTCCTCGACTCCCTGGCGTGCCGAGAAGTCATCGTGACACAGCGCCGCGCGTGCGCCACTCACTTTATTGGCGGCCACAGACGCGCCTACGCCGCTGCCACACACCAGAATGCCGCGCTCCACTTCTCCTTTGGCCACAGAGCGAGCGAGGGGGAGTGCAAAATCCGGGTAGTCGTCGTCGGTGTCATACACCTTGTTGCCGAAATCGACCACCTCGTGGCCTTCTTTCGCCAGCAACTTGGCGAGTTGCTGCTTCATTTCGAACCCGCCGTGATCGGCGCCTATGCCCACTTTCATGTCGTGCTCCCGTTCAGCCCCGAGCTTGGTGCCGAGCAATCTGACTCTTCGCCGCAGCCACAATTCTCTCTGCGCTAAATCCGAACTTCTTCAACAACTGCTTAAGAGGTGCCGAGGCTCCAAAGGATTCGATACAAACGTTGTGCCCCTCGGAGCCGGTGTATTTGCTCCAGCCAAAATCCGATGCTTCCTCGACGGACACTCGTGCCTTCACGTGTGGGGGCAGAACAGCGTCCCGGTAATTCCGATCCTGATCATCAAACAATTCCCATGACGGCATGCTGACCACGCGCGCGCGCACGCCCTCCTTGCTTAGTTGCTCGTAGGCTTCCAGGCAGAGAGCTACCTCGCTGCCGGTGGCGATGAGGATGACCTCAGGCTCGCCGCCCGGGGCATCCGCGAGAATGTAGGCCCCGCGGGCCAGGCCCGAGGCCGGGGCGTACCTCGTCCGGTCAATGGTCGGTACGGCTTGGCGGGTGAGCACCAACACCGCCGGCTCATGATGCAGCTGCAGAATGACCTTCCAGGCCTCTCTCACCTCGTTCGCGTCCGCTGGCCGGATCACAATCAGGCCGGGCATGGAACGCATGTGGGCAAGTTGTTCGATGGGCTGGTGGGTAGGGCCGTCCTCGCCGACTCCAATAGAGTCGTGAGTGAACACATAAATGACGGGGAGCTCCATCAAGGCGCTCAAGCGCATGGAGCCCCGCATGTAATCGACGAAAATAAAAAATCCCGAGCCGAACGGCCGGACTTTCACAAGACTGAGTCCGTTCAGTATGGCGCCCATGGCGTGCTCGCGGATTCCGAAGTGAAAATTCCGACCGGCATAATTCTCCGCCGAGAAGTCGCCGGCGCCCTCTTGCGTAATACGAGTCTTGGTGGAGGGTCCAAGGTCTGCGGATCCTCCGATCAACCACGGAATGTTCTTGGCGGCCGCGTTCAGCACTTTAGCCGAGGACTCGCGAGTTGCCAGACCTTTCGGGTCGGCGGGGAATTCCGGCAATTCGCGGTCCCAACCCTCCGGAAGTTGGCGGTGCTGCATGCGGAAGAGTTCTTCGGCGAGTTCGGGATACTGCTTGCGATACTCGCCGATTCGCCCGAACCAGGCGTCACGTAGCTGCTTGCCGCGCTTTCCAATGCCTTGACGGAAGTGATCGTAGACGCCTTCTGGCACAAAGAATTTCTTGTCTTCTGGCCAACCGTAGGTTCGTTTGGCGAGCCGGACTTCCTCCTCGCCGAGAGGTTCGCCGTGGGCTCCGCTGGTGTCTTGTTTGTGAGGCGCGCCGTAACCGATATGGCTGTCCACAATGATAAGCGTGGGGCGATCCTTGGTGTTCTGAAAAGTGCGGAACGCGCGGGCCAGCATCTCGAGGTCGTTTGCGTCGCCGACTCGCGTCACGTTCCAGCCGTAGCCGATAAAACGAGTAGCCACGTCTTCCGTAAAGGCCAGGGCGGTGTTGCCTTCGATCGTGATGTGGTTGTTGTCGTAAATCCAGCAGAGATTCGAAAGTTTCAGATGTCCGGCAAGAGAGGCAGCTTCGCTGGAGATGCCTTCCATCATGCATCCATCTCCGCAAAGTGCGTAGACGTTGAAGTCGAAAAGATCCTCGAACCCTGGGCGGTTGTAAC
>Ga0335081_10013289_pt1 | contig 13312 bp, 15 predicted proteins | sample Lox_Sample_35_FD_206713 | JGI IMG/M metagenome (GOLD analysis project Ga0335081, IMG submission 206713) | Soil microbial communities from Loxahatchee National Wildlife Refuge, Florida, United States - Lox_Sample_3.5 | ecosystem: Environmental > Terrestrial > Soil > Wetlands | place: USA...
CCGGGCGCTATGTCTTTCCCGGCGGCCGCGTGACGCCGGAGGATGCGAGCCCTTGGGCGGGCGAGACCGCCGACGCAGCGGCCTCTCTTCTGGCGCTGAAGCGCGCGGCGCTGCGCGAGACCTTCGAGGAGACGGGCCTTGTCGTCGGCGAGCGCGGCGCTCCCGGCAAAGCGAACGGCCCGCTCTCGCCCGTCGAGCACGCCTATCGCGCGGAAGGCGTGGCGCCGGCGCCGCATCTGCTGCGCTTGGTCGGTCGCGCCATCACCCCCGTCGCCTCGCCGATCCGTTTCCACGCCCGCTTCTTCGTCGCCAATGGCGCCTTTGCCGCAGGCGAGCTCAAGCCCTGCGAGGAGCTCGAGGATCTGCATTGGCACGACGTCGACGGCGAGCCGCCGGGAACGATGCAGAACGTCACCAAATTCATGCTGCGCTGCGCCGTCGAGACCTGGCGCGGTACGGCGCCGCCGACCCCGCCGCTCTACTGGCACCGCGGCCACCGCTCGCTGGTGCGGTATGGGTCGAAGGCCCGCTAGCGCCGGGCCGCCGGTCGTGCTGCGCGGCCGCATCATCGAGCAATACGGGACGGCCTGCCGCATCCAAGAGATGCGGCAGACGCCGCGCTTCCAGTCCGCGCTCTTCGTCGTCGACCTGATGCAGGGAGCGCGGTTGATCCGCATCCTCGGCGCCATCGGCAAAAGCGGCCAGCTGACCGAGCAGTCCGGCATGGATCTCCTCCATCCCGAGCGTCTCGTCTTTCTCTACGAGCGGCTGATGCTGTTGGCGCTGGCGCTGGTCGAGCGGCCGGCCAGCGTGCTGCTGCTGGGGTTGGGCGGCGGAGCCATGTGCCGGCATCTCCAAGCCTACCTGCCGGCGATCCGCGTCAGCGTGGTCGAGCGCGACCCGGTCGTCATCGATCTCGCCCGCCGCTTCTTCCACATCACCCGCGCCATCCGCAGCGCCGATGCGCAGGAGCTGGTGGCGGATGCGCCGCGGCGCTACGACGTGATCCTCGCCGATCTCTATGACGGCCGCGGCATGGAGCGTTTCGAGACGGGCTTCTGGCAGGATTGCGCGCGGGCGCTCCGCCCGGGCGGCTGCCTTGCCGTCAACTGGGCCGCCTTCGTCGACGACGCCCTGGCGCGCGTCGAGGCCAAAGCGATCGTCGAGGCGGTCGGCCGCTCCTTCTTCGTCGGCCCCCGCGCGCTCGACGAGAACGTGGTGCAGCTGGCGCCGGCCGATCCCATCCGCCTCGCCGACATCGCCCCACGCTGGCGCCGCTTCGCCCGCGAGCACCACCTGCCGCGCGAGGACCGCGAAGTGCTGAAGCGCTGCAGGCTGACGGAGGGGTTTCCGGTGAGGTAATTGTCAGCGATCAGTTCTCAGTTTCCACTTGTCGAACGCTGACGACTGAGAACCGGCAACTGACAACTTCTCCTCACCTGCCCGTAAACCTCGCCGGCCGCTTCTCGACGAAATGCGCGACGCCCTCGCGGAAGTCCTCGGAGAGGAAGCTGCCGCGCATCTCCTCGTTGGCGAGCTCGATGGCGCCGTCGAGGCTCGAGAGCAGACCGTCCCAGAGTTGCCGCTTCATCACCCGCATCGAGCGGGGCGAGGCCGCGCTGGCAAGCTCGCGCGCGTATTCGCGAACCCGCGCCGCGAATTGGCTCTGGGGGAAGACGGCGCTGACGAGGCCGATGCGCTCGGCCTCGTCGGCTGAGACGCGGCGCGCCGAGAACAGCAGATCGGCCGCACGACCGGGCCCGACAAGGCGCGGCAGCAGCCAAGCAAGGCCGTATTCGGCGATGAGGCCGCGACGCGCGAAGGCAGTGGTCAAGATCGCCTCGCTGGCGGCGAAGCGGATGTCGCAGTAGCAGGCGAAGACGAAACCCAGGCCCGCCGCGGGTCCGTTGATGGCGCCGATGATCGGCTTGGGCACCGCCGGAAAATAGCTGTAGCGATGCTCGAAATCGGCGCGCAACGAAGCGCCGAGATCGAGCGGCTTCGGCGCCTCGCGGGGAATGGTGGCGCCGCCCGATCCTGCCGCGCCGGAGAGCCGCTCCATGTCGGCACCGGCGCAGAAGCCGCGGCCGGCGCCGGTGAGAATGATGACGCGGACGCCGGCATCGCGAGCGGCGTTCTCCATCGCCTGGCGCAGCCCCGCCTCCATCTCGCCGTTGAAGGCGTTGAGCCGGTCCGGCCGATTGAAGATGACGGTGGCGATCTGGTCGCTGACCTCATAGAGCACGGCGGGCTCGGCCATGGCGTTCTCCCTGCGTGATGGGTCCGAAGCATAGCCGACCCGCTCGCGGCAACGCCATCGACCTGCTAGTGTCCGCAGGGAGCCGGGAACAATCGACATGAGCGAGGAAGAGCCGCGGCCGCTGCCGGCGGCGGAGCGGCGACGGAGTCTCACCGCGGCAATCGCCTCGGTCGCTACGTTCGGCATCAGCATTGGCTTTAGCTCGCCGCTCTTCTCGCTGCTGCTCGAGGCGCGCGGCACGGATGCCAGTGTCATCGGCCTCAACGCCACTTGCGCCTATCTGGGCGTCATCGTCGGGCCGCTTTCGACGCCGCCGCTGGTGCGCCGCTTCGGCATCCGCGCCTTTTTGCTCGCCTGCCTCGCCCTCGATGTCCTGCTGTTCCTGGCCATGAGGCTCTTCCCGAGTCTCGGCGCCTGGTTCCTGCTGCGGGTCGGCCTGGGTCTTGCGGGCTCCAGCATCTTCGCCGCCACCGAGGCGTGGATCAACATGCTGGCGAGCGACGCCGGCCGCGGACGCATCATCGGTCTCTATGCCGCCTCGCTCGCCGGCGGCTTTGCTCTGGGGCCGCTGCTGCTGGCACTCACCGGCATCGCCGGCTGGACGCCCTTTCTCGTCGGCGCCGCCATGAATGCGGTGGCGGCGGTGCCGCTGCTGGCGCTGGGCGGCCTTGTCAGCGGCCTCGGGCGCGAGCCGGGCGCACCCGCGCTCGCCTTCTTCGTCAGAGCGCCCTTCATCATGCTGGCGGTGGCCCTCTTCGGCGTCTTCGAGGCCACCACCTTCGCGCTCCTGCCGATCTGGGGGGTGCGCATCGGCCTCGCGCCGGCCGAGGCTGCGGCGACGTTGACCGCGATCGGTCTGGGCCCGCTCGCGCTGCAGGTGCCGATCGGCTGGCTTTCCGACCGGCTGGCGCGGCGGACGGTGCTGCGCCTCTGCGGCGCCGCCGGTCTCGTGGGCGCGCTGCTGTTGCCACTTCTTGCCGGCCGCACCCCCATACTCTTCCTCGCGCTCGTCCTCTGGGGCGGATGCGCCGGCGGGATCTATCCGGTGGCGCTCGGCATGGCCGGCGCGCGCTTTCGCGGCGCCGAGTTGCTCGGCGCCAACGCGGCCATCATCATCGCCTATGGCCTTGGCTCGCTGGCGGGACCGGCGCTCGGCGGCGCCGCCATGGATCTCTGGAACCCGCAAGGGCTGCTCGCAGCCTTGGCGCTGCTTTTCGCCGGCTTCGGCGCCGCCACCCTGGTCAACCGTCGGTGACCTTGATGTCCGAGATGTCGACGTCGCGCGGAAGCTTAGGGCGAGCACCCGCTTGTCACCCTCGGACTCGAGGAACACGACCGGCCCTCTTCCGTCACCGCGGTCCCAGATGGCGAAGACCGAGCCGTCAGGGCCCGCGCCAAAGAAGCCGAGATGCTCGAACTCCGGCACCTCTCCGTCCCGGGCGAACCAGGCCGTCATGGCCTCCGATGCCCCGAAGCGGAGCTCGAAGCCGCCGCTGACGAGATAGTCGCCCGCTTCGCGCTGCGTTCGCGTCCAGTCCACCAAGGCGGTGAGCTCGGGTGGGACAGCGATACGTGCCGGAAATCGAGGAATGCCTGGGTTGTCCATAAGACCTACCTTAGCAGAGCGGCCCCGTGCGGCGTCACAAGCCTCCGCCGGCGCTCCACCGCGGCCGCCAAACGGTCGAGCACGGTCACGGTCTCTTCCCAGCTGAGGCAACCATCGGTGATGCTTTGGCCGTAGCGGAGCGCGCGCCCCGCGATGAGGCTCTGGGAGCCGCCCACGAGATGGCTTTCCAGCATGACGCCGACGATCCGGCCGTCCCCCGCCTCGATCTGGCCAGCGACATTGTCGATGACGATGGGCTGGTTCTCCGGCTTCTTGCCGCTATTGGCATGGCTGGCGTCGATCATCACGGCGGGTGGCAGCCCCGAACGCATGAGCTCGCCGCAGGCGGCATCGACGTGGCGAGCCTCGAAGTTCGGTGCTCGGCCGCCGCGCAGCACGATATGGCAATCCTCATTGCCTTTGGTCGCGGCGATGGCAGCGCGCCCGCCCTTGGTGACGGCGAGGAAATGATGCGGCTGGGACGCCGACAGGACCGCATCGATGGCGATCCTCACGTCGCCATCGGTGCCGTTCTTGAATCCGACCGGGCTGGACAAGCCCGAAGCCATCTCGCGGTGAATTTGACTTTCCGTCGTCCGCGCGCCGATCGCGGCCCAGCCCACGAGATCGGCGATGTATTGCGGCGTCGTCGTATCGAGGAACTCGCAGCCGGCGGGCAAGCCCATCCCATTGATGTCGATGAGCAGCTTGCGCGCGAGCCTCAAGCCCTTGTTGATAGCGCAGCTGCCGTCGAGGTCGGGGTCGTTGATCAACCCCTTCCAGCCGATGGTGGTGCGCGGCTTCTCGAAATAGACGCGCATGACGATCTCAAGCGCATGGCCGAGGCGCCGGCGCACACCTGCCAGCCGGTCCGCATAGTCGAGCGCCGCAACGGGATCATGGATCGAGCAAGGCCCGACCACCACGGCAAGCCGGCCATCGCTCCCGCGCAATATTTCACGGAAAATGCGGCGCGCAGCGGCCACGGTCTCGGTCGCCGCCGGAGTGCGCGGAAGTTCGCGGATCACCTCCGCCGGCGTGGTGAGCTCCTTCATCTCGAGAATACGCACGTCGTCGATGCTGCTGGGCATGGCCGGGCTCCTGGGGCGTTCGCCGCACCGGCAGCAACAAAAAAGCCGCCAGTGGGATGGCGGCTTCGGGATCTCTCATCTGTTCCTGCTCAGAACGCGCGCGTCCCTCCGTCCGCCGGGGCTTTCGGATAGGCAAAAAACGAGACGTAGGAGGCGCAACCGCGTTTCATGACGGGGGCAACGTAGTCGAACGCGATGAAGCTGTAAAGCACGACATTCTGGGGGGCAGATATCGAGAGGCATCCTTCTCCGCTAAAAATGCGATTGGCTGTGACGCTGTTGACGAGCGTGAGACTCTAGCCGAGGGCCGTAAGGATTAGACAGTCTTTACGGCTAGAACCGGGCGCCCGCGATCGGGCCTTTGCAAAGGGAGCGACCATGAGCGAGGCCGCCATTCGGCCCGGCGCCGGCGATGTCAGCGTCGCGCGCGTCCTGAGCCGCTCTTTCGCCCTGCTGCTGGGAAGCATCGTTAGGTTTCTGACTCTGACGGCGATCGTCTGGTCGCCGCTGCTGCTCTATCAGCTCTTCTTCTTTTTTCCCTCCCCCCTGTCCCGAGCTCCCGATGGGCATTCACGGCCTTCGGCAAGATCGGCTTGGGCCGGACGCTCATCAAGTCCCATCCGGCGCTTCCGCCGTCAGGACATAGATGCCGTAGGGAACCATGCGCAACGACGCGCGCGAGGGCGCTGGCGACATGACGGTTACCACATGTGCTCGAGCTTTTGCACATCAACCCCAACCCGCCTAAGTCCCGCGCGAATGTTCGCCTTGGTCAACGGCGGGCATGGCGGCGTCTCTCTATCAGAGACCCGGACCACCGAACGACCTGACCGGACGCGCGGCCCGGGTAGCTGCTGCCGAGACCTTCCGCGTCAGGCGCGCACCACCTCCTCGTTTTCGATCTTCGCGGCGTCGAGCTCCATGTTGATGCCCGGCGCAGTAGGAATCAGCAGCAGACCTTTCACGGGCTTCAGCGGATCTTTCAGGAAGTGCTGATTCACGTCGTTCCACTTTGCCAGATATTCCTGATAGGGCGTGTGGATCGGCGACTGCGCCGCCGAGAAGTGGATATTGAGCGGTGTCGAATGGCCGTGGGGAATGATGATGAGATCGTGCACGGTGGCATAGGCGGCGATCTTCATCGTTTCGCTCAGGCCGCCGCACCAATAGGGATCGGGCTGAAGGATATCGAGCGCGTCTTTCTCGACGAAGCGCTTGAATCCCCAGCGCGTGTATTCGTGCTCGGCGCCCGAGAGCGGGATGCGGGTCTTGGCCTTGAGTTTGACGTAGCTGTCGATACGATCGGGCATGAAGCACTCTTCGAGCCACCGCGGCCGGTACTCTTCGATGCGTGACGCGAAATCGACGGCGTAGTCGAAATTCAAGCCCTGCCAGCAGTCGATCATGATGTCGTAATCGTCGCCGAGCGTCTCGCGCAAAACGCGGACCAGTCCGACATTGAGCTTCATGCCTTCGTGGCCGCTCGCCGGCCCGTGCCGGATGAACCATTTCTGCGCGGAGAAGCCCATTTCCTTGTAGCGCATGGCGCGCTCGCGCACCTTGCCGAGATCCTCGACCGCGTAACCCAGCATGCTGACATAGGCGGGAATCTCGGTCCGCGTCGGTCCGCCAAGCAGGCGCCAGGCAGGCGCGTTCAGCGACAGGCCAAGGATGTCCCACAGCGCGCAATCAACCGCCGAGATGGCGATCATCGCGTCCCCCTGGCGGCCATGCACTTGCAAACGGTGCATCTGATCCCACAAAAGTTCTATGGCGCGCGGGTCCTTGCTCACGATGATCGGCGCCAGCTGGGTGAGCAGCAGACGTGCGGCGTCGGCCCATACCGGCCCGGCCCGGCCGATGATGCCTTCGTCGGTTTCGATTTCCAGGAAGTATTGCACCAAGCGCAGATGCCGGTCGTCGACTTGTTCCCCGCCCTCGGTGCGCGCGGCGCGTCGGTATTCCGGATAGATGTCAATCGGGCGCAGCAGCCGCTCTTCCCAGAACGGCCCGTTGGCCTCCATCGTGCCGGTTACCTTCCGGACGCGAATCTTTGCAATCTTCATGGATCCCTTGTGCTCCCTCGGGCGCCGGGTGAAATGGGCTCTTGTGAGAGTGTCCGGCTGAGCGGACGAAGTCACCTCGCAATGGTGGCGAGAATGTCCGTCTCAGGTCAATCGTGTGCTTTGCCGACCTCGGCGGATCGGCTGCTTCACCTCGGGCAGCGGACATCAAATCTCAGGAACCGATCTGCTGAATAATAACCGCCACCATTCGGTACCTGCGACACGCCAGTAGGTCGTGCGAAAGCGAACGGCAACGCGGAATCGGCCGCCCCAGATGCCGCTCCATCGCGCTGCACCCGCGCCCCGCTCGCCGCTTTGCTTGGCCGCGGCGTCGCGGAACGAGTGACCGTGGCCGCCGGAGCGCGCGAGGCGGCGTGAGGAGCCGGGCCGGCGGCGGGCCAGGTTACATTCGTAACACAATCCCTCGTCTTTGAAATTCTTGCGTAGCCCAAGGGCGCGATCCTCCAAGTCATCGGATATCCCGAGCTCGAGGAGAGACCACCATGGGGTACAAGAAGATCCAGGAGAAGCGCGCCGAGCTGTCGAAGAAGATCGATGTGTGGGAGACCTTTCTCCAGGCGGCGCGGGAGATCAATCGCGGCCTCGCTGAGATCGAACAGGCGACGCAGAAGCTCACCGCAACCAAGGACAAGCTGGGCAAGACCATCGCGGTGCTCAACACGCTGGGCGTCAAGGAGTTCGACGACTTCAAGAAATCCCTGCTTGCGGTCTGCGTCGCCTCGGGGACGAGGCCGCTGCCGCTGAAGCCGGTGGAGCAGGTCGTCAACGACGCCAGGGCCGGCCTCGACAAGGAGCTCGACGCCTGGACCGAGAAACTCGCTGCCGCGTTCCCCAGCGAAATCAAGGTCGGCATGACCTTCAAGGACCGCAAGCTCGGCCGCATCTACGAGGTAGTAGGCGACCGCGAGCTCGCGACCAATGCCAACCTCACGGGCGATGACGCGATCTGGTACAAGTGCAAGATGTTCGAGGGGGAGAAGCAGCTCGGCACGCAGAGCCTGAGCCGGTCCCGGCTCTCGCCGAAGCACGGGGTGAAGTTCATTAAGGCTTAGCGGGACACGCAAACACTCGGTGTCAGGGGTGTGCGGCAAGGCTCAAGCTTCAGGTCATTCGTGGAGCCGACATAGATAACGCCGTTAGAGAGCTCGAGAAAATATACGTGCCACACGGTCCACCTTCGCCAAGGTTTCGGTGGACACCCCACGCCAAGGTCGGGTGGCGCGCCACGCGAAGCGTTGGCGTAGGGTGGCGCGTCACGGTCGACGAACATGGGCAATACTCGTTCGCCGTGGCGCTATGATGCCGCAGCCGCCACGCGCTCCAATCGGTGAATCTGCGACGGCCTGCGATCATGCCCTACGCCGGAAACGGCTATCTTCCCGATATTCGGAAGCTCTCCGGCGCCAATTGACCTTGTTCCCGTGTTGGGAACGCGCTACATTGAGGCATGCGGGTCATTGCCCGAAACGTGCTTGTCAACTTCTGGGGCAGGCACCCGGAAGCAAAGGTCTCGCTCGAACGCTGGCACAAGCTCGTGAGAGCGGCGCAATGGGCGTCGATGGATGAGGTCCAGAGAGCCGCTCCGAAAGCCAAGGTGCTGAACCGCGAGCGTGTGAGGTTCGAGGTCACGGGAGGAAACTATCGCTTGGTGGCCGCTTTCGATTTCCGTCGGCAGATCGCCTTCGTAAAGTTTATCGGCACCCATGCGGAGTATGACCGTATCGATGCATTGACGGTGTCGCAGTTCTGAGGAGACCACCATGGACATCCGGCCGATTCGCACGGACGAAGATCACCGCGCGGCGCTCACCGCGATCGAGGCCTGTTGGGGTGCACCGGAGGGAACGGAGGAAGGCGACAAGCTCGATGTGCTCCTCGCGCTGGTCGACATCTACGAGGCAAAGCGATGGCCGATCAAAATCGACGAGACCTTCGATCCCATCGATGTGCTGCGGTATGCGATCGACGAGCTCGGGCACACCCAGGCGGAGCTGGCCGAACTCCTGGGCTCGCGCTCGCGTGCGTCGGAAGTTCTTGCGCGTCGGCGCGCGCTCACCGTCGAGATGATCCACAAAATCGGCGAGGCGTGGAAGATTCCGGCCGACCTTCTGGTTCGTCCCTACAAGATTGGGCGAGCCGCCTGACCCCGCTGGACGGTGGTTCGATGGCACGCGCGAGAGACGAAATACGCGAGCAACGAATTGTCATGGAGGCCGTCGTCGACGCTTACGATTCCGGCGAACGTGCGATGGGTTGGTACTACTACCTCGATGGCAAGATGAAGGTTCCATTCAAGGCGCGCTGTAGGTTCGCGCGCGCCATCTCCGTTCTGAGGGTCGAAGAAGAAGTGGAAGTCCTCGGTATGGCACCGGAAGAGGAATGCGAAAGCGAAATGTTTGTCTGGGTTGGGCGGGCCGGCGAGCGAATTGCTGTCCCCTTGGCGCAATTGCGACCATTGTCGAAAGATCAAGAGACCCTGGAGGCCGTCGGTGATTGGCTCTACTGGGTGGATCGCGGGTACGAGCTATGAGCGCCGCAAAGCCTGCAATACACCTCGTCCGATCAAGCGCGAAAACGGTGGCATTCGGCGGCGATAGCGTATTCCGAAGTGGCGTCCCCGGGGTGACTCGAACACCCGACCCACAGTTTAGGAATATTTGATATCGAACCACATGGGGGATACACTAAGTGCCAACGCGGCCGCTCGCGCGCAGAAGATTGGCGCTTTCTGGTCGTTTACATCATATCCGAGTGCACCTAGCGCGACACGTGTTGACGCGCCCTCACGTAGCCCTGTCGTAGCCCCGGAAGGCGACCGAATTTGCTCGTGAACGCCGAGCACGCCTAGAAAAGAACGATGCACAAACCCACCCGACAACCCTATCGGGGAAGGCCGATAGGGGTGGGGCAAAGGGCGAAGTCGACGCCCATCCGCCGTGCCGGGGGTACTGGCGACAGTATGTACACAAGGAAAGCGTACGCAACACGGGAAGCCCCAAGGCGCGATCAGGGATGCCAGCCGACGCCCACGAGGGACAAGCGGAGACTGCGCAAACCTCATCGTCCATAGATCCAATCCGCGGTTTTGGGAGGATCTGCGGGTGCTGGATCGGACACCACCCCGAAATGTTCCAAGTGGAATATGCTCGATGCGGCTGATGATAGTGCCCCGCATCGGAGTCCCGAGGGCGGTGCGCCGGCCCCGCGAGCCGGGTTCATGCAGAAATGCCGGAGCGAGCTGTCGGATCAAGCGGCGCCGAGGGCGCGGTGGGCAGCGGCGAAAACGGCCTGGTAGGGGCATGCCGAGGCCATTGCGAGCTTGACACGGCGGACGCTGATGGTGACGAGAGCGCCGATCTTGAAGTGCTTACGGCGGATGGTGCCGCAGGTGGCGTTGGCGAGTTTCGGTCGCCTGCAAGCCGAGCGGCGCAGGCTGTCGAGAAGGAGGTACGCCATCGAGGCGAACCACAAGCGCAGCTGATTGGCTACAGCCGTCGGGAGGTTGCGATCACCCTTTCACGCGCTAGCGGTTGAGCCACCGCCGCGCGAAGCCGAGCAGTCCCTGCGGCACGAAAATCACCATCGCGATAAAGGTGATCCCCAGTGGAATGAGGTAGTACTCGGAGAAGAAGCGCGACAGCGCCTCACGCAGCAGCAAGAAGGCTCCGGCGCCGACCAGCGGTCCGACCAGAGTGCCGATGCCGCCCATCACGTTGTAAATGACGGTCTCGCCGGAGACCAGGAAGAACACGAAATCCGCGGCGGCAAACTCGTTCTGCAGCGCATAGAGCACGCCAGCGAGCCCGGCGAACAGGCCGGACAGCATCACCGCCATCATTTTATAGGACTCGACATGATAGCCGATCGCCCGGGTGCGGCTTTCGTTCTCGCGGATCGACTGGAGCACCATGCCGAAGGGGGAGCGGGTGATACGCCGCAGCATGAGATAGGAGAAGGCGACCACGGCGAGCACGAACCAATGCATCGTCGCGGGCGTGAAGCGAACGACGTAGAGTCCGGGAATGCCAAGACCTGGCCGGGTGAAGGTGAGCCCGTTCTCACCGCCCGTGACGCTCGTCCAAGTGAAAATCACCACATAGAAGATTTGCGAGAAAATCAGCGTCGTGATCGCGAAATAGATGTCGCGCAGCCGCGTCGAGAAATAGGCCACGAACATCGCGACAAGGGCGGCTGCAACAAGGCCGAGCACGACCGCGAGGAGGAGGTTGGGCGGCTCGACCAGCAACAGCGCCGCCGCGGCACCGTAGACGCCGAGACCGAAAAACGCCGAGTGGCCGAACGAGACCATCCCAGTGTAGCCGATCAGAAGGTCGGACGACATGGCCAAGAGACCCCAGATCAGGATCTCGGTCGTGAAGTGCCCCCAGAAGGGCGGCAGCACCAGCGGGGTCAGAGCCAGCATCGCCACGACGACCGTGAACCCGACCCAAAAAAGGCTGGCGTCGCGCGTGCTCATCGGGAGGCGGTGCCGAAGAGGCCGGTGGGCCGGAAGAGGAGCGTCAGAATTAGCACGACGAAGGAAACGATGATCGCCTGTGATGGACTGACCCAGATCGCGGCATAGGATTCGAGCAGGCTGATGAAAATCGCCGCGGCAATCGATCCGCCGAAGCTGCCCATGCCACCGACCACCACGACGATGAACGCCTTGAGCACCCAGGCGAGGCCCATGTAAGGCTCGACGCCGGCGAGCGGGCCGAAGAGCACGCCGCTCGCCGCCGCCATGGCCGCTCCGATCGCAAACACCGCCGTGTGCACCCAGGGCACCGGGATGCCCATGGCCTGCGCCATCACTCGGTCCTGCGTCGTCGCGCGGATCCAGATGCCGTACTTGCTGTATTTGAGGAACAACCAGAACGCGCCAATGATCGCGGCCGAGAGCGCGGCGATCAAGATCCGATACCACGGATACTCGAGATAGAGGAGGCCGAATTGGCCGGTGATCGGCTCGGCGATCTTGCGCTCGATCGGGCCGAACTGCCAGAGCGCATAATTCTGCAGCACCAGCGAAATGCCGAACGTCGCGAGAATCGTGGTCAGCGGGTCGCGGCCCATCAGCGGACGGAGGGTCACGACCTGGAGGGCGGCGCCGAGCAGCGCCACAACCAGCGCCGCGGCCACGAGCGCCAGCCAGAAATTACCGCTAAAGGCCGAGACCACGACGCCGATATAGGCGCCGAGCATGAACAGCTCGCCGTGCGCGAAATTCACCACGTCCATGATACCGAAGATCAGCGTGAGGCCCGAAGCCACCAGCGCGAGGATCATCCCAGTCACAATGCCGTTGACCGTCTGGACGATGATGAACTCCCAGGGGATCGCCATCGGTCAGACTCCCAGATACCGATGGACGATGGGATCGTCCGCGCCGATCTCAGACGCGATCGCTTCGTGGCGGATCTCGCCTTTTTCCATGAAGTAGACGCGTTGGCTGCATCCGAGCGTGAGCGGCACGTTCTGCTCGACGAGCAGGATCGCGACCCGTTCGCGACGCAGCAGCTCGATGATCTGCCGGATCTGCGAAACCATGCGCGGCATCAGACCCTCGGTCGGCTCGTCGAGCAGGATGATCTTGGGCTCGAGCATCATAGCGCGCGCAATGGCGAGCATCTGCTGCTCGCCGCCGGAGAGCGTGCCCCCGGGCTGGCTGCGCCGTTCGGCCAGGATGGGAAAGATCGCGTATACTTTTTCCAAGAGCTCGCGGCGGCGGCGCTCGCTCATGCCCGCGCGGTCGAGGCCAGTGCGCAAATTCTCCGTTACGGTGAGCAGCCGGAAGATACGACGATCCTCGGGCACATAGGCGATGCCGATCCGCGCCAGCTTATGTGCCGCAACTCCGGTCACCGTCTTTCCCTCGTAGAGCACCCGGCCCTGCCGAACGTGAACCAAGCCGATGATGCTCTTGAGCGTCGTGCTCTTGCCGACGCCGTTGCGGCCGAGCAGACCGACGACCTCGCCCCTCCCCACCGTCAAGCCGACGCCGTGCAGGACGTGGCTCTTGCCGTAGTAAGCGTGGACGTCCTCGACCTTCACCAACGGATCGGCAGATGGAGGCGGCGCGCTCATATTTTGAGATAAACGTCCTGCACGGTAGGGTTCTGCTGGATTTCGGCTGGCGTGCCTTCGGCGAGGATTTCGCCGTGATGCAGCACGGTGATTCGTTGCGCCAGCTCCATCACCACCTGCATGTCGTGCTCGACGATCAGGATCGTGAGGCCGGTGGCGATGCGCCGCACCAGCTCCATCG
>Ga0335081_10013292_pt1 | contig 13312 bp, 11 predicted proteins | sample Lox_Sample_35_FD_206713 | JGI IMG/M metagenome (GOLD analysis project Ga0335081, IMG submission 206713) | Soil microbial communities from Loxahatchee National Wildlife Refuge, Florida, United States - Lox_Sample_3.5 | ecosystem: Environmental > Terrestrial > Soil > Wetlands | place: USA...
CGCCGCTCGCGGGCACGTCGAGGCGATGGTGGGCGCGATCGAGGAGCTCGCCCCGCGGTTCCCGCACGACGCCTCGTACCTCGCCGCTGTGGTCGAGGACCTCAGGGCGTGGGACTTCGGCAAGCCCGACTTCACCCGCGCGCTCGCGGAGTTCCGTCCGGAGCTGATGCGCACCAACGGGATCGAGCACCTGGTGGTGTTCCCGATGTACAAGCAGAACGGCTCGCGCGATACCTGCTTCGAGGCGCTGATCGTCCGGGTGCCCTGGCCCGACTGGATCGCCGAGCTCGAGTACACGCGCTTTGACAACCCCAAGTTCGTGCCGGTCGAGCTCGTCGACGCGACCCGCGGCTACGACTCGGAGTGCGCGGTCCTGTTCCCGGAGACGGTATCGGTCGCCGGCCGGCCGGTCTCGAATTTCGGCGCGATCTTCTGCGACCGTGAGGCCGCTCGCCTGCGGCGTCTGGCCGGCGCCGCCGCTGACCTTCTCCGCCTGAACCTCCCGCCCGACGCGGCGTGCATGCTGGCGAATCCGGGAATGTCGCAGCAGGCGTACATCCTGTGGGATCTGATCCACGACCGCGCCCACAGCCACGGCGATCTGCCGTTCGACCCGTTCATGATCCGCCAGCGCGCGCCGTACTGGATGTACTCGCTCGAGGAGCTCCGCTGCGATCTGACCGCGTTCGGTCAGGCGGTGGCGCTCGAGGCCGAGGGCGTGTCGTTCGCGCGGTACGTGCAGTACTCGATCCTGCTCGACCGCCTGCTGCGCTTCCCGATCACCGGCGAGCGGGTTCGGAACTATGACGGGCTCGGCGGCCAGCTGCTGTTCGCCTATCTGCACCGTCATGGGTACCTGCACTGGACCGATAACCAGCTCACGATCGAGTGGGAGCGGGTGACCGACGGGGTGGCGTCGTTGCGGCACGAGGTCGAGGAGCTCTACCGGCAGGGGATCGACCGCACCAAGCTTCAGCACTGGGCGGCCGCCCATGATCTGGTGGCCGCGAGCGTCCCGCCGGCGGCGGGCTCGCGCTGGACCGCGACCGTTCGCGAGTTCACCGACGCCGAGGACCTGCGGCCCTATATCGACCTCGTGCGCGACGACGAGTTCCCGCTGTCGATCTTCTATTCGTCGCTGAAGGCTAATCTCGCGGCGTGAGCGCTCGCCGCGGATTCGCCTCGGACAACTCGGCCACGATCCACCCCGACGTACTCGCGGCGATCGCCCGCGTGAACGTGGGGCACACGTTCGGATACGGGCACGACGACTACACGCTGTCGGTGGAGTCTCGGGTGGCGAGGACGTTCGGGCCCGACGCGAGCGCGTTCTTCGTGTTCAACGGGACAGGCGCCAATGTGGTGTCGCTGCGGGCGGCGTGCCGGCGGTTCGAGGGCGTGATCTGCGCCGCCACCGCCCACCTGAACGTCGACGAGTGCGGCGCGCCAGAGGCGATCGCCGGTCTCAAGCTTCTGATCGCGCCGGGAGTCGACGGCAAGCTGACGCCAGAGCTCGTGGAGAGCCGGATCGCGCGGATCGGGGACGAGCACGCGGTCCAGCCGCGGGCGGTGTCGATCTCGCAATGCACCGAGCTGGGGACGCTCTACACGGTCGCGGAGATGCGCGAGCTGGCTTCACTTGCCCACGAGCACGATCTCGTGTTGCACGTCGACGGTGCGCGCCTGTCGAACGCGGCCGCGGCGCTCGGGGTGTCTCTCGCGGAGGTTGCGGGCGGGGCGGACGTCGTGTCGTTCGGCGGCACGAAGAACGGGCTGCTTGGCGCCGAGGCGGTCGTGGTCCTGAATCCAGAGCTGGTTCCTGACTTCCTATACATCCGGAAGCAGTCGATGCAGCTCGCCTCGAAGATGCGGTTCCTGGCCGCCCAGTTCGACGCGCTGCTGAGCGGCGAGCTGTGGCTGCGGTGTGCCGGCAACGCCAACGCGATGGCGTCGCGTCTGGCGGCAGCGCTCGACGGCGTTACAGGCCTAACGATCACCCGTCCGGTCGAGACCAATGCCGTGTTCGCGCTGCTCCCGTCGCCCGTGATCGAGTCGCTCCAGGCGCAGTACCCGTTCTACACCTGGGACGAGACCGCGGGCGAGGTTCGGTGGATGTGCTCGTGGGACACGACCGAGGAGGACGTGGACGGATTCGCGACGGCGGTCCGGGCCGCGCTCGCCGGCTAGGGGATTTCGGCCACGCAGCGGTTCTCGATGCGGCCGACTCGGTCGACCTCGACGGCGACCACATCGTCGTCCTTCAGCAGCAGCTGCGGCTCACGGCGGTAGCCCACGCCGCCGGGCGTACCGGTCAGGATCAGGTCGCCGGGCTCGAGCGTGGCGAACTCGGAGATCGTGCTGACGAGCGTCGCCACGTCGAAGATCAGGAGCTCGGTCGTGGCCTCCTGGACCTTCTCACGGTTGACGAACGTCCTCAGGGTGAGGGGATCGGGAACCTCGTCGAGCGTGACGAGGTCGGGGCCGACGGGCGTGGACGCGTCCCAAGCCTTCCCCTGAAGCCACTGGTGCGTCTTGTACTGGTAATCGCGCATCGAGACGTCGTTGGCGATGGTGTAGCCGGCGACGAACTCGAGCGCGCGCTCGCGCGCGATCCGCCGACCGCGGTCCCCGATCACCACGACGATCTCCCCCTCGTAATCGATCGCTTCTGATTCCGGGGGAAGCGGGATCGGGTCGTACGGACCGGTGAGGGTGGTGGCGAACTTCGTGAACAGGACCGGGTAGTCGGAGTGCTCGCGCTTGGTTTCCTCGATGTGGGCCGCGTAGTTGAGCCCGACACAGATCACCTTCCCGGGGTGCGGGACCACCGGCCGTCTGTACAGCTCGGTTGCCGGGAGGCTCGATTCCCGGTCCAGCGGTGGGTCTCTGAGCAGGCTCAGAGGGGTCTCGGGGCCTAGCTCGGTAACGCCGCGGATCGGGATGGCGCGGTCGCCCTCAATCGCGACGGCGACGTGGTTGCCTTCGTGTTCGACGGAGGCGAATCGCATCGCGCCGGAAAGATACGGGGGCCGGGCGTGGCGTGCGCGGCCGGTTGACTGTATCCGTACGGACTGCAAGCTAGCCTGCGCTGCGCAACGTTTACGCCCGTCGCGGGTTTCCATGGTTGGTTGCAGGAGATTTCGAGATAGATGAGGTCCCGGCGCTGGTCTGGGGTCGCCAGGGGACTGGTATTCGCGCTGGTGGCGAGCTGCGTGCTCGCCGCCGCGCCCGGAGTTGCGCTCGCGCAGCCGGACGTGGCCGTGTTCCCAAGCCCGAACACCACGAGCGCGCTGCCCCAGACCCAGATCACGTTCCGGGGCGTCCCGGCGAGCCAGATCGGGCACGTCACCGTTGTCGGGTCGAGCAGCGGCGCGCACAGTGGCACGATCGAGGCCGACTCCGATGGGCAGGGCGGGAGCTTCATCCCGAGCACGCCGTTCACCGCCGGCGAGACCGTGACCGTGACCACCGGGCTGAGTGTGTTGGGCGGCACGAACGGTTCGTTCCACTTCGGGATCGCCACCCCGTTCGGGACGGTCAACGCGATGAAGATCCCGATGGTCCCGGCCGGATCGAACGGGGTCCAGCACTTCCACTCGCGCCCTGACCTGCTGCCGGCGTCGGTCACGGTCAACCGGCAGTCGTCCTCTCAGTACGGCGGCGACATCTTCGTGACTCCCCAGTACGGCCCGGCGCAGAACGGCCCGATGATCCTTGACCCGTCGGGCCGGACGATCTGGTTCCAGCCGGTGCCGGCCAACGAGCTCGCCACCGATTTCCGCGTCCAGCAGCTGAACGGGCAGCCGGTGCTGACGTGGTGGCAGGGCTACACCAACAACGGATCCGGGCGCGGCGAGGGCTTCATCTACAACAGCCAGTACCAGCAGATCGCCACCGTCCAGGCCGCCAACGGGCTCCAGGGCATGGACCTGCACGAGTTCCTGGTCACGCCCCAGGGCGATGCCTACATCGTCGGCGTCTCCCCGGTGCACTACCCCGGGATGGGGCGGCCGCTGATGGATGCCGTGGTCCAGGAGATCGACATCAAGACCGGGCTCGTCCTGTTCGAATGGCACGCGCTCGACCACGTGCCGATCACCGAGTCGTTCTTCAAGAAGGGCGCGCCGGGCTACGTCTTCGACCCCTACCACCTGAACTCCGTCTCGCTCGATAGCGACGGCAACCTGATCATCTCGATGCGCAACACCTGGGCCGTGTACAAGGTCGACCACCAGACGGGAGCGGTGATCTGGACGCTCGGCTCGAACCAGAACAGCTTCAAGATGGGATCGGGGACGCGGACGGCGTTCCAGCACGACGTGCTCGTCCAGCCGGGCGGCACGTTCACCGCGTTCGACGACGGCGGCGGCCCGCCCACCGTCCATCAGGCCCGGGCAGTAGAGCTGTCGGTGAACGAGAACAGCAAGACCGTGACGCTGGCCAAGCAATTCGAGCACAGCCCGGGGTTGAACACCAACTTCGAGGGCAACAGCCAACTCCTGCCCAACGGGGACCTGTTCGTCGGCTGGGGTCAGCAGCCTTACTTCACGGAGTTCAACTCGGCCGGAAAGGAGGTGTTCGACGCCCGCTTCACCTCGAACACCTCGAGCTACCGCGCGTACAAGTTGAACTGGAGTGGGCAGCCGGGCGGGGCGCCGTCGATGGTGCTCGCTCCCAATAACGACGGGACGACCGAGCTATGGACGAGCTGGAACGGTGCAACCGCCGTGTCGTCGTGGCGGGTGCTGGCGGGCACCAGCGCGAACACGCTGGTTCCGCTGCAGACAGCCAACTGGAACGGATTCGAGACCGCGATCGCCGCCCCCAGCGGTGTGGCCGACTTCGAGGTGCAGGCGCTCGGCTCCGGCGGCAACGTGCTCGCCACCTCGCCGATGGCCACGGCCAAGCCCCACATCGGGGTAGCCGGCCGCACCGCGTTCGTGGGCCGGGGCGGAACGGGCGGCCTCCCGGCCATCTGCGACAACGGCCGGACGTGCCACGTCTCGGTCACGGCGACCGTCGGCCGCACCGTGGTCGCCCGCACCGGCTCGGAGCAAATCCCGGCCAACGGCAGCGGGATCATCTACTTCACGCTGAACGGCGCCGGCCGGTCAATGCTCGCGCACGCCCGCGGTCACCGGCTGCTCGTGCACCTCAGCGGGAGCGCGTCCAAGACGCTGACGCTCAACCGCTTCATCACTTTGATCCCGTTCGCGACGGCCGGCGCGACGCCGGCGCACACCGCCAGTCAGTCCTCGACGCTCCGGATCTTGGGGCTGACCGATTTCGTGTCCTCGGGCGGGACCGGCGGGATCCTCGCCGAGTGCCTGGCCTCGACCCCGTGTCACACCAAGACCACCGTGTCGGTCGGGGGCACCGTGATCGCCTCGACCGGGTCCGAGCTGCTCGGCGCGCGCGACGTCGGCTACCTGATCTTCTCGCTGACCTCGGCCGGCCGGTCGATGCTCGCCCATGCCCACGGCAACCAGCTCGGGGCGTCTGTGACGATCACGGACGGCGGCGCCACCGCCCACGGCAACATCTCGCTCGTCGGCTTCCGCTAGTGGGCTCGGCCGCAGGTCGTGCGGGCGGGTCCAGATCACGCGCTGCGGGTAGTCTGCCGGGAATGCCCCGGCTGATGATCGTGATCGCCTCCACGCGGCCCGGCCGGGGAGGGTGGCCGGTCGCGCAATGGTTCATCTCGCGAACGACCGATCACGGCGGGTTCGACGTGAACATCGTCGACCTCGTCGAGTTCAAGCTCCCGCTGCTCGACGAGCCGAACCATCCCCGGTTGCGTCAGTACGTCAATGCGCACACGCACCAATGGAGCGAGAAGGTGGACGCGGCGGACGCGTTCGTGTTCGTCACGCCCGAGTACAACCACGGCTACCCGGCCTCGCTCAAGAACGCCATCGACTTCCTCCATCACGAGTGGCGCCACAAGCCCGTCGGGTTCGTCTCCTACGGCGGGGTGGCGGCGGGAACGCGCTCGGTCGAACAGCTTCAGCAGGTCGTGACCGCGGTCAAGCTGTATCCCCTGATCGAGCAGGTCAACATCCCCTTCTACCAGCAGTTCATCGATGACGGCGTGCTCCGCGCCAACGACGTGATGGAGCAGGCCGCCGTGGCCCTGCTCGACCAACTCGTGACGATGGAGGCGGTGCTGCGTCCGCTGCGGGAGTCGGCGGCGCAGACGGGCTGAGCGCTCGTGTGCTGAGCGCTCGTGTGCTGAGCGCTCGTCTGCTGAGCGCTCGGCTTAGCGCGCGGTCCAGCCCTGGTCGAGGGTAATCGGCGCGCCCGTGAACATCTTGCCCTCCGGGCTCACCAGGAACGCGACCACGCCCGCGACCTCGGAGGGCTCGATCAGCTCCTTCACCGCGTGCGGCTGGAGGATCACCTTCTCGAGGACCTCGTCCTCGGGCAGGCCGTGGGCGCGGGCCTGATCGCCGATCTGCTTCTCGACCAGCGGCGTGCGGACGTAGCCCGGGCAGATGGCGTTCGCGGTGATGCCGACGTCAGCGCCCTCGAGCGCGAGCGTCTTACAGAGCCCGACGACACCGTGCTTGGCACTGATGTACGCGGCTTTGTAGGGCGACGCGACGAGTCCGTGGACCGACGCGATCGCGATGAAACGGCCGGCGCCTGACTCTTTCAACGCCGGCCAGGAATGTCTCGCGAGCAAGAACGGGCTGGTCAGAAGCAGCGAGACGATCGTGTTCCACTTGTCGACCGGGAAGTCTTCGATGGGCGAGACGTGCTGGATGCCGGCGTTCGGCACGACGACGTCGAGGCGGCCGAAACGGTTGATCGCCTCGTTCACGGCGGCTTCGTTGGCGTCGGCGTCCGTCAGGTCCGCCTCGAACGGCACCCCGGGGCCGTCGGGGTCGGGCCTGAGGTCGACCGACAGGACGTCCATCCCGTCGGTTGTCAAGCGTTCAGCCACGGCGCGGCCGATTCCGCTGGCCGCCCCGGTGACGAGTGCGGCTTTCCGCTGGGGGGACGCGGTGCTCAACTTCGCTTCCCGGTTGGGGCGGACGCGACGAACGACTCGTAGATCTCAGCGAGCGCCTTGCGCTGCCGGGCGGTCAGGTGCCGGTCGGCGGCGATCGCCTCCAGCACGGCGTTGTTCTCGGGCTCCTCGCCCGGCGGCCTGATTCCGGCCTGCTCGTAGAGGGCGTCCGCCGAGATGCTGAGAGCCTTCGCGATGCCGTCGAGGACCTGTTGCGACGGGGCGCGGAGCCCCCGCTCGATCTGCGACAGATACGGGTTGGAGATTCCGGCGAGCGTGGCGAACTGGCGCATCGAGATCTCGGCCAACTCCCGCTGCTGGCGGATGATTTCGCCGAGCGCTGCTGAGGAGCGCGATGGCATGCGGGGGAGGATAGAAGGCGACTGCGTCTCACGAGGCTCCGAGCGGCTCCATCAACGCTCCCGCCCTTCCGGGGTGCCCGTTGATATCGCCTCGGGCACCGCCTGCGGGCGCCATGCCGCGCCGACCAGGCCGCCGGGCTGGCGGAGCTTTATGCCACGCACCTCTTTCTGGTACGAAGTTTCTCCGGATTGGACGCGGGTTGGTTAGCGTTAACATGCCGCCGCAACAGACGCGCTCCGGGGCAGCGACTGACCGCAGGCCACAACCTAAGGGAGTACAGATATGTTGCATCTGACTCGCCGCGGCAGGAGGCTGCTTGCGTTTTCTTCGACCATGCTGATAGCCATTGGGCTGTTCGCGGTGGTCGCGGCAGGAAGCTCGGCGCATTCACGTCATCACGGTCATCACGGCGGCCAGCGCCCACACGGTGGCGGTGGCGGTGGCGGTGGCGGTGCCGGGAACATCGGCAGCGTGCCGTGGGGCAACGTCAACGGCACGCCCGTGAGTCTCTACACGCTCACCAACGGCCGGGGGATGAAGGTCACGATCACCAACTACGGTGGCGTCGTCCAGTCGATCTGGGTGCCCGACCGCTGGGGGGGCTCGCGCAATGTCGCCCTTGGCTTCTCGAGCCTGCAGGACTACATGAACGACTTCACGCAGGGTGCCAAACAGACCTCCTGGCCACTCCCCGGCGGATCGGGTGACACGTACTTCGGCGCGATCATCGGCCGGTATGCGAATCGGATCGCGAACGCCACCTTCAAGATGACGTGCAGCTCGTGTACGAACAACGGCAAGACGTACACGCTCGACGCCAACAACGGCGTCAACTCGCTGCACGGCGGATACCTGGGGTGGAACACCGTCGTGTGGTCGGCGAGCACGGCGTCGAGCTCCGGCGGGGTGTCGCTCATCCTGACGCACAGCTTCCCGGCGGGTGAGGGCTGCACGATTCCGCCGAGCACGAGCTGCACGGGCTACCCGGCCCCGGTGACGGCGACGGTCACCTACACCCTCACTCGGAACAACGCGCTGAAGATCGACTACAACGTCGTGAACACGGCCCCGACGGGTGGCGACGCCACCGTCATCAACCTCACCAACCACACGTATTTCAACTTGGGTGGTGAGGCCAGCGGATCTGTCTTTGATCAGCTGCTGCAGATCAACGCCAGCCAGTACACGCCGGTCAACGAGAACCTGATCCCCACCAGCTTCCAGCCGGTGGCCGGCACGGCGTTCGACTTCACGAAGATGAAGCCGATCGGCCAGGACATCCGCAATCCCACGCCCGACAACGGCGGCCAGCCGTTCCCGCAGCTGGTCATCGCGCACGGCTATGACCACAACTTCGTCCTCAACGGGTCCGGCTACCGGCTGATCTCCGTGGCTCAGGATCCGAAGGACGGCGTCGTGCTCTGGACCTACACCGACCAGCCTGGCGTGCAGCTCTACACCGGGAACTTCCTGGTCGGCGATCTGACGGGGACAAGCGGTCACACCTACCGGCAGACCGACGCGTTCACGCTCGAGACCCAGCACTACCCGGACTCACCGAACCACATCGGCGATCCGGCTTGGCCGTCGGTGGTGCTGAACGCCGGCAAGACGTTCACGTCGACGACGACCTACCAGTTCTCGACCATCGGTCGGGGTCACTACGCCCACGAAAGTGGGTTCTAGTTGACAGATCCTCGTGGGGGTAGCCGCCGGTCCATCGGCTACCCCCTGGGGGCCTCTAGCTGCGACGGCTGAGCGACACCACGCGGCCTTCTCCTGCCGCCTGGTACAGGGCTTCGATCGTCCGGGCCTGGCTCACCGCGTCCGCGCGATCGAGGAGCAGCGGCGCCTCACCGCGGATCGCCGCCGACATGTTCTCGGCCTCGAGCCGGTATGAGTTGGCGGGCTCGATCTCGATCCGTTCGACGCTGCCGTCCTCGTGGATCACGTCGATGCCGGGCCTGCGGCAGTGCCAGGGATCGGTTGTTCTCAGGGTGCCTTGATCGCCGACGACCTCGAGCACGTCCTGGCTGGCGAGCGCCAGGCCGGCGTCGAAGTGCGCCGCGATGTCATCGTCGAATCGCATCAGTCCCGCGAACGCGACGTCGACGCCGTCGTCTTTCCCGCCGAGGGCCTGCTCTCCGGCGACGTGGTGCGGCTCGCCGGCAATCAGGCGGGCGCCGCTCACGCAGTAGCAGCCGACGTCCATGAGGGCGCCGCCGTCGAGCGCCGCTTGGAGGCGAACGTTCTCCGGGTCGGGGGCCACGAACCCGAACGCGGCGCGGATGATCCTGATGCGACCGACCGCGCGATCCGCCACGAGCTGTTTCAGCCGCTGGGTCTGCGGGTTGTGGCGGTACATGAACGCCTCCATGAGGAGGCGGCGTTGTTTTTCGGCCACGTCGAAGGCGCGCTCAACCTCTCCTGCGTGCCGGCTGAGAGGCTTCTCGCACAGGACGTGCTTGCCGGCCTCGAGCGACTTGATCGTCCACGGGATGTGGAGCGAGTTCGGAAGCGAGATGTACACGGCCTCGACGTCGGGATCGGCGAGCAGCGCGTCGTAGCTGCCGTAGGCGCGCTCGATTCCGTTTTCGCGTGCGTAGGCGTCCGCGCGGGGCTGGTCGCGGCTGGCGACGGCCAGGATGTTTACGTTGGGGGACTCGCGGGCGCCCGCGAGGAACAGGCGGTTGATGTGCGCAGTTGACAGGATGCCCCAGTTCACCGACATCGCCGGGACCTTATTCGAACCTTGCCCAGCCACGCCGTCGCCTTCGCACCAGGTCGTGCCAACCTGATTGGGGAGCACACCGACTACAACCAGGGGCTCGCGCTGCCCTTCGCGATCAGCGAAGGGGTGACCGTACGAGCTACGGGGTTGTCTGACGGGCGCATCGAAGCGACCGCGCTTGACGTGGGGGAGCGGGACAGCTTCTCGATTTCTCACCCCGGGCGCGCGCGCGGGTGGCGCGCGTTCGTGCGCGGCGCCGCCGGCGAGCTCGACCGTGCCGGGGCTCGGCTGCGCGGGGCGGAGCTCGAGATCACGGGTACGGTCCCGCGGGGCGCAGGCCTATCCTCGTCGGCCGCCTTGGAGGTCGCTTTGGCGCTGGCACTGCTTGCGGTGAGCGGCGAGGCCGAGCCGGATCGGATCGAGCTCGCCAAGCTTTGCTCGCGTATCGAGAACGACTGGGTCGGGGCGCAGACCGGTCTGCTCGATCAGATCGCGTCACTGTGTGGTCGGGTTGAGTGCGCGCTACGGATCGACTTCCGGTCGCTCGACGTGCGGCTCGTGGCGCTCGAGCTGGGCGACTACAGCCTGGTCACGGTCGACTCGGGCGAGAAGCACATGCACGCGGGCTCGGGCTACAACGAGCGGCGGGCTGAGTGTGGTGAGGCGTGCCGTCGGCTGGGCGTGCCGAGCCTCCGCGATGCCACGCTTGTGATGGCTGAGTCGCTGCCGGAGCCCCTGTCTTGGCGGGCGCGGCACGTGATCACCGAGAACGAGCGGGTCGATGCCGCGGTGGCGGCGCTTTCGCGGGGCGACATGGTCGAACTCGGGCGGCTGCTCGACGCCTCGCACGCTTCGCTGCGGGACTGTTATGAAGTGTCGACGCCCGCGGTGGAGGACGCTGTACGGCGCTGCAAGCGCGCCGGGGCGCTCGGCGCCCGGATCATGGGCGGCGGGTTCGGCGGCCACGTCATCGCGCTGCTGCCCCCGGACGCTCGCAGGCTGGAGGGCGCGGTTGAGGTGCGGCCCGGGGACGGGGCGCGAGTGGCATGACCTTGGAGCTTGGCTCTGCGGGGGTGACCTTTGACGACGTGGTCGCGGTGGCGCGGGGCGACGTCGCCGTGTCGCTCGGCTCTGAGGCGCTTGCCGCGATGGAGCGGAGCGCCGCGGTGGTGGCGTCGCTGGCCGCCTCGGACGAGCCCGCGTACGGGATCTCGACCGGGTTCGGATCGCTGGCGCTGGTTTCGATCCCCGCCGACTTGAGGGTCGAGCTGCAGCGGGCGCTCGTGCGCTCGCACGCGGCCGGCATGGGCCCACCGATCGAGCGCGAGGTCGTGCGCGCGATGATGCTGTTGCGAGCCCGGACGCTGGCGATGGGGCACTCGGGAGCGCGGCCGGTCGTGGCCGAGCGCATCCTGGCGCTGTTGCATGCGGGCATCACGCCGGTTGTTCCCGAGTACGGTTCTCTTGGAGCGAGCGGGGATCTCGCGCCTTTGGCCCACTGCGCGCTGGTGCTGATCGGCGAGGGAGAGGTGTTCGATGCTTCTGGGCGGCGCCGCCCGGCTTCGGACGCGCTCCGATCGGCCGGGATCGAGCCGCTCGAGCTCACCGTGAAGGAGGGGCTTGCCCTGATCAACGGCACCGACGGCATGCTCGGGATGCTCGTATTGGCTTGCACTGATCTGGGTGGTTTGTTGCGCGTCGCCGACGTGGCGGCGGCGATGTCGGTCGAGGCGCTGCTCGGGACCGACCGGGCGTTCGCCGAGGACCTGATCGCGTTGCGGCCGCAGCCGGGGCAGGTGGCGAGCGCTGGCAATCTGCGTGCGCTACTAGCGGGGTCTTCGATTGTCGCGAGTCATCGGTACGGCGACCCGAGGGTCCAGGACGCGTACTCGCTGCGGTGCGCGCCGCAGGTGATCGGGGCGGGTCGGGACGCGTTGGAGTTCGCCCGTGGCGTGGCTTCGGTGGAACTCCGGTCGGCGATCGACAACCCGATGGTCTTGGTGGATGGCCGGGTCGAATCGTGTGGAAATTTCCACGGCGCGCCCGTAGGGATGGCCTGCGACTACCTGGCGATTGCCGCCGCCGAGGTCGGCGCGATCGCCGAGCGACGGACCGACCGGCTGCTGGATGCCGGTCGCTCGCACGGGTTGCCGCCGTTCCTCGCCGCGAATCCGGGGGTCGACTCGGGGATGATGCTGGCGGGGTACACACAGGCTGCGCTGGTCGCGGAGAACCGGCGGCTGGCCGCGCCGGCGAGCGTCGACTCGCTGCCCACGAGCGCGATGCAGGAGGATCACGTGTCGATGGGGTGGGGGGCGGCGCGCAAGCTACGTGTTGCCGTCGGCAATCTGACGCGGATCGTTGCGGTCGAGCTGACGTGCGCTGCCCGGGCGCTCGATTTGCGAGCGCCCCTGTCGCCGGCGCCCGGGACGGCCGCCGCGGTGTTGGCCGTGCGTTCGCGGGTGGCCGGTCCCGGACCGGATCGGTTCTTGTCGCCCGAGCTGAGCGCAGTCGAGGAGCTGGTCCGGTCGGGCGCGGTGCTCGACGCGGTTGAGGCGGCGATCGGGCCGCTTAGGTGACCCCCGGGATCGAGAGCTCGGATATCGCGAGATTGCCCGTGGTCGGGTCGTATGGGGCCGCGCTGGTCATGTCGACCTTCAGGGCTGTCGTGTTGACCGGGTCGAACGTGATCGTGGACGGCTGGTTCGACGCGCCGGCAAACGTCACTCGGTGAGGCCGATCGGCCCCACTCCCTCTCGGACTGCTTGGACGCTGGCGCGATTACCCCCGGCGCGGCCACGCGAATCTTAAGATGTGAGCGCTAACAGCCTCACTGCAGCGATCGCAGCGCGGGATACATCGCCTGATAGCGGGATCGCTGCTCTCTGTAGACCTCGACCCATTCGGGAACCGGCTCGATCAGGTTGCGGGGCTTGACGGTCGCCTTGACCGCGGCGTGGACGTCAGGCCAGGTGTTCGCCGCCACGCCGGCGAGGATCGCGGCGCCGAATGCCGCGCCCTCGTCGACGGCGACGCGCTCCAGCGGAAGCTCGAGGGCCGACGCGATGATCTTCGTCCAGAGGTCGCTACGCGCGCCACCACCGGAGATCCGGCCTCGTTCGGGAACGCCGCCGAGGTCCTCGGTGAGGTCGAGCGAGTCTTTGAGCCCGAACGCGACCCCCTCGAGCACGGCGCGGGCCAGCGCG
>Ga0335081_10013294_pt1 | contig 13311 bp, 14 predicted proteins | sample Lox_Sample_35_FD_206713 | JGI IMG/M metagenome (GOLD analysis project Ga0335081, IMG submission 206713) | Soil microbial communities from Loxahatchee National Wildlife Refuge, Florida, United States - Lox_Sample_3.5 | ecosystem: Environmental > Terrestrial > Soil > Wetlands | place: USA...
AGCTGTTGCGCGCGGGTCTCCGTGCGCCCGTCAACGACCTCGCCAAGCTCGGCCTCGTCCTCAAGCTCCGCTTCCTGCATCACCTGCCGGAAGCCGAGCAGGCCGAGCAGATCGACCTCGTCATCCGCGCTTATGAGCAGGAGCTGGCGCGGCTCGAGGACCTCGGCGCGAGCGAGGGAACGGCACCGACGCTCTTCCGCGACTGGCTCGCGCACGACATCGGCGAGGTGAAGGCGCGTATCGCCTGGCTTTCCCGGCGCCGGCCGGCGATCGGCGGATAGCTCAGAGAAGGTGCTGGCCCCCCGTGACGTAGATCTCCGTTCCCGTCACGTAGGAAGACGCCTCGGTGCAGAGATAGAAGATCGTCGCAGCGACGTCCGCAGGCGTGCCGAGACGCCCGAGCGGGATCCGCGGGATCAGCACCTCGGTCTCGGGCGACAGCATCTGAGTCTCGATCTCGCCGGGCGCAACGGCGTTGACTCGGACGCCGAGCTGCGCGAATTCCACCGCCATCTCCCGCGTCAGCGCCGAGAGCGCCGCCTTCGAGGTCGAATAGGCGGAGCCCGCGAAGGGGTGAACGGCGTGACCCGCGATCGAGGTCACGTTGACGATCGCGCCCTTGGCGCCAGCGAGCGGCCCTGCGAAGCCACGGGCCAGCATCAGCGGCGTGAAGAAGTTGAGCTGGAAGACCTCGTGCCAGTCCGCGAGGCTGCTGTTGAGACAGCCGAGCCGCTCGCGCAGCGGCGACTTCGGAGAGAGGCCGGCATTATTGACGAGAGCCTGCAGCTCTCCCCCGGCGAGGAGGCTCGTCACCTCCGCCACGAAGTCCGCGACGGCATCAGCATTCGCGAGATCGGCGGTGACGTGCTGCGTCCAATTGGGATCGCGCCCGCATTCCGGCGGCACCGGCTCGCGCGAAGAGGTGATGATGCGCCAGCCCGCCTCGCTGAAGCGGCGCACCGTCGCATGGCCGATGCCGCGGCTCGCCCCAGTGAGCAGCAATGTCCGCCGTTTCGCACCCATGACGAGGGTCAGCCCGGCCCCTGGGCGAGGCCGGGCGCCGGGCGGACGGCTACCACCTTGAAGGCGTGCTCTCCGCCGACCGGCGCGCGCACCGTCAGATACTCGCCCTCCCGGAAACGGTGGGCCGCGAAGCGATGGAGCGGCTCGTCCTCGGCCTCTCCCGCGGAGTAGGAGATCCACCACTCGCCGTCCACCCGCTCGATGCGGCCGACAGCATCGCCTTCGCCTTCCCAGAATCGGTGGACGGTGGCGACTTCCGGCGCCGCCCCGAGCGCCTTCTCGTCGACGCGGTCGTCGGGAGCAAGCGGCAACACCATCTCGTAGCCGTGACGGTGGCTGCCCTCCGGGAAGTCGTGGCTGCGGGCGAGCTCGATACGAACGCGCTTCCAGCTCATCGCCCTCGCCTCCTCAATGCGCGATCAAGATAGGTAGGAGGCTCGTGCCCACGACCTCCCGCGTCGCGCCGCCGAGGAGCATCTCGCGCCAAGGTGCCTTGCCATAGCCCCCCATGACGAGCATGTCGGCACCGTCGTCGCGCGCTCCCGCGAGAAGCTGCGCGCCCGGCCCCGCGCCGCGCACCGCCAGGATGTGCCGCGCTGTCGCGGCGACGCCGCGCCAGGCGAGCGCCTTGACGAGAGCGAGACCGTCCCCCGTATCCGTATCGCCGAGGGTCATGACGCGAACCGCCTTCGCTTGGCGCAGGAGGGGTAGCGCACCGGCGATCGCGCGCGCAGCCTCCGGCGACGCGTTCCAGGCGATCGCGATCGTTTGCCCGAGCTCACTCGAAGGTTCCGCCGGCGCGAGCAGGACGGGGCGGCCGCAGCGCATCACCGTATCCTCGAGAACGTCGCTGTGCGGCTGGTCGACGACGCGGTCGGAGCGGCCGAGCACCACGAGATCGCAGAGCTGACCTTGGCGCGGCACGAGATCGCCGGCAAAGCCGGTCGCCTCGCGCCAAGCAGCGCTCGGCGCAGGGGCCGCGGTCTCCCCCGGCTTCGGTACCGGGGGCTCGAGCTCGAGCTTGAGCCCTTGCTCCGCAATCACCTTGTCGAATTGCTGCTTCGCGCGCGTCGCGGTCTCCGCGACCTCCTGTGCCGTCCGCTCCATGAGCTCCCCCACCACGGGACTGCCGAAGCCGTCGCCGAAGGCGACCGCGGCATCGCGCGGGTCCGCGCGGACGTGGAGCGCCTCGACATGGGCGCCGAAGCGCCGCGCCAGGCGGCAGGAGAGGCCGAGAGCGCCCCGGCTGGCGGAGCCGCCGCTCACAGCGACGAAGATCGTGCGATAGGTCATGGTGCTCACTCCTCTCGCGGCATGGCGCCGCCTTTACACAATCCTGGCGGGGCGGCTCGGTTGCAACATTGAGCTAGGTCAACCCCCGTGACGGTCTAGCGAGCGTGTATTGAGGCGGCGGGGAAAGCGCGGTGTCCCTCGTTCACACCCGCGGGGTCCTGGTGAATGATGACCTCGGCGCGCGGGAACGCCTGCAAGAGCGCTGCCTCGACCTCGTCGGAGACGCGGTGGGCTTGCGCTAGCGACATGTTCCCGTCCATCTCGATGTGCACCTGGATGAACGCCATTGGCCCCGCGGCGCGAGTGCGGAGTTCGTGCACGGCTGCGACTTCGGGATGCCCGAGCACGATTTCGCGGATGCGCGCGCGCTGCTCATCCGGCAGCTCCCGGTCCATGAGCTGGACAATCGCCTTCTTGGTGACGAGCCAGGCACCCCAGATGATCCAAATCCCGATCAAGATGCCGAAGAGTGGATCGGCGTAGGGCCAGCCCAGGAACCCGGACACCGCGAGCGAGACGATGACGCTCGCGTTGAGGATCACGTCGGAACGATAGTGGAGCTCGTCGGCGCTCACTACCAGCGAGCCGGTATGCCGGATCACATAACGCTGGTAGAGCACGAGACCCATCGTCAGCACGATCGCAAGACCCATCACCCCGATGCCAAGCTCGGTGTTGAGGGTCGGCGCCGGCCGGACGAGATGGCGCGCAGCCTCGATGAAGAGGAAGACGGCGGAGCCTCCGATGAAGGCGGCCTGGCCTAGTCCGGCAAGCGGCTCGGCCTTGCCATGCCCGAAGCGATGCTCGCGATCCGCGGGGGTTACCGCTTGCCTCACCGCAATCAGGTTGAGCACCGAGGCCGCGGCATCAAGCAAGGAGTCGAGGAGGCTCGAGAGCATGCTGACGCTGTCGGTCAAGATCCATGCACCGAGCTTGATCGCGATCATCGCCGCGGCGACCATAACCGAGGCATAGGTCGCACGCTTCATCAGGCGCGCCGCCTCCGCAAACGAGCGCGCCTCGCCGATCGCGGTCATGGGAAGAGGCGCTCCTTTACCCATCCGTCGCCCGCGCGGCGATAGAGGATCCGGTCGTGCAGGCGGAACGGCCGATCCTGCCAGAACTCGATCGCTGTCGGGACGATCCGGAAACCGGACCAGTAGGGCGGCCGTGGCACGCTCTTGCCATCGTAGCGCGCGTTCGCCTCGGCGACGCGACGCTCCAGCACTTCGCGGTTAGCGACGGGGCGCGACTGGTCCGAGGCCCAGGCGCCGATTTGGCTGTCACGAGGACGAGTCGCGAAATAAGCATCGGCATCGGCCGCGCTCACAGCCTCCGCCGTGCCTTCGATCCGTACCTGACGCAGCAGCGATTTCCAGTGAAAGCAGAGTGCCGCGCGGGGGTTCGCAGTGAGCTCCCTACCCTTGCGGCTCTCGAAGTTCGTGAAGAAGGTGAAGCCGCGCTCGTCAACTCCCTTGAGCAGGACGACTCGAACGGACGGAAAGCCGTCGCGAGTGGTCGAGGCTAGCGTCATGGCATTGGCGTCACGCGGCTCCTTTGCCCGCGCCTCCGCGAACAAGCGCTCGAACTCCTGGAAAGGTTCTTGATAGGGAATATCGCTCACGTCTGCCTCGTTCTCCTCCTGGCAAGGGCGCCACCATAGACCCGGGAAAAGTTTTTTTCATCCCAGCGGTTACGTAGGGCGGAGTTGCTCCCTATCTCAATGGGGCGGCATAGCGTCCGTCGCGGGTCGGCGGGCGCCTGGCAGGATAGGAGTTCGGCCGCCCGGGCATCCCGGAGCGGCGCCGCAGGGCCGGATTGGACGGCCGTCGATCGGGAGCGCTTGTGACATGATCACTTGGAAAAGGTTCCTCATTGTTGTGGGCGTTGCGGTGCTGTTTGCCGTGACTTCCCCCTTAGCGCAGGCGCAGGGCCATCACGGTGGTGGTGGCGGTGGTGGCGGCGGTTGGGGCGGTGGCGGTGGTGGTGGCGGTTGGGGCGGCGGCTCCGGCGGGCACCCCGGCGGCGGTTGGGGCGGCCATCCCGGGGGCGGTTGGGGCGGACACGGAAACTGGCATTACGGCTATAACAACGGCCATGCCGGCTGGTGGTGGGGCTGGGGCGCGGCGGCGGTCTGGTATCCCGGACCCTTCTATCCATACCCCTTCGCCTACGGATACCCCTATGCCTACGGATACCCCTATCCTTACCCCTATCCGGCGCCCTATCCCTATCCCGCTGGCGCCCCTTACCCGGGTCCGGGCGGCGCCCCCTACCCCGGAGCACCGGGCCAGGTCGGCGCGGCGCCACAAGGACAGCCTGGCGTAGACCAGCAGGCGATGGCACCGCCCCCACAGTATTGGTATCACTGCGACGCCCCGCAGGGTTATTACCCCTATGTCTCCTCATGCCCAGGCGGCTGGCAGGAAGTGCCGGCGAACCCGCAGGGCCAAGGGCACGGCTGACGTCAACAAACGAAACGGAGGGAACACAGTGAAATCGCTGAAAGCGACGATTGTGGCTTGCGCTGCGCTTTTCGCGGCGAGTGCCTGTACGCCCGCGCCCATGGCGCCGACGGTCGCGGTAATGCCCGCGCCGGGCAAGCCCATGGAAGTGTTCCAGCAGGACGACGGTCTCTGCCGCAACTACGCCTACAATGCGATCGGCGGACCGAATGCGCAGCAACAGCTCAACAACCAGCAGCTCGGCAGCGCGGCGGTGGGCACACTTTTGGGCGCCGGCCTCGGCGCTGCGATCGGCGGTGGGCGCGGCGCCGCGATCGGCGCGGCTTCCGGAGCGGCCGCCGGTACGCTCTATGGCTCGAACCAGTCAGCCTATGCCGGCATGAGCATGCAGCAGCAATACGACATTGCGTATTCGCAATGCATGTATTCCCGCGGCAACCAGGTTCCGGGCTTCTCGCCGCCGCCGAACTATCCTTACCCGCCGCCACCTCCGCAGTGAGGGTGGCGCCGGCCACGTGAAGCGGCTGGTGGCGTCTTGCCGCCGGCCGCTTCGCACGTCAAAGTCTTGCCGCCATGAAGGATCCCTATAGCGTGCTCGGCGTCGCGCGGTCCGCGACGCCCGACGAATTGAAGAAGACCTATCGGCGCCTCGCCAAGAAGCTGCATCCCGACCTCAATCCCGGAAACAAGGCGACGGAGCAGCAGTTCAAGGAGGTGACGGCGGCCTACGAGCTTCTCGCCGACCCCGAGAAGCGCGCGCGCTTTGACCGCGGCGAGATCGACGCCGCAGGCAACGAGACGGCGCCGCGGGGATTTGCACATTCGCGGGGACAGCGCAGCCGAAGCGCGGGCGCGCCCGAGGGCTTCTCGGTCGAGGACATTCTCTCGGAGATTTTGGGCCGCGGCTTTGGTGGTGGCGGCCCGTTCCGCCGGCGCGGCGCGGACACGCACCACCGGCTCCGCATTTCCTTCCTCGATGCCGCGCTCGGCGGCAAGAAGCGCATCACGCTCCCGGATGGCCGTAGCCTCGATCTCGCGATACCCGCGGGTATCGAGAGCGGCCAGACGCTGCGCCTCAAGGGTCAGGGCGAGGCGGGCAACACCGAAGGCGGCGAGGGCGACGCCTACATCGAGGTCGAGGTCGAGCCGCACGCGAGCTTCGAGCGCAAGGGCCGCGACATCCACATCGACGTCCCCGTGACGCTGCCGGAGGCGGTCCTCGGCGCCACCATCAATGTCCCGACGATCCACGGGCCCGTAGCGCTCAAAATCCCGCGCGGCGCCAATAGCGGCACCATGCTTCGCCTCAAGGGCAAGGGCATCACCGCGGGACGCGACGGGGTCGCAGGCGACCAATACGTGAAGCTTCGCGTGGTGCTCCCGGACGCGCCGGACGCCGAGCTCGCAAAGTTCCTGGAGGGCTGGGGGCCGCGGCACCCCTACGACGTCCGGGGTAAGCTGAGCTAGAGATCGCGCAAGTTCGTCTCAACGCTTGACGCTGAGCTCGACGCGGATCCCATCGGGATCGCTGACGAAGAGCGAGGTGCCATCGCGACGCTCGATCGGGCCCTTTGCGATTTCGATCCCCGCCTGCCGAAGCGCCGCGAGGAGTTCGGCGATGTCCGCCGCATCCATCGCAAAGCAGAAATGGTGGATGCGCTCGCCCTTCCCCGCCGCTACGAAGGCGGGATCGGAGAAGACGTTTATCTCCTGGCCGCCGGCCCGCAGGACGGCGGTGCTGACGCCCTTGGCGTCGGGTCCCTTTCGGCGCAGCAGCTCAAGCCCAGGCGCCTCATAGAAGCGCAGACTTCGATCCATGTCGGTCACGACGAGGCCCACGTGATCGAGTGCTTTCGGCCGCAGCATGAGCAATGCTCCGCGCTGAGAGGGCGATCCTACAGGCTCAAGCCTTCGCGGGCGAGCGCAGCACTGCCTCGAGCAAGGCAGCGATCGAGTGCTTGCGCCGCCATTGCTGCATGGTGCCGCGGGCGCGCTCGCGGAGCGCCGTAAGATCGTCGCTCGCATGCAGGAGCGCCTTCAGGATGGAGGCGACCGATTGCTCCTCGAAGATCGTGCCGGCGCCTAGGCCCGCGCGCAGGTTATCCGCCATCCAGGTGCGGTCGGGAACCACCGTGGGGACCCCGAAGCCCACCGCCTCGGAGAAGACGCCGGAGCCACGCAGCGGGTAGCGCCGCCAATCGTAGGGGAGCAGCACGATGTCGCTCGCGACGACGCGGCGTTGGTATTGCGCGTGGCTCAATTGGCCGTAATAGACCGAGAAGGGGGATTTGCAGGCGCTGAGCTGTTGCGCCATCTCGCTCGCATCTGCCTGATCGTTCGCCTGCACCGAGAGCGCCCTTCCCGGCCGCGCCTCGGCAAAGCGCAAGAGAACCTCCGCCAGGATTGCGCTGCCTTTCTCCAGCCGGAGTTGGCCCGGCGCGCGGACATGCACCCGCGGCTCCGGTTCCGCCGCGAGCACGTCCTCGGCGAGATAGATGCTCGGATGCGGCGCCTGCGCACAGGGGTGCTGGGCGACCAAGCGCAGCAGGCCCGCAAGATGCGGGGTCGTCGCAAGGAAGCTCATGCGCTCCGGAGAGATGACGGACTTGAGCTCCGCGACCGCGGCCATGAAGTCGGAGAAATCCGCGTTGACGCCCGCGCGGTCCTCCTGCATCACCAGGTTCAGGCAAGGCTCGCGATGAAAGATGAAGGCGAGCCGGGGTCGCTGCTCCGGCGGCATTTGCGCGAGCCAAAGCGCCATCCCCATGACCTCGATCTCCGAGGCGAAGGTGACGACGATGACGTCGTCTTGGCCCACCCCCTCCGCCTCGAGCGCAGCGCAATCCTCGGCGAACCAACGCTCCATCACCGCGTGGTCCGCGCTGCTCTCGCCCTTGAGACGCGCGATCGAGGCGGTGCCCGCGCGGTGCCGGAACGATCCGTGGGCGCGGAGCTGCTCGATGATGTCGGGCGTTGCCCGCCGATGCACGTAGAGCCTGAACTCGATCCCGCGCTCACGACAGGCCGCGATCCAGCCCAATCCCTCGCCGTAGAAATGCGAGCGGCGGTTCTCGAGGCCGTGATGAATGACGTAGAGCCGTCGCATCTATCCGCCCTTGGTCGAAGCCGCGTTGAGAGCGGCGGAGGCTGAGCGCGAGCGGCCCCGCGTTTCACCCGCACGGCCTTTCGTGTAGGATGCCGCGCCCTTGGGAAGCAATCGATTTCGGATGTAGGGAGCTGGCACAGCATGACCGACGCCAAGCCGCTGATGGCGGGGAAAAAAGGCCTCATCATGGGCGTCGCCAACGATCGCTCGCTGGCCTGGGGGATTGCCAAAGCGGTACATGCGCAGGGCGCGGAGGTCGGATTCACCTTCCAAGGCGAAGCGCTGGAAAAGCGTGTCCGCCCGCTCGCGGCAAGTCTCGGAAGTCACTTCGTCGTCGATTGCGACGTCACGAGCGAGACGAGCGTCGCGTCCGTCTTCGGAGCCATCGCGGATCGTTGGGGCGGGCTCGACTTCCTGGCGCACGCGATCGCCTTCTCCGACAAGGAGGAGCTAAAGGGCAAATACGTCGACACCACCCGCGCCAATTTTCTCCGCACCCTCGATATCTCCTGCTACTCATTCACCGACATCTGCCGGCGCGCGGCGCCGTTCATGACGAATGGCGGAAGCCTTCTCACACTGACCTATTACGGCGCCGAGCGCGTGATGCCGCACTACAACGTGATGGGCGTCGCCAAGGCCGCGCTCGAAGCGAGCGTGCGCTATCTCGCCGCCGACCTCGGGGGGCAGAACATCCGCGTCAACGCGATCTCGGCGGGACCGATCAAGACGCTCGCGGCCTCGGGGATCGGCGACTTCCGCTACATCCTCAAATGGAACCAATACAACTCGCCGCTGAAGCGCAACGTCACCATCGAGGATGTCGGCGGCGCCGGGACCTATCTCCTCAGCGATCTCTCCGCGGGAGTGACGGGCGAGGTGCATCACGTCGATTGCGGCTATCACGTCGTCGGCATGAAGGCCGTGGACGCGCCCGACATCTCCGTCGTCTAGCGAGGCGCACGTGGCAGGCAACAGCTTCGGCACGCTGTTTCGCTACACCACCTGGGGCGAGAGCCACGGTCCCGCGATCGGCGTGGTCGTCGACGGCGTGCCCCCGCGCATTCCCCTGGCGGAGCCCGACATCCAGCGTTGGCTCGACCGCCGCAAGCCCGGCCAATCCCGGTTCACGACACAGCGGCGCGAGCCCGATGCCGTGAAGATCCTCTCCGGCGTTTTCGAGGGCATGACCACGGGAACGCCGATCCAGCTCATGATCGAGAACGTCGATCAGCGCTCGAAGGACTATTACGACAATAAGGACCGTTTCCGCCCGGGCCACGCGGACTACACCTATCAAGCCAAATACGGCATCCGCGACTACCGTGGCGGCGGGCGCGCCTCCGCGCGCGAGACCGCGAGCCGCGTTGCTGCCGGCGCGGTCGCGCGCAAGATCCTCGGCGAGACCGTCCGTATCCGTGCCGCCGTGATCCAGATCGGAGCGCACAAGATCGACCGCGCCCGCTGGGATTGGGAGGCGGTGGAGGACAATCCCTTCTGGTGCCCCGACCGCCAGACCGCGCAACTCTGGGAAGGCTTGCTCGACGAGGCCCGCAAGAAAGGCTCCTCCGCAGGCGCCGTCATCGAGGTGGTGGCGGAGGGCGTGCCCGTGGGCCTCGGCGAGCCCATCTACGACAAGCTCGACGGAGACCTCGCGCGCGCGATCATGACCATCAACGCCGTGAAGGCCGTCGAGATCGGCGCGGGCTTCGCGGCGGCAGCGCTCTCCGGCGAGGAGAACGCCGACGAGATGCGCATGAAGGATGGCCGCGTCACGTTCCTCTCGAACAACGCCGGCGGCATTCTCGGGGGTATCTCGACGGGCCAGGACATTGTCCTTCGGTTCGCGGTAAAGCCCACGAGCTCGATCCTGACGCCGCGCCGCACCGTCGATGTCGACGGCCACGAGGTCGAGATCTCCACCAAGGGCCGCCACGATCCCTGCGTCGGCATTCGCGCTGCCCCCGTCGGCGAAGCGATGGTCGCGGCGGTGCTCGCGGACCACTTGCTAAGGTATCGGGCGATAGGCGGATGAAAGATGTCGGATGCCGGACGCCAGAAGCGCCACACCGTCCAGGCTCTGGCATCTGACATCTGGCATCTGCTGACATCTGGCGTCTGACATCTGCTCCGAAGGAACCCCCATGCCGCAACCCGACCACATCTCCGCCCTGCCGGTACCCGAGGCCGAGAGCCTCGACGAGGACATCCGGGTCGTCTACCGCAAATGCGTAGAGAAATTCGGCTTCGTCCCGAATGTGCTGCGCGCCTATAGCTTCCATCCGACGAAGCTTCGGAATTTCATGGCGATGTACAACGAGCTGATGCTCGGGGAGTCGAAGCTCAGCAAGCTCGAGCGCGAGATGGTCGCTGTCGTCGTCTCCTCTGCCAACCGCTGCTACTACTGCCTTGTCGCGCATGGGCAGGCGGTGCGGCGCCTTTCCGGCGACCCCGAGCTCGGCGAGATGATGGCGCTCAACTATCGCGTGGCGAAGCTGAGCCCGCGCCAGCGTGCGATGCTCGACTTCGCCTGGAAGCTGACGGAGACGCCGCATGCGGTCGAGGAGCCCGACCGCGCGGCGCTTCGCCAGGCTGGGCTCGACGAGGCCGAGATTTTCGACCTCGCCGACGTCGTCGCCTTCTTCAACCTCTCGAACCGGGTGGCTTTCGCGCTCGACATGATGCCGAACCGCGAATACCACCGCCTCGACCGCTAGAACCGGAGCAGCCCTCATGCGCCGTCTGTTCGTCCGAATCTTCGCGACCATCGGCTTCATCTTTACGCTGCTCTTCGTCGCGGTGTTCGCGCTCCTGTTCTGGGTCAAGCCCGCTTCGCCGCCGGTACCGCAGGCGACGGTGCTGACGCTCAATCTCGACCGGGCGGTCGCGGACGCGCCGGCAAGCGACGGGCTCGCCTCGGTCCTGAGCGAGCCGCAACCGACGCTGCGCGACGTCCTCGACACGATCGAGCGCGCCGCCGACGATCCCCGCGTCAAGGTGCTCCTCGTGCGGCTCGGCAGCGACGAAATCGGAGCGGCGCAGGTGCAGGAGCTGCGCGACGCGATCGCCGCTTTCCGCGCGAAAGGCAAATTCGTGATCGCCTATGCCGATAGCTTCGGCGAATTCGGCCCCGGCAATCACGCCTATTACCTCGCCGCGGCGTGCGACCAGATTTGGCTGCAGCCCCAGGGCCTCGTGGGCCTCACGGGACTGCGCAGTGAATCCCCGTTCTTCCGCGGCACCCTCGACAAGCTCGATGTGGTTCCGAATTTCGATCACCGCAGCGAATACAAGACCGCCATGAACATGATCACCGAGACCGGCATGACGGCGGCGCAGCGGGAGGAGACGGAGGCGCTGCTGCGCTCGGTCTTCGACCAGATGATCCGCGGCATCGCCCGCGATCGCAAGATCGAGGAAGCCAAGGTACGCGAGATCATCGACCGTGGGCCCCTCCTCACGCAGGAGGCGGCGGATGCCCATCTCGTCGATAAGATCGGCTACCGCGACCAGGCGGAGGCGGAGGCGCGCGAGCGCGCGGGATCGGGCGCGGAGTTCCTGAGCGCGCTCGCCTATCTCGGCCGCGCCGGACGGCCGCATCGGAGCGGCCCCGTCGTCGCCCTTATCTACGGCACCGGCCTCATCCAGCGCGGCGGAAGTGGCGGCGGTCCCCTCTCCGGGAACGGCATCATGGGCGCCGACGCGGTTGCGCGCGCCTTCGACCAGGCCGCGACCGATCCTGACGTCAAGGCGATCCTTTTCCGCATCGACAGTCCCGGCGGCTCCGTCGTCGCTTCGGAGACGATCTGGCGCGCGGTGCTGCGCGCAAAGGAGCGCGGGAAACCCGTGATCGTCAGCATGGGCGACGTCGCAGGCTCCGGCGGATACTACATCGCGGCGCCCGCGGACAAGATTGTCGCGGAGCCCGCGACCCTCACGGGCTCGATCGGGGTCGTCGCGGGCAAATTCGTGACGGCCGGGTTCTGGAAGCTTCTTGGTGTCACCTGGGGCGCCGTGGATATGGGCACGAATGCGAGCATGTTCAGCACCCTCGACGACTTTACCCCCGCGCAGCACGCGCGCTTCGAGACGTTCCTCGACGCGATTTATGCGGACTTCAAGGAGCGCGTCGCCAAGGGCCGCAAGATGGATCCGGCAGCGGTCGAAGCGGTCGCAAAAGGCCGCGTCTGGACGGGAGAGCAGGCGAAGGAGCGCGGCCTCGTCGACGCGCTCGGCGGCTTCGCAACGGCGATCGCGCTGGCGAAGGAAGCAGCGCGCATCCCGGCCGATCAGGAGGTGACGCTCAAGCAGGTCCCGCCACCCGAGACGTTCGCGGAAGTCCTCGCGCGTCTCGCAAGCCGGGGCGAGGGTGTGGAAGTCGAGGTCGAGGCGAGCCCCGGCCCGCTCGCGCGCTTGGCCGCACAGCTTCGCCTGGCGGTGCGCCAGTTCGAGCTCGCGAGCCAGCCGCCGGGCTCCGTCGCGATGCCGCCGGTGCCACGGCCTTAGCGCTCGAAAAAGGCGACGAGCTCCAAATGCGGCGACCAAAGGAATTGGTCGACCGGGACGAGGCGCGTGAGGCGATAGCCACCATCGACCAGAAGCCGAGCGTCGCGCGCGAAGGTCGCGGGATTGCAGGAGACCGCAACCACGCGCGGCACGGTCGAGGCCGCGAGCGCCGCCGCCTGCGCAGGCGCACCCGCACGCGGCGGATCGAACACCGCTGCATCGAAGCGACGCAGCTCGTCCGCAAGGAGCGGGCGGACCTCGAGGTCGCGCGTCTCGGTCGATATCCCCTGCGCGATGCCCGCGCGCGCGGCGGCCGCCACGAGTGCGGCGATCGCGGGGCGCGATCCGTCGACCGCGTGCACCCTCGCCCGCGCGGCGAGCGCGAAGGTGAAGGTACCGAGACCGGCATGGAGATCGAGGACGTGCTTCGCTGCTCCGACGCCCGCGAGCACGAGTTCCGAAAGTAGGCGTTCTGACTCGACGCTTGCCTGCAGGAAGCCCTCGGGCGGCACGTCGACGGCGACACCGCCGAGTATGGCTCGTGCCGGCCGGCGTTCCGCCGCGGGCGTTGGCACGCCCTTCTCGCCCTCACGCCAACCGAGCCGCGCGAGATCCTGCGCGTGAGCGAAGGCCGCCAGACCCTCGAGGAGCGACAGGTCCGGGTGTCGCGGCAAATCCAGCAGCAGATCGATGCCGCCGTCGAGCAGCGTCATCGTGGCGGCGCCGCTGCCCCGGGGCTGCAGGAAAGCTGCGGCGAGCTTCCTGAGCGGCGCCACAAGCGCGACGAGACGTGGGTGCAGCACGGGACAAGCGCGCATGTCCACGATGTCGTGGCTGTCCCGGGCATGGAACCCCACCTGGGTCTCGCCGTTCTTCAGCCGCCGGAGTGCCAGACGCGCGCGGCGTCTCGTCCCCGGC
>Ga0335081_10013296_pt1 | contig 13310 bp, 11 predicted proteins | sample Lox_Sample_35_FD_206713 | JGI IMG/M metagenome (GOLD analysis project Ga0335081, IMG submission 206713) | Soil microbial communities from Loxahatchee National Wildlife Refuge, Florida, United States - Lox_Sample_3.5 | ecosystem: Environmental > Terrestrial > Soil > Wetlands | place: USA...
ATTGATTGAAGAACGCTTTGATCATTTCCGCCCATTCATCCGCCGAATAACCACGGACGCCAATCACACGAACGTCATTGATCTCCGTTGAATAGGGAACCGAGATGAGCTTTCCCCGACGCACTTTGATGGGAATCGGTTGATCATCGGGCACCATATCGACGCAGTATTTGATGCCAAATTCCGGTAGAAGATCGAAGAACGTCTCAGTGGTACTGATTGCGGGAGCGAGCCAGCCGGTGGCGTCTGCACCACTATGTCGCTTTATCGTTTCGGTGCTATCGCGGATTACCCGACGGACTTCGTCCTCAGTCATTCCGCTAATTAGGCGCGTGTTATAAATACCGTGACTAAATAGCTCCCATCGCAGCTTGACGCATGTCGAGACAATGTCCGGCATGTGATCGCACATCGCAGCATTCAACGACACGCTAGCTCGAAGGTTGAAATGATCCAGCGCTTCAATGACGCGCCAAACGCCAGCTCGATTGCCATAGTCCCGAAGCGAATAGTTTAGAACATCAGGGTAAGGGCGAGGCCACAATGGACGACCCTGTCCGTCAGGCGGATCCATCTCATAAAATTCGATATTGGGCGCGACCCAGAATGCGACACGCGCATCGTTCGGCCAACGAATACGTGGCCGGTCTATGAGCGGCAAATAGTCGTAGCGATTGGGGTCTTGGAGCATCGCGTTTTCTTGGCTTAGCGCCTTTATCCGGCCGCGTGGCGCGCTGATTGACAGTAGACCGCAGTGATGTTTCACTGTAATTTAAAGATAGCCGAAGATCAAATGTTCCCTGTCAGGAGATGTGTATGAACGTCGCGAGCGACTCTGTCGTCCTCAAAGGGGCGCATGTCATAGACCCCGAACAAGGAATCGATGGAGTTACCGATGTCCACATTGAGCAAGGCAAGATTCAGTTTGTCGGCTCAAAGGAAATCGCCTCGAATGCGAAGATCGTCGACGTCTCGAGCAGCTATCTAACTCCTGGCTGGGTGGATATTCACGTCCATGCCTACGGTACTCTTGGCTTTGCAAAGCCAGATACCGTCGGAGTCTATCAAGGTGTCACAACCTTCGTCGACGCGGGCGGACCGGGCATTGGAGTGCTCGACGAATTTATTGAGCTTGTTGGAGAGCTAAAAACCAGCCTCTACGCTGGCGCGTTTATCCGACCCATGGGCCTGCTCGGTCTCAATTTCATTGAAGGAGATGTTCGAACACTCGGTGAGGTCCCAGTGACCCGTTGGGTCGATTTTGCCAAGAAAAATCGCGACGTCCTTCGTTATATCAAATGCAACGCCATCGGCGATTATGGCACCGGCACCCTGAAGCTCACTAAGGGGCTCGCTGAAATTCTGAATTTACCGCTCTACATGCACATCGGCGAATTTCAGATGCAGAATCCCAAGCACCTTCTGGCGCCGGAGGCGTTTCGAATTGCGGAAGCAGGAGACATCATTACTCATCTGTATCATGGCAATTTGGGACAGGTGATTGACAAAGAGGGAAAAGTATTGCCGGTCGTGCGCGAAGCCGAACGTCGGGGCGTGATCTTTGATCTCGGATTTGGTGGATACAATTTTTCCTGGGATGTCGCAGAAAAAGCTTTTTCCCAAGGCCTTGTCCCGCACACGATCAGTTCGGACTTGCAACAATTCAATGTGGTACGGCCGGTAAAATCTCTGGCGAATGTGATGAGCGCCATGCTGCGCCTTGGGTTGTCATTGAACGAGGTGATCGAGCGTGTGACGTGCAACGCAGCCAGAGCCTTGTCTCTCACAGATCGCGCAGGGAGCCTTAAACCGGGACTCCCCGCTGACATAACCGTCTTTCGAGTGGATACCGGAGCATTTGAAATCACCGATTGCTATACAAAAGTCCGAAAAGCGGAAAAGCAGATTGTTCCGCTGATCACGTTCAAGAATGGCGAGCGGTTTGAAGCTGACCTTACGAGGAGTCAGGAAGAAAGCAATTGGTTCCTTCAGTTTGCAGAAGATCATGTACCTTCAGCAGCTGACAAACTAACGGAGCGACAACGTGCTTTCCTCGATGCGCTAGCCACAAACCTATCGCCAGTCGAGTGGGAGCTCTCGTCAGCGGAACGCCTTGATATCGACAAAGCGCTGGAGCTCCAGGCGATATTCCACCGCGTGCGCGCTGAGCAAGGCTTGCCCCTGAAGGATGCTTTGCGCGCAGTCTACGCCTCGTTTTTAGACCGGAATTTCACGATGCAAATCGGATTGCTCTTGATTCGACTTGAGCGATCTTTTGTCCTCGCGCGACTTCGCGATGTGTCGGCGCGGCGGCCGATGGCGGCGTAAGACCCCAACAGCATGCCGAATCCGCCAGACCTTAATAGCAATGCTTCCTCGGAGCAGCATCACGTCGGAACCTCGCACACGACTGAGCTACCTTGGTTAGTGCTGGGGGGCCTCCGTCCCGACGCGACCAAGTATCCGGCGCGCGCGACGATCGAAGGTGAAAGTATTGTCGTGCTGCGCACCAAATCGGGCTTTCGTGGAGTTCAGCGGACTTGTCCGCACATGCAAGGGACGATGATGAATGCTGAATTGGTCGCCGACGATTCAATGGTGCGATGTCCCCTCCATGTTTTCACCTTTAAGCTTTCCGATGGGAAAGGCGTCAACTGTCCCGGGTTTCGGATTAAGGTCTACGAAATAAAGGAAGAGGGCGGTGCGTTTTATGGAAGAGCGGTAAGCTGAAGTCGTTGAGAGATCGATCATACGTGGAGCAAGTGTGCTATGACGATGTCTGAGCTCCCAAGTGACAGGCTACCTGCAAAGCTCAGCAAGCGCCGAGTCGGACGAACTGGGATTGTATTGACTCAGTTTGGCATCCTGGTTGTTCTTTTGGCGGCTTGGCAATTTTCAGTAGGCGAAGCCTCGCTACCGTATTTTAGCCGACCAACAATTGTTTTAGGCAAGCTCCTTGATTTAGCGACCCATCCGGAGATCTATCGTCATATTAGAGTTACTCTGACCGAGATAGCGATCGGCTACCTAATGGGGGCCGGATTCGGCCTCTTGCTCGGATTCGTCTTGGGTCGTTCGCAATTCTTGTCATCGGCACTACAGCCCTACATCATCGGTCTTTACAGCATTCCGAAAATTGCGCTCGCGCCTGTGTTCATCGTCTGGCTGGGGCTTGGTATGGCGTCGAAGGTTGCTGTCGTTTTCGTGGCTTCTTTCTTTCTCGTATTCTTCAATACCTACTCCGGTCTGATGACCATAAACGAGGAATTGGTTCGGCTTGCGCGTTTAATGGGTGCGACTTGGCCGCAAACGATCATACGCGTCATTTTACCTGCCGCAGCGGATCAGATTTTTTTGGGCCTCAAGACGGCAGTTCCTTACGCTGTGATCGGTGCAGTGATCGGCGAGTACATCGGTTCGAATGAGGGACTCGGGTTTTACATTCTGTACGCATCGCAGACGTATGATGCGCCGGCCCTCTTTTCGGGGATTATTATCCTGGTCGGCATCGTATTCGTCGCTCACTTCGGTCTGAATAGGCTCGAACGTCGCGTGATTCGCTGGCGCAACGTAGGGAATCAAACTGTGCAGCTTTGATCCCAGGCCATCGGCTGGCGTGGGAATTGCTGTGCAGCAAACGTCGGAAACCTAAAGACACCATGTGGCAGGAGTGCTCACCATGATCGGACGTCGGAACGTACTGCAGGGTATGATCGCTACCGGTTTGGCAACGCCAACGCTCATAACTGCTGCGCGCGCACAATCTCCCTCGGCTTTGTCGGCCAAAGGTGTTTACGCCGCGCCAGGCTTATCATTCGCGGCAATTTTCCTCGCGGATCGGGCGGGGCTCTGGGCTAAAAATGGTCTGACCATGGACCTTAAGCAGGCTCAGGGCGGACCGCTGTCTATGGCGGCACTTACAAACCGTGAGGCGAATTTCGCCGGTGTGGCATCAACCGACCCGGTCATCAGCTGGGGCAAGGGAATCAAAACGCTGTCCATCGGCGCATTTACCGGCTCGTTGGCAATGCAATTTACTGCCCGTAAGGACTGGTTGTCGAAAAACGGCGTATCAATAAGCAGCCCACTTGAAGCAAAGCTGAAGGCGTTCAAAGGGGCTCGCATCGGCGCATCGACCATCGGCGGAGGCCCGGCGCAGTACACCAGATATTTGGCCCACACAGTAGGGCTTGATCCAGACAATGACATGAAAATCCTTGCGGTCGGGTTCGGGGCCGCGCGCATGGCGGCTCTGAGGACAAACCAGGTGGACGTAACGGTTGGTGACGCACCTGAAGCCGATCAAGTCGAGCTGGAGGGCTTTGGAGAACTTTTCCTTAATGCCGGTCAGGAGGTCCCCATCTTCCGGGAATTTCCCTACACGGTAGCCCTTGTGACACCTCAGTTCGCGACCGAGCAGCCAGATACCGTCCGCCGCATCGCGCACTCGCTCGGTCAGGCGAATGACATGTTCCACACAAACTTTGGGACCGTAGTGGATATTTTGAAGCAGCAGTTTCCGACTGTGCCTCCGAAGGCGATCGAGCGCGCCTTGGAGCGGGATAAGGACAGCTATCCGCAAGGATGCCGCATGACGAAGACCATGTGGGAAAACAATATTAAGGTGGCGGTCGATGTCAAAATGATACCCGCTGGACTCCCGACTCAGGATGGTGAGTTATGGACCAACAAGTTCGTCAGCTGAACTGGCCGAGACCGCGTAACAGCTGCGCTGGAAGCATACAACTTTCTGAGATCTCGATATGCCGGTGCAACGTAGCGACGCGCGAGCCTTTACGCTCCAAGCTGTGACGCCGGTTCCCGCCATCAGGTTCGAGAACGTCCGCCTTGCGTTCGCGGCAGGAGAGCGTGACATCCTCGCTCTCGATAAAGTCAGCTTCGACGTTGCGCCCGGCAAGATCACCACAGTTGTCGGCCCTTCCGGTTGTGGAAAGACGACACTCCTGCGTCTCGCGTCGGGGTTAATACCTGTATCCGGAGGAAGTGTTCTGTTTAACGGTTCGCCGGTGCAGGGACTAAACACCGCCGTGGGTTACGTCACCCAGGACTCCAATCTATTCCCGTGGCTGACCGCATTGGGAAACGTCGAATTTCCTCTCGCGATCCGCGGTGTTCCACTAGCGGAACGTCGAGAAAGAGCGAAACATTGGTTGCGGCTGGTCGGACTTGACGGTTTCGAAGATTATTACCCGTTGCAGCTATCAGGGGGAATGCAGAAACGCGTTTCCATTGTGAGAACGCTCATTTACGAGCCGGCCGTTGTCCTGCTTGACGAACCATTTGGCGCGCTAGATGCCCAAACCCGCATGGTTTTGCATCATGAGTTGCTGACGCTTTGGAGTGAAAAAAAGAGCACCATGCTCTTCATAACGCATGATTTGGTAGAAGCGATTACCCTGTCAGACCAGATAGTCGTCATGACGCGCAGGCCGGGATGCATCAAGGAGATCTATCAAGTGCCATTAGGCCGCCCGAGAAACGTGTTCGAGATCTATTTGGAAAAAGGATTCGACGAGGCCTATGCGGTCCTCTGGAGCCACTTCAAATCTGAGATCAACGTGGGCGCAGCGGAAGTCTAACTTTCGGTCCGCATGGCGGCTCAAACGCCATCGTCAGCGGCAAAGTTCCTGTAAATTGATGTTGACATCGGCCAATCTGTCGCGTTCCACAGGTTTACCGCGAGCAATTAGCGTGCGAGCAAATCTCATATCACGCGCTGAGTTCATCGTAAGCGCTCCAACCAGCATGCCATCCATTAATTGCAAGGCAGTGAATCGGCCGCTCTGAGGGTCGCCGCGATAGATGATTTCATTCCAATAAACGGGAATGCCTGCAACCTGCAAATTCATGTCGTATTGATCTGTCCAGAGCCAGGGCACCTCAGAATAGGCATGCGAGCCGCCAGCCATGATTTTGGCGACCGCGATGGCTTGGTTCTGTGCGTTTTGCCAGGCCTCAAGGCGCACGGCTCGCCCAAGAAGCGGATTGAAGTGCTTTGTCACGTCGCCGGCGGCGAAAATTGACGAATCGCTGGTATGTCCAAATTCATCGACAACGATCCCGTCGTCCACGGCAAGTCCGGCGCTCTCAGCTAAGCTGGCGTTTGGACTGACTCCGATACCCACTACGACAATGCCCACTTCAATTGTGCGGCCATCGTTGGTGTAAATTGCACAGCATTGGCGTGCGCTGTCGATACCGTCGACCGCGCAATTTAGCCTTAGATCAACGCCTTGACGTTGGTGAAGGTTGGCTACGAATGCTCCAATATCCGGGGGCACCGCTCGGGCGAGCGGCTGAGAGGCGAGCTCGAGCACAACAACCGTGCACCCACATTGCCTAGCCGTCGCCGCCACCTCCAAGCCGATAAATCCAGCGCCGATAATGGCAAGCCGAACGCCCGGCTTTAACTGATCTCGTAGCGATAGAGCATCATTGATATCACGGAGGTAATAGACCCGTTGTGCATCGGCTTTGGCCGAGGGCATCTTTCTTGGGCGTGCACCGGTCGTAAGTAGCAAACTATCGTAAGGAATGGTTTCCCCCGTAGACAACCGTAATCGCTGTGACGTTCGGTCGATGTCAATAACTTCCGTCTGTAAGCGGAGGTCGATGCTAGCCTCGTCATACCATCCTGGAGGCCGCAAATAGGTCTTCTCGACAGGAAGCGCACCGGCAAGCAGCTGCTTCGAAAGGGGTGGTCGTTCATATGGTGGAAAAGATTCGACACCGAGAAGCGTCACTCGGCCCGTATACCCAGCGGTGCGAAGCGCGCCAGCGGCGCAGCCGCCAGCATGTCCAGCTCCGACTATGACGATGTGCTGAGGCTGCAGGTTCAAGTGATCCGGTCGGTTTGCTCGTGTGGAGAAATCGCAGAAGATCTATGACCGCGAAGCTTAGACGTTCATTGACAGAAGGTGAAGTGTGAAATATCAGTGCAATATAAGAGCCATACGAGGGCGTTCGCAAAGGCCATGAAACCAGCCGATAAGAATGCCGAGGCACGCGCTAGGCCATCCTCTGCTCCTCTGTTACGTCGGCGCGTGCCGCGACAGTCACTGCGCGATGCCGCTTATGAGGCGATCAAACATCGGATTATAACCTGCAAGTTCAAACCGGGCGAATGTATCAACGAGGCGGGCGTATCGGCTCTCCTTGGTTATGGACGCACCCCCGTCCATCAGGCTCTCGACCGCCTCATGTTGGAAGAAATGGTCGAGGTAATACCTCGCAAGGGTGTGATCGTTAAGCCCGTCATCCTGCAAGATGTGTTGCAGTTGATTGACGTCCGAATGATCAACGAGACGCAATGTGCTCGTCTCGCCGCCGTTCGAGCTGAGGACGTTCACATTGATGGTTTGGCCGAGGTTATAAAAGGAGCTCGCCAGGCAATTTCCGATCGTAACGTTCATTCAATGATGACGCTTGATCGAGAATTCCATTTGTTAATGGCCCGTGCGACCAAGAACGCGGAACTTGCAGAGGTGCTCCGAAAGCTTCACGAGCGGTCGCTTCGATTTTGGTTCATTTCGTTTACTACTCCGGATCATCACAGCAGTTTTCAGGAGCAACATGAGGCCCTTTTTGAGGCGATACGCTCTCATGAGCCGGATCAGGCGGAACGTGCCATGCGGGCTCATATCGAGACATTTCGCCGAAGCGTTGCGCGACAGCTCTAAAAACGTATCAAATGTGATAACTCAAATTCATGTCCGACCGTAGAATATTAGTCGCGGGTGGCGGCCCCGTCGGGTTGCTGTGCGCGTGGATATTAGGTAGGCGTGGTATTCGCGTCCGTCTATTCGACGAAAACAGCGGTTTGCAAGCTGACCCCCGTGCGGCGACAACCCATCCGGCTACTCTCGATTTGCTCACTGAGGATGGATTATCGGACGATATGGCTAGAGTAGGGCTCGTGGCGCCTATTTTCCACTTCTGGGATAGGCCTGCCAACAAGCTCGTGGCCGAATTTGATCACGCCGTTCTGGTGAACGATACGCGCCATCCATTCGTCGTGCAGTGCGAGCAATATAAGACTTCCCAGCTTCTTCTGAATAGGCTGAGGCAGCTGTCGCATGTAGAAGTATTATTCGGTCACGAGGTCATAGATGTCCAACAGTCGGAGGATTCCGTTATCGTCGATGTGCGGACTTCGGCTGGAATCGAGAGCCATTCGGGTGACTATCTCATTGGCGCCGATGGGGGACGCAGCACTGTTCGAAAGAGTATCGGAGTCGAATTCGAGGGATTTACCTGGCCAGAGCGCTTTATAGTTCTAACGACACCTTTCGATTTTCAAGCAAAGCGGGGTTACTCATACAGGAGCTACTTCGCAGAACCCGGTGCTTGGTGCAATTGTTTCAAAGTTTCCGCCGATGGTCCTCCTGGGCTTTGGCGGACTGTATTTCCGACAGAACCTTCGCAGGATGATGCCTCCTTGATGAGCGACAAGGGGGTTCAGGATCGGCTGCAGCGTTTCTTTCCGGATAGTCAGGCGTACGAAATCGTGCACCGAAATCTTTATGTCACGCACCAGCGGGTGGCGACCGCCTTTCGTAAAGGTAGGGCTTTACTTGCCGGCGACGCGGCGCACGTCAACAATCCGATTGGCGGAATGGGTCTTAACGGGGGGATACAGGATGCAGTGAGCCTTGCCGATAAACTCTCGCGAGTTATGCAAGACGGCGAATCTGATCGTTTGCTTGACCTGTATGCTTTACAGCGTCGCACCGTGGCCGTCGAGTTTGTTCAGGAGCAATCCATCGCAAACAAGCGGTGGCTTGAGGAGAGCGACCCGGCTTTGAGACAGAAGAATCTCGATGAGCTAAGGCGGATTGCGGACGATCCCGAGCGTGCCCGGCAGTTCCTGTTGAGAACTGCCATGATTGCGAGTCAGCGAAGAGCCGAAGCGATTACGCTCCCGTGAGGTATGTTTAGGATTTTTGAAGAAAGGCAGCTACCGCAAATAGATCAGCATCTCTCTCGTTGAAGCCAAGTACCTGAAGCCCAAGCGGCAAATTATCCACTTTAAACAAGGGCAACGAGAGGGCCGGTATGCCCAGGAAGCTAGATGGAATAGCAAACGAGGGATCTCCGGTAGATGCCAAACCCTTTGGCGCAGGTCCGGATGCGGAAAGCGTGACGCAGACGTCACATTCACTAGCGAGGGCGGAATAAACATTGCGGCAGCGGGAGCGCTCCTTAAGCAAGTCTTGATAAGCTTCAAGGGTCATAGCCTCCGCCTCACTCAGCCGCTTGCGCATAGCCTCACTCAGGCCGAGCCGATCCATATCGCGCGCGTAGGTGTTTAGCGGCCAGCGAAACTCCCAGGCATTGATCGCACGGGAAAGGCGGCCAGCATCCTGGATGGCGTTTTCGACATCGGCAACCGACTTGTTGGACGTGCGGCTTAGAATGCGAATGCCGGCGCCTTTTAGTTTTTCGACGAATTCTGCAAAGCGCTTTTTCGCTTCCACAGTGACTGTGGCGAACCCTGCCGTTTCAAGTACAGCGATCGTCCGGGGCCCGCGGACCTCCGGCGGGTGACGGGGGCCCGATAGGCCCGGATATCCGGGATCGCCGCCCGCGCGGGCTGATATCTCGCGCGCCACAATCCATAGTTCCCCAAGGCTCGCAGCGAGCACACCCGCACAGCTTTGGCTCAAATAGTCAAAGCTTCCTCCCCGATTAATGCTCCCCACGCTGGGCTTAAACCCATAGCAACCGCAATAGCTCGCAGGCCGGATAATCGATCCAATCACCTGGGTGCCGAGAGCAGCCGAGATAATTCCTGCCCCCACCGCCGCTGCCGACCCGCTACTGGAACCCCCCGGGGTGCGTGAGAAATCCCATGGATTTCGGGTAGGCCCAGGCTCGGTAGCGGCAAACTCGGTCGTTACCGTCTTGCCGACGATAACGGCCCCAGCTTCGCGAAGCGCCGCAACAGTCGCCGCATCGCGGGGAGACCGCCAATTCGTGAATAGGGGAGATCCCTGTTCAGTTGGCATGTTGGCTGTCTCAATGATGTCCTTAATTCCCAGGGGCATGCCATCAATGGGAGACAAAGGGCGATTGGCGCGCCAACGTTCCGAGGATTGATCAGCAGCAGCGCGTGCTGCAGCCACATCGGTATTCACGAACGCATGAATATGCGGTTCCCATTGTTCAAGCGAAGTGAGACATCGTTCGAGAAAATCGCGGGGGCTATCATTGCCGGATCGAAATGCCGCGACTGAACCTAAATATGATCGGCTGCTCGGTTGCGACATTGCATTACTCTCAGAGTTTCGTTACGCAGACATGCAATAACGCGCTACGACCAGCGCGAATCTGCGCCAGGCATCTTTTTATCGCAGCGGTGACTTCACTAGGGTCGACCAATCGCTCTCCGTAGCCGCCCGCCGCTTCGATGACCTTCGAGAAGTCCATCCCGGTCGGTAAGTTGGCTTGGAAGAGACCTTTGTTCTCCGCTTGACCTTTGGGATAGACGCGTAACGTCGCGCCCTTGACTGCCGACCAACCTGAATTGTCCAGCACGACGGTCATCATTGGCAATGAATATTGCTTGGAGAGCGCATATACGGCAGTTGGATTGTTAAAATAGAAGCTACCATCGCCGACGATTTGAATGACGTTACGGGCGGGATTTGCCAGCTTGACACCCAGAGCCGTCCCGCCGGAAGCGCCAAGCCCGCCGCCAGCGTTGCTTAACATTGTACCGGGCTTGGGCCTTGGGATCTGAAGGTTAGGAATCGATTGTCGTGTGACCGCCTCATTGACGACGATATCGTCGGCGTCGATAGCCTTCCCGATCTCAGCGCACACGTAATGCGGATTGATTTCACCGTGACGACCCTTATCTGCGGCTAGCTCCGCATAACGTCGATTTCTTGCTTCATGTTCAGTCTTGAGGCGACCGACGCGCTTCGCGGCCGATGCAAGGAAATCCGAATTCGCAGTTTTCCGTAAGGTCTGAATTAGCTGCTTCAGTATGCGACCGCTGTTCCCTTGAATGCGAAGATTCGCCGGAAAGCTCCACATCGGCGATGCGGCCTTCAGTACGTCCAAGTCTATCTGTGCCCAAAACGTCTTCGGACTGAGGCGTGTCGCCACAGGAATCCATGGAACATCAATGTCCACCAGCAGTCCAACGTCAACCTCGGTAAGATCATCGACCTGATAACCTCCGAAGTGCGGGAACGACCGTCCAATGTTGGTAAACGTAAGAAAGTCAATGACTTGGATGCCAGCGAGTGCGGAAATCTCCTCGATCGCGTCCGAAGATATGGGGTCACGCCCGGCATAACCCGTGATCAAAACGGGATTTTGCGCCGTAAGAAGCCGCGCGGCCAATTCGTCTATAAGCTCGGGATCGGCGCCGCTCGGTGGCAGGACGCCGAACTGCTGGTCAGAAAATGACGAAACATCATGTTCGTCCCAAGCCTGGGTTAGTATCTCGCGTGGCAGCATGAGATACACCGGCCCTTTGGGTTCACTCTGCATAATGGTATGCGCGCGTCGCAAAACTTCTTTGGCCGTCACGCCAGAAACGAGTGAATACTCCCACTTTACGTAAGGTCGAACCAAGCTTCCCTGATCAAACGGCTGTTGAATGAAATGCACATAAGTGTCACGTGAGCCCACAAGCTCTCCATGACTCGTAAATGGCGCCGACCCTGCAATCAGCAGTGCGGGTATGCGATTACGAAAAAGATTATGCATACCAAGTGCGGCGTTGGCAGTTCCGGCGTCGACATGAACCAGTACGGCTTGGCCCCGTCCGGTTACCTGCGCGTACCCTCCTGCCATGTGTACCGCAACGTTTTCATGGGGGCAGAGGACAACTTTTGGAGTCCGCACGCCAGTGGCTTCGCAACGCGCGAGCTCTTCGATTAGCGGTGCGTGATCAGTGCCGAAATTGCAGAAAAGGTATTCGATTCCAATCTCGTTTAGCGCCTGTAAAATATAATAAGCCGTCGAATGCGAAGCCACATTTGGAGCCGTTAAAGCCATGATCGCACCCTTCTACGAAGACAGTGATATTTCACTCAACAGTCGCTGTCAATTTTCGTGCAGGGGGAAGCAGCTCAAAGGAATTGAGAGACGTTCGCACGAAACGACTGGATGTGCGCCCGCATTGCGGCATCAGCCTTGTCAGGATCGCGCCGCTGTATGGCTGACAAAATCGCGCCATGTTCGTCTAGCACGCGTTCATATTGTTTCGGCGCGTTAAGCGATATGAACCAAAAGCGAAGCGACCGTTCATGCAAACTTCGGAGTAGCTCGGTCAAAACGTCGTTCTTTGCAGCTCGCGCGATGAGCAAATGAAATTCTCTGTCGAGCAGCATCATCTTCTCGACATTTCGAACCGAGCCCCAATGTTTGGCGCGCTTGAGAACGTCTTCTAAACTGACCAAATCCGCATCGCTTGCGTGCTCTGCAGCTAGCCGCGCGGCTTGCGGTTCGTTGATCAGCCGCACTTCAATGATTTGCATGACCTCATTGAGGCTTACCGGCTTAACGATCACTCCCTTTCGGGGAATGACCTCCACCATGCCTTCGATGTTCAGACGATCAAGCGCTTGATGAACCGGGGTGCGTCCGATTTTCAAGATGGACGAGAGTTGCAGTTCATTGATGTACTCGCCCGGTTTGAAGGCGCAGGTGATGATACGATGCTTAATCGCCTCATAGGCAGCGTCGCGGAGCGACGTCGCAATAGAGGGTCTTTCCCTCTGATGCGAGGTGACGCTTCGTGTTCGAAGCCTAGATTTGCGCTTTGGTATCATTGACCTCAGAGCGCAATTTCCGATTCTCGTCGGCGGATGCAACCTACGTACTAAAGCAGAGAATAGAATGAGTCGGAAGTCTTGCCATCAAAGAGCAGTTGGACTATTTTGAAGAGTAAGTGATATTTCACAGAAGGCAGCGGCTATGACGGTGCGTGGCGCGGGACTTGGGTCCGACGGTTGGGTCGACATCCGGCGTGGGCTCGTCAACCGCGAAGTGTTCGTAAGCGACGACGTTTGGCGATTAGAGATGGAGAGAATCTTTGATCGCACGTGGATTTTCTTGGCGCATGAGACCGAGATACCTCAAGCGGGAGATTTTGTATCGAGAAATCTCGGTACAGCGCCGGTGATCGTGGTGCGGGACAACGATGGTGAGGTGCGCGGACTCCTGAATAGTTGCCGACATCGGGGCGCCAAAATATGTCGCGCCGACTCAGGCAATGCGCGGAATTTTGTGTGTCCCTTTCATGGCTGGACGTATGATAAGTCGGGCCGCCT
>Ga0335081_10013298_pt1 | contig 13305 bp, 10 predicted proteins | sample Lox_Sample_35_FD_206713 | JGI IMG/M metagenome (GOLD analysis project Ga0335081, IMG submission 206713) | Soil microbial communities from Loxahatchee National Wildlife Refuge, Florida, United States - Lox_Sample_3.5 | ecosystem: Environmental > Terrestrial > Soil > Wetlands | place: USA...
CATGCGTGTTTACTACGATCGCGACGCCGACCTGAACCTGATCAAGGGCAAGAAGGTCGCCATCATCGGCTACGGCAGCCAGGGCCATGCCCATGCGCTCAATCTGCGCGATTCCGGCGTCAAAGAGGTCGCGGTGGCGCTGCGCAAGAACTCGCAGGGCGTCAAGAAAGCGCAAGGCGAGAAGCTCAAGGTGATGGAGGTCGCCGAGGCCGCCAAATGGGCCGACGTGATGATGATGCTCACGCCCGACGAATTGCAGGCCGACATCTATAACGGCCAGCTCCACGGCAACATGAAGGAAGGCGCGGCGCTGATGTTCGCGCACGGGCTGAACATCCATTTCAACCTGATCGAGCCGCGCGCCGACATCGACGTGATGATGATCGCGCCGAAAGGCCCCGGCCACACCGTGCGCTCGGAATATCAGCGCGGCGCCGGCGTGCCGTGCCTGCTCGCCATCCACCGCGACGCCTCGGGCAATGCCCACGATCTCTGTCTGTCCTACGGTGCGGCGATCGGCGGCGGCCGCGCCGGCATCATCGAGACGAGCTTCCGCGAAGAATGCGAGACCGACCTGTTCGGCGAGCAATCGGTGCTCTGCGGCGGCGTCGTCGAACTGATGAAGGCCGGCTATGACACCTTGGTCGCCGCCGGCTATGCGCCGGAAATGGCTTACTTCGAGTGCATCCACGAGATGAAGCTGATCGTCGACCTCATCTACGAGGGCGGCATCGCCAATATGAACTATTCGGTGTCCAACACCGCCGAATACGGCGAATACGTTTCGGGTCCGCGCGTGATCAACGACGCGACCCGCACCGAGATGAAAAAGATCCTCGACGACATCCAGTCCGGCAAGTTCGTCAAGGACTGGATGCTGGAAAACAAGGTCAACCAGACCTCGTTCAAGGCGATGCGCGGAAAGCTCGCCGCGCATCCGGCGGAAGCGATCGGCGCGAAACTACGCGAGATGATGCCGTGGATCAAGGAGCGCGCCCTGGTGGATCGCAGCCGAAATTAATGTCGGCGAGGGGCGCGGCGATGAAGATCGCCAAGATCAAAAAGATCGCCAGCAGCATTGTGAAGAAGTGTCGGGTGCATGCCCCCCGGCACTTCAAGCTCAGCGATCACGATCCGGCGGAGACTTTCGGGCTCTCGACCGACATCGAGAACGTCAAGCCGATTCTCGCTCAGGGCGTAGCGAAGCTCGAGGACATGCAGCAACGCCTCTACGCCGACGGCAAATGGGGCGTGCTGATCGTGCTGCAAGGCATGGACGCCGCCGGCAAAGACGGTGTCATCAAGCATGTGATGTCGGGCATCAATCCGCAAGGCTGCGAGGTGCATTCCTTCAAGGCGCCCAGCGCCGAAGAGCTCGCTCACGATTTCCTGTGGCGCACCGGCAAGGATGTGCCGGCGCGCGGGCGCATCGGCATTTTCAACCGCTCGCATTACGAGGAAGTGCTGGTGGTGCGCGTACATCCCGAAATCCTGAAAGAGCAGAACCTGCCGCCGAGCGCGGCCGGCAAAGACATCTGGAAGCACCGCTTCAAGGAGATTCGCGCCTTCGAGCGGCACCTGACGCGCAACGGCACGCTGGTGCTGAAGTTTCACCTGCACATCTCGAAGGAAGAGCAGCGCCAGCGCTTCCTGGCGCGCCTCGAGGAGCCGTTCAAGCGCTGGAAGTTCTCGGTCCACGATGCCTCCGAGCGAGCCCGTTGGGACGCCTACATGGCGGCCTACGAAGAGATGATCCGCGAAACGTCGACCGACTATGCGCCGTGGTACGTCGTACCGTGCGACCACAAGCATGTCGCCTGGCTCGTGGTCTCGGCGGCGATCATCGAGGCGCTCGAAGCGCTCAAACTCGAATATCCGGTGGTCGCAGGCAAGGCACTGAAGGAGCTGAAAAAGGCGGAGCGCCTCCTGAGAAGCGAAGGCAAGAATTGATTTTCCTCGCCGGCCGATCTCGAATGAGATGCGGGTACGGAGTTCACCACGAGGATCGACGCCGCCATATTGAGACAAACTCTTGACGCCTATTTCGAAGCGATAGCCGCGCGGGATCGTCCGACGTCGATATCAACGTGCTCGCGGCAATACCAAGTGGTCATTGCATTGCCGCGCACTGGGCCATGACGGCGCAAAGTAAGGCCGCACATGAGGTGAAGGCCGAAGGCATCGACGTGCTGGAAGTCAACGCACAGGCCCTGATCGTCCGGGCAGAGGGCTATTGGAACGCCGCGGCATTCCGCCGGGCGCTTGCGGCGCCACCGGCACACGCCGCCGATTGATGCGCCGCTTGCCTCGTCCTACCCTCTTCCGATAAAAGAGGCCGGTCCCACATGAGGGTTAACGCGGAATTCACCTTAATCCGCGAGCCTCGGACCGCACGAGCACGACGGGCGAAGAGTTGGCGATGTCGAAGCGCTGCGATTTCCGCGCGATGACCCGGACGGCCGAGGCGGCCGGCCCCGGCGCCTGCCGCATTCTCGCTGGGCTCCTGCTCCTTAGCGCCCCCTGAGGGCCGGCTGGGCGTTTGCGCCTGGGCACTCAGGGGTCGACCGCAAGGCAGCGAACCCGATGAGCGCCCTACCCCGAATGTCCCAGACATCGGGCGGGCGCAGACGAAAAGGACCAGCACCATGACCTCGCCTGACACCACCAAGCCACAACGATCCGAGAAGGACCGCGTCGTCATTTTCGACACCACCTTGCGCGACGGCGAGCAATGCCCCGGCGCCACCATGACGCACGAGGAAAAGCTCGAAGTCGCCGAACTGCTCGACGACATGGGCGTCGACATCATCGAAGCCGGCTTTCCGATCGCCTCCGACGGCGACTTCGCCGCCGTCAACGAGATCGCCAAGCGTACCAAAAACGCCGTGGTCTGCGGGCTCGCTCGCGCCGGGTTCAAGGACATCGACCGCTGCGCCGAAGCGATCAAGCCGGCCAAGCGGCAGCGCATCCACACCTTCCTGTCCACCTCGCCGGTGCACATGAAGTACAAGCTGCAGAAGGAGCCGCACGAAGTCTACGAGATGGTGATCGCGCAGGTGACCCGCGCGCGCAATTACACCGGCGACGTCGAGTGGTCGGCCGAGGACGGCACCCGCACCGAGTTCGATTTCCTCTGCCGCTGCGTCGAGGCCGCGATCAAGGCCGGCGCCACCACCATCAATATTCCCGACACCGTCGGCTACACGGTGCCGGAGGAATATTTCCGGATGTTCAAAGAATTGCGTGAACGCGTGCCGAATTCCGACCAGGCGCGCTTTTCCGTGCACTGCCACAACGATCTCGGCATGGCGGTGGCCAACTCGCTCGCCGGCATCAATGCCGGGGCGCGGCAGATCGAGTGCACCGTCAACGGCATCGGCGAGCGCGCCGGCAATGCGGCGCTCGAAGAAGTCGTGATGGCGATGCGCGTGCGCAACGACGTGCTGCCGTACTGGACCGGCATCGACGCTACCATGCTGACGCGGGCCTCGAAGCTCGTCGCAGCGGTGACCTCGTTCCCGGTGCAATACAACAAGGCGATCGTCGGCCGGAACGCGTTCGCGCATGAGAGCGGCATCCATCAGGACGGCATGCTCAAGCACACGCAGACCTACGAGATCATGATGCCCGAGGACGTCGGCGTGAAGCAGACCTCGCTGGTGATGGGCAAGCACTCCGGCCGCCACGCCTTCGTGCACAAGCTCGAAGAGCTCGGCTATCGGCTCGCCGGCAATCAGCTCGAAGATGCCTTCGTGCGTTTCAAGGCGCTGGCCGACCGCAAGAAGCACGTCTATGACGAGGACATCGAGGCGCTGGTCGACGAGGAGATCGCGACCTTCCAGGATCACATCAAGCTCGTCTCGCTCTCGGTGATCGCCGGCACCCGCGGGCCGCAGCGCGCCACCATGAAGCTCGACGTCAACGGCCAATCGATGATCGAGGAATGCGAGGGCAACGGTCCGGTCGACGCGGTGTTCAATTGCGTCAAGGCGATGGTGCCGCACGAGGCGGTGCTGGAGCTCTATCAGGTGCACGCGGTAACCGAAGGCACCGACGCGCAGGCCGAAGTCTCGGTGCGCCTGTCGGAGCAAGGCCGCTCGGTGACGGCCAAGGGCGCCGATCCGGACACGCTCGTCGCCTCGGCCAAGGCCTACCTCGCCGCGCTCAATAAGCTCGTGGCGCGGCGGCTGCGCGGCCAAGGCGCGCTCGCCGCCGGCGAGCGCCGCATCCATTCGACGGACGTGGGGTAATTCCGTTATTCCGGGGCGCGGGCCAATAGCCCGCGAGCCGGAAGCTATTTTCCGCCGGCCAAACTCAGCCATCGGCCATCGCGGCTTGCGACGGCAGCTTCGTTTCATTCCGGGCTATGGTGGCGGGATGGAGCGGTCTCGGCAGTTCGAGGTTGTCGCGCAACGTGGTGCCTTCATAATCGAGCCGGAACAGCCCGCGCCGCTGCAGCTCCGGCACGACCAGCTCGACAAACTCATTCAAGCTCGTCGGCAGCGACGCCGGCATGATGTTGTAGCCGTCGGCGCCGCCGGCGCGGAAGCGTTGCTCCAACTGATCGGCGATGTCGGCCGGCGTTCCCACGACGGTCCAATGTCCGCGCGCGCCGGCAATCCGGAGATAGACCTGCCGCAGCGTCAATCCTTCCTTCTGCGCCATTTCGGCGATCAGTGCCGCCCGGCTCTTGCCGCCATTCGAATCCGGAAGGTCTTGTGGAAATGGACCGTCCAATGGATAGCCCGTCAGATCGATGCCTCCGAGCATGTCGGACAGCAGTGACAAGCCGACTGCCGGATGCATCAACGACTGCAGATAGTCGAACTTTTCCGAGGCCTCCTTCGCCGTTCGCCCCACGATCGGCATGACCCCGGGCAGGATTTTCAGGTGCTCCGGTTTGCGGCCGAATTTGGCCATGCGGCCCTTCAAATCCGCGTAGAATGCCTGCGCCTGATCGAGCGTGCGCTGCGCCGTGAAGACGACATCGGCGGTTTCGGCAGCGAGCTCCATTCCGATTTCAGAGGAACCGGCCTGCACGATGACCGGATAACCTTGCACCGGCCGCGCCACGTTCAGCGGGCCGCGCACCCGGAACCAGCGGCCCTTGTGATTAAGCATGTGGAATTTGGCTGGATCGAAATAGCGGCCTGAATCCTTATTGCGCAGAAAGGCGTTGTCCTCCCAGGTGTCCCAGAGTCCTTTCACCACCGTGGCGAATTCGCGGGCGCGATCGTAACGCTCGGCATGGGGTACGTGAGCGTCGAGGCCGAAATTGAACGCTTCGTCGGGGCTCGACGACGTGACCAGGTTCCATCCGGCGCGGCCATTGCTGAGATGATCGAGCGAAGCGAACTTGCGGGCGATGTGAAACGGTTCGTTGTAGGTCGTGGTCGCCGTGGTCACCAGTCCGAGCCGGTCCGTCATGACGGCGATCGCCGACAACAGCGTCAAGGGTTCGAATTGGCCGGTATATTTGGGTGAGTAGCTCCACGCCTCGACGTTGGCGGCGTCACGGGCGCCAAGGGTGTCGGCAAAGAAGATAAAATCGAACCTGCCGTCTTCGGCCTTGCGCGCGAGATCGATGTAGTGCCGGAGGTTCATGCCGCCGTCGGCCTGCGCCAGCGGATGCCGCCAACCGCCGAGGTGATGGCCGGTGGGATACAGAAACGCGCCGAGCTTCATCTTGCGGCCGGGGGCGCTCATCGCAGCAATCCTGTGCAGCAATGCTGATCCGCTTGCCTGAAGACGCCCGGGGGACTTTGAATTCACGGCCGTCCTGGCGCTTCACAGCAGCCCATGCCTAGCACATTTGTTGCGAAAAAGTGAGTGACGGCGCCGGTGCGGCAGCATGAGGCCGCATCCTCGGGTGGGCGGGGATCGCGCGAAACCTGCTCTTCCGAGTGAGATCGATCAGGTGCCGGATGTCCGCACGCCAACCCCGCCGGGGAGGGATCGACTGCCCGCTTGGAATTGCCGCCGCGATGTCCTAGATACGGCTAGCGCGGCGCCCTGGCGGGCGCCGCAACTACGGTGGAAGGTCCTAACCTGCGGCCGTTTCTTGGTTAGGGCGCATAGCTCAGTTGGTAGAGCAGCTGACTCTTAATCAGCGGGTCCAAGGTTCGAGTCCTTGTGCGCCCACCAATCTTCTCACGCAGCCTCCTGCACCGATGCTGCGACTGCCATTGCCGCATCGGGCGCCTCGTCTTCGTCACCCATTTCTCGGTTGCGCACTTGCACATCCCGGAAGATGAAGCTCCTCAGCAGGTTCGTGAGCTTGGTGCTTTCATCGGCGAGCGATCGGCATGAGGCCGTCGCCTGTTCGCCCATCGCGGCATTGCGCTGCGTGGTCGAGTCCAGCTCGCCGATCGCGACATTGATCTCTTTGATCGTGCCGGATTGGGCGACTGCCTGACTGGCGATGTCGGCGATGCCGCCGTCAATGACGGCGATCTGCTCCCGGATATGGTCGAAAGTCTTTCCGGTTGCCCCAACGAGCTCGACGCCTTTGGCAACCTCGACCGAGCTCTGCGAGATCAGACCCTTGATTTCCTTCGCCGCGTCCGCGGACCGCTGCGCGAGACGCCGCACTTCGGAGGCGACGACCGCGAAACCACGGCCGGCGTCTCCGGCCCGGGCCGCCTCGATGCCTGCGTTTAAGGCCAATAGATTGGTCTGAAAGGCGATGTCATCGATGACGCTGATGATGGCGCCGATTTTCGCCGACGATTCCTTGATGCGCTCGATGGCTTGCACCGACTGCTGCACGATTCCCACGCTCTCGACGGCATTGGCCTTCGCCGCCGTGATGATGTCCTTCGTCCGGGTGGAGGCATCCGCCGCCTTATTGACCGCGCCGACGAGTTCCTCAATGGCGGCGCTCGATTGCTCCAACATCGCCGCCTGGCGCTCGGTCCGTTCGGAGAGTTCGTCGGAGGCGGCGGAAATCTCCCGCGATTGCGTATGGACCGAAGCGGCAACATGCCCGACATTGGCAAGCGCCGCCTCGAGGTCGTCCACGGCCGAGTTATAATTCATCTCGATGGCGGCGAAGGCTTCCGGCAAACCGGCAAGACGGAAGGTCAGATCGCCCCGTTTCAAGCTGTCGAGACCGTCGCCGATCGTATCGGTGACCTTGGCGTGCTCCAAAGCGGCGTCGTGCCGCGCCTTCTCAACCGCCTGCTCCTGTATTTTTACCGCCTTGTTGATGGCCTCGGCTGCGACGCGAAACGCGCCTTGCATGCCGCCCAACATGATGCGGCGGTAGTAGATATTCTGACACACCGACTGCAGGCTCGCGGTCGCTTCGCGAATGAATGCGTCGCTGCGGTCGATCACGTCGTTTACCTGGTGCTGGACCTCGCCGAGAATTCCACTTTCGGTTATGCCAATGATCCGGGCCTCGAAGTTGCCCTTGGATATTTCACCGCACACCGCAGCAATCTTTTTTATCGCGACCAGTTCGGGACTGGTCGCCGCCGCGGACCTGTTCATGCGCTTCGATAGAATCAAAAGCGAAACGGCGCCGCTGATGATCGAAAAAGCTATCGCCACCTGTTCGGCGTTTTGGTGGCCAAGCAACCCAGCTATCAAGGCGAGCGTGGCTGCGGAAATTCCGATGCTTCCTGCGGCGACGGCCGCCGGGCCGGAATTAAAGCGAAAAGATGAGCGCGTCATAAGTCGTATTCCTCGATTGCAGGAAATTCGTCAGGAAACGAAAACCCGCCGCCAGCTCTTCCTTTCCGTTGGCATATTTTTTCTCCTCACGCAGAACCTCGGCATAGAGCGGAGCAATCGTGTTCTCGATGATGACGGGATCTGGGATGCGACGGTTTGAGTGAAAACCTTGAATCCTGTGCATCTCGTCGTAGGACGGGGTCACATGTGCGAGAACCCAGTAGTAGTCTCCGGTTTTGGCCATGTTCTTGACGTAGGCGAAGATTTCACGACCAGCCAAAATCGTGTCCCACAACAGCTTGAATACCGCGCGTGGCATGTCGGGGTGGCGGATCATGCTGTGCGGCTCCCCCAACAATTCGGCTTCAGTGTAACCGGAGATCTTGCAGAACACCTCGTTGACGTAGGTGAGGCGACCCTTGAGATCGGTCTTGGAAACGATGAGGTCAGGTTCGCGAAACGGGACCGCAGTATGCGTTGGCTTGATGATTGTTTTCATGAGGGTGGCTACAGGCGGCGCATCCGTGTGATCCGACATCTCTCGGTGTGCGCGTCTTGGCGTGACAAAGGCCTTTCATGAGCGCACGCGCCTTGACGCGGCGCCCGCCGTCCATCGAGCAGCGCCATCGTATGTTCGCTGAGCAACGGCTCCGCGAGGTGAACAGCGCGCCCGGCCTGACTATGGAAAAGCGGGTCTAACGTAAGCTGAACAAATCAAAGAATTGGCTTAACGCAGGATAACCCCGTCACGCCGAGCCGCCTGCATTCGCGCCAAAGCATTTGGCGACTGCCGAACGGCCGACGGTCATGCTCCTGGCACCGGAAGTGTCTCGGGCTATAGATTTTTTGCGCCTTCCATCCCGGACCCCTTGACATAAAATGAGTAAGTAATACATTTTACCTATTGAGCTGTCCTACCTAATCTGTAGGAGTTTACCCCATGAGGAATGGCAAGGGCGGAAAGGGACTGGTACGCGAAGAACGGCTGCAGATCATGCTGGCTCCGGAGGAGCTAAAGGCCGTCGACAATTTCAGATTTGATCATCGCATGCCGAGCCGGGCGGCGGCTGTTCGTGAACTGCTGCGGCTCGGAATTGCGGCTGTGGGAGCCATTGTCGACAACGCCGGCACCAAGTCTCGCGACTATGGGGTGCTCAAGGCGCCCAAGAGCGGCGGCACACACGCAACGTTGCGGATTAGGCAGTCAAGTTAGACCTTGTGGGATTGTGCCGCGCATTGTTGTAGCCCAGCATGACTTCCCCGGGAGGCGCAAGCCTCATGGCGACGGCTTGACGAAACAAGTTGTTAGATATGGGGATGCCCGGATATTTGCGGCCGTTCAAGGAGACGCCGTCGCGCCCTTGACGCCAAAGATCGAGGCGACCTGATGACGATATTGCCCTTTCTCAGGAACCAAGCTTTCGAGCCTGAAATTATCGATAACATGTCCTTCGCGTTTGAACGCGTTTGCGGCTTGATGGGGCTGACGACCAGACGTGACCCCGCGACCGAACTCGTCGCATGCAAGATCGTCGAATATGCCCAGCGCGGCATCCGGGACGTTGCGACGTTGGTCGAGGCGGCAAAAAAGGATTTCGAGTTGGAGCAATCAAGTGATTTTGGCGACCGCCATTGAGCAGAGCTGCAACACGAAGCCTGATCGCTCGGTTGAGACATGAGCGGCGATGGGCGCGTCAGCCCGCCAGCGCCGAACTGGTCGGACTCGGCGGATTAAGCGACTGCTGGATGACGCGGCCGAGCGCCGATATCTGATACGGCTTGCGCAGCACCGGAAATTCCGGAGTCGTGCCAAACACCTTGGTGTAGCCGGTGGTCAGCACCACCGGAATATCCGGGTAGCGCGCGGCCGTGATACGCGCCAGCGCCAGGCCGTCGGTGTGACCGGGCAAGACGACATCGCTGAAGAGAAGCGCAATGCTTTTGCCGGCGGCGAGAACGTCGAGCGCGGCTTCAGCATTTTCTACTTCGATCGTGCGATAGCCGAGTTGCTCCAGCAGCGCCACCGCGACGTGCCTCACGTCGGGATTATCCTCAACGACCAGGATGGTTTGCTGGCCGGGGCTGACATATTGTCCGTGATCCTGCGGCGACGGCGCGGTGACGGCCGCGTGCGTGCGCGGGAGATAGATTGTCACTTTGGTGCCGCGACCGATCTCGCTGTCGATCACGACGGTGCCCGCCGAGCGGCGGCCAAAACCATAGACCTGCGACAAGCCGAGGCCAGTGCCCTTGTCCGGACCCTTGGTGGTAAAGAACGGCTCGACCACCCGGGACAAGAGATCGGACGGGATGCCGCCGCCGCTGTCGACAACGCTGAGCGCCACAAAATCGCCGGCTGTCGCCAAGCCTTCGGGCGCCGTTCCAGCGTCGAAATGCACGTTTTCCGCCGCGATCACGATGCGCCCGCCCTCGGGCATGGCATCGCGCGCATTGACCGACAGATTGATGAGAGCGAGATCGAGTTCCGACTTGTCGACGCAGACCGGCCAAGTGGTGTCGGGTACGTCGATCTTGAATTCGATGTTGACATGCATCGAGCCGGCGAGCACGTCGCGTATCGCCTGCACAGCCTCCGCTGGATCGACCACCGTCGGATTGAGCGGCAGCGTGCGCGAAAACGACAGCAGTTGCCGAGTCAGGTTTTCACCGCGACTCGCCGCCATTTCGATCGCCGCCAAGGCGCGGGCGTCCTTGGCGTCGTGCAGGCGGCCCTTCAGCCGCTGCGCATGGCCGCTCACGATCATCAAGAGGTTGTTGAAATCGTGGGCAATGCCGCCAGTGAGCTGCCCGATGGCATCCATTTTCTGCAAATGCGCGGCCTGCCGCTGGGCGCGCTCAAGCGCCGCAGCGGCTTCCTTTTCCGCGGTGACATGGCGGCCGGCGACGTAAATCAGACCGTTGTTCGCGGTCATGGTCCACTGCAGCCACCGCCACGATCCGTCCTTGTGGCGGAAGCGGTTTTCCATGCGCACCGTCGGCACGCCCTGCGCAAGCTGGGCGCGTCCGGCAACGGCATTCGGCGCATCGTCGGGATGGCGCAAGTCGCTGACATGCAGCGCCTTGATCTCGTCCTCGCTCCAGCCGAGCAACCGCGTCCAGGCCGGATTGAGGCTGAGGAAATAACCCTCGAAATTGCAGACCGCGAGCAGGTCTTCCGAAACGTTCCAGATGCGGTCGCGCTCCAGCGTGCGCCTCTCGACTTCCGCCTCCAGCTTCTCGCTGATGGCACGCAGCTCGGCTTCCATGCCGGCGCGAACCCGCTCCGCCAGCATGCGCTCGATGGCAAAACCGAGCTGGCGCGCCAGCGTCAGCGCCAGATCGACGTCTTCACGCCCAAATTCGCGCGGCGCGTCGTAATAGGGCATGAACTTGCCGATCAGCCTGCCTTCCGCCATCAGCGGAATAAAGGCGAGCGCACCGATGCCTTCGCGCTGCACGGCAGCGCCGATCCGTGGGTCGAGGTCGGCCGCAGCGGTATCGGACAGACAGACCGGCTCGGGATTGGTCTCGCCGGCGGCCCATGGCGAATGGCCTTCCACGACGCTGCGATAGCGATCCGACAGGCCGCGCCATGCGGCGAACCGCATCACGCCGTCGGCATCACAACGCAGAATCGACGCCCGGTCACAATGCATTGCCGCGGCGATCGCGTCCAACGCCGCGTCATAGATTTCCTCCAAGGATGTCGAGCGATAAAGCTTATCGGTGAAACGATACAGTGCTGCCTGTTCGTCGGCGCGGCGCGCCATCACGGCTTCGGCCTGCTTGCGCGCCGTGATGTCGCGGGCGATTTTCGATGCGCCGACGACCGTGCCGCGCTCGTTCCTCATCGGCGAAATGGTCAGCGAGATGTCGACCAGCCGGCCATCCTTGCAACGGCGGACGGTTTCGAAATGTTCGATGCGCTCTCCGCACCGGATGCGCCCGAGAATGACCGGCTCCTCGCCCCGCAGCCCTTCTGGAATGATGATGGTAATCGGTTTGCCAACGACCTCTTCCGCCGAATAGCCGAACAGCCGTTGAGCCCCCGGATTCCAACTGACGATGATGCCGTCAAGGTCTTTGCTGATGATTGCGTCGTCGGAAGATTCGACGATGCTCGCAAGCAGCCGGCGCGCGGCTTCACCGTGCCGCTCCTCGGTCACATCGAGGAGCGACGCGATCCAACCGCCAATCGCGCCGTTCGCGTCACGCTCCGGCCGATAGGCTATGTAGAAGCAGCGTCTGCCGATCCGCGCAAGATCGAGCTCGCATTCAAACTCGACCTCCTCGCCGCGCAGCACCCGTTCGATATAGGGGCGGAGTGCGGCAAAACCCTGCTGGCCGAGAATCTCCGCGATGGTCTTGCCGATGATCTCGTTACGGTGCCTGCCGAGCATTTGCCCGTAGGCATCGCTGATGAAGCGATAGCGATAGTCGCCGCTGCAGCGCACCAGCATGAACGGCGTGCGATTGATGACCGACTGCAGTTCCGCCTCGCTGGCGCGCAACGCCTCTTCCGTGCGCTTGCGTTCGGTCAGTTCCTGAAAGCTGCAAACCGCGCCGACGATGCCGCCCAACTGGTCTTTGAGCGGCGCTGCATTCATCAATACCGGTAGCCGCGAGCCGTCGGGCCGCTCGATGACTAGTTCGGCACCGAGCACGCTTTCGCCGGTCCGGAGCGCCGCGGCAACTGGCGTCGCTTCGAATGCCAATGGCTTGCCCTGGGACCCATAGCGGCGAAAGGAGCCCCCATCGCGGGCTCGCGGATCCTCAAGCGGCGGCGCCCGACCCCACAGCTCGACGGCGCGTTCGTTATAGCGGACGAGGCCGCCATCGGCGCGGCACACGCACAAACCCGTCGGAATGGCATCCAACGCGCGTTGATCGATTGTGCGAAAAGCGTCGAGGCCGGGCGGCGCCGAGAGGGTTTTGGACTCCTGACCACTCATCACATAGTTTCCCCCAAGGCGTCTAACGCCCGTTGCCCGCGAAAGTTCCACACGTTTCAATCCTTTATGTGCCTTGCTATAGGTAGGAAAAGCTTCGCGCCGGGGACCGGCAGTCACTTAACGGCGGCCCGGAAATTGCAAGGAACCCACGAATTCATCGGGCCAACCGGGCGTAGCGTGACCGCATGTCCATCCTCGTCGGGCTCCACCACGCTACCCGTTACAGCTACGATCGACCGATCAGCGTTGGGCCACAGATCGTCCGTCTACGGCCGGCACCGCATTGCCGGACCCGGATCCCGAGCTATGCGCTGACGGTGACGCCGACGCAGCACTTCGTGAACTGGCAGCAAGATCCGCACGGCAATTGGCTGGCGCGCTACGTGTTTCCGGAGAAGACGCGCGAATTCTCCATCACGGTCGACCTGCGCGCCGACATGGAAGTCATCAATCCGTTCGACTTCTTCGTCGAGCCCTATGCGGAAAAGTGGCCGTTCCAATTTGTCTCCGACCTGAAGGAGGATCTTGCCGCCTTTGTCGAGCCGGAGCCGGCTGGCCCGCGCTTGAAAGACTTCGTCCGTTCGATTTCGCGCGAGCCGCGCAACACCGTCGATTTTCTGGTCGAACTCAACCAGCGCCTCCAAGGCCTGATCCGCTATCTCATTCGCATGGAGCC
>Ga0335081_10013299_pt1 | contig 13305 bp, 10 predicted proteins | sample Lox_Sample_35_FD_206713 | JGI IMG/M metagenome (GOLD analysis project Ga0335081, IMG submission 206713) | Soil microbial communities from Loxahatchee National Wildlife Refuge, Florida, United States - Lox_Sample_3.5 | ecosystem: Environmental > Terrestrial > Soil > Wetlands | place: USA...
CTAGTTCCAGAGGTCGAATTGGCCGAAGAAAATCTTTTGCCCGATGAATTTCTTCGCCAGCTCATCAACGTGGGCGAGGTGGATATCGTCATTGGTCTTTCCACTCACAACAATGCCAGGACCATTGGGCCCGTAATCGGGGCGATCCAGGCTGGAATCCTCAAGTGTTTTCCGCGCGAACGAGTGGTCATTATCAATGCCGATGGCGGATCGCAGGATGACACAACCCAACTGGTGCAGAAAGGTTCTATCGATGACTTGCGGCACGACTACAAGGTCTATGCCTTGCGCACGTTGCATTGCATCAGCGTGCGCTATGGCCGGATGCCCGATCCAGCCATGGCGCTCCAGACGATCTTTGCCGGGGCTGAACTGCTGCGGGCCAAAACTTGCGTAATAATCTCTCCCGACTTGACGACGATCGAACCCGACTGGCTGCAGCGTCTCGCACGCCCCGCCTATAGCGACAACTTCGATCTGGTTTGTCCGATTTATCGAAGACAGCGGTTCGAGGGAGCTCTGGTTCGGGATTTGCTCTATCCCATGACTCGGTCCATTTACGGAAGCCGGATTCGCGAGCCCTATGGATCGGAATTTGCTGTCTCTGGCCGCCTGATTACGGATTTTCTAAGCCACGGAATCATGAATCAGGATTGGGGCAGAATGGGTCCGGAAATCTCGATCACCATCCTTGCTCTTACCGGGAAATATCGCGTTTGTCAGTCCTTCCTGGGGGCCAAGCAGCCTTCGTCTCGAGGGCATGACATGGTTGCGGCGGTGCGAAGAACGGTTGGGGCATTGTTCGCTTCCCTTGACGGTAATTTTCCCTTCTGGAGTACGATCACCGGATCACAGCCGGTGACGACAGTGGGTTCGGTGGCCGAACTCACGCAAGAAACTGCGCGCATCAACCGAAAGCGTTTGCTGGAAATGTTTGCCAGTGGAGTTGCGCAGTTGGAGCAGGTTCTGAGCTCGATCCTCTCGCCCTCTTCGCTTTCAGAGCTCCGGCGAATTGCGGCTCTCGGCATGGACGAATTCGAGTATCCGGCGGAGTTGTGGACGAGGACCGTGTTTGAATTCGCCGCTTCCTATCACAAATCCACCATTAACCGCGATCACATTATTCAGGCCTTGGTGCCTCTTTACCGTGGCAGAAGCCTGATGTTCCTCATCGAAAATCGCAACGGGTCCGAACAAGACATTGAAACACGTGAGGAGTCTCTGTGCGCCGACTTCGAACGACTGAAGCCGTATCTGCTCGAGATCTGGGCAGACAGAAAGTGAGAAGCCATGCGGGATATCATCGTTAACGAATTGATACAAGCTTTCCAGCAGATGGGCAGGGATATTGCTCACTACCTGCCCCGGCTGGTTGTCATGCTCATCATCGCCTTGGTCGGTTGGTTGATAGCTTACCTCTTGAAGCTTCTGGTGCGCAGCCTGCTGCGCCTAACCAAGTTCTCCAAACTCGCCGAGAATGCTGGCGCGACACAACTCCTGCATCAGGCCGCCTTGCCCTCATCCAGTGAACTGGTCAGCCGTCTTGTTTTTTGGATCGCCTGGGCCGGTTTCGTTCTCTTGGGTGTAAGTGTTCTTGGAGTTGCGGGCTTGGACGAATATATCTCGCGCTTCTTCTTCTTCCTGCCTCGCTTGATGGTGGCTCTCGTCATTCTCTTTTTTGGTCTGGTGGCGGCGAGTTTCTTTTCGCGCGCGGCGCTGCTCGCGGCGGTCAACGCAAACTTCCGATCTTCGCGAATGTTGGGGATGTCTGTCCGATTCATCATCGTCACCTTCACACTCTCCATGGCATTCGAGGTCGTTGGTGTTGGGGAACAGACGATGCTCATCGCATTTGCAACGGTGTTTGGAGCAGTGATGCTGGGCATGGCGATTGCGTTTGGTTTAGGAGGCCAAGACTTGGCGCGAAAATTCTTGGAGAAGAAGCTCGCGCCACAGAATAGGGAAGACCGAGAGGATGAACTCTCGCCTTTATAGTCAAGCAGATCGGCGGGTCTTCATGAACGCGTGCAACTCATGCTTCCGCGTTGTATGTTTCTTTGTTAGAAGGCCTCGATCCGATCCAAGATGACTTTATCGGGGTGATGCGGGTGACGAGCCGTGATGACCTCCTCTGCTAGTAGGCTCCAACGAGTAAACGCGTTCACCGCATCATTGTCGCAGTACAAGGTGTACTGCACACCGCATTCTTTACAGGTCAGAAGAGTGTCATTTCCCCGTCGAAGTTTCTGATCACTGGTGATTCTGACGGCTGCAACTTGCATGTCATCTATTATGTCACGCAGTAAGCTCTTGGAATTTGCTATCGATTGCAACATGGGAATCGATCTCCGAAGCCAGGCTTCGAAGTGAAAGCAAAGCTCCATGCCGGGGTGCGCGTGGCGAGCAAAGACTCAAGCGTAAAGTAATGGCCAGCGTCGTCGCCCTCACTGCGCCCGCACCCGGACATGCGGATGAAGGATCCGCTCCGTTCGTTACCGATATTCCTGACGGGTACCGCGACTGGCAGTGGATTTCCTCAACGCACGAAGCAGGCAACCTCAACAGTTTGGGACCCCTGCTAGGCAACGATGTGGCGATGAAGGCCTTCCGCGAAAGGAAGCTTCCGTTCCCGGACGGCACGATCCTCGCCGCTTTGCATTACCGTTACGTCCATCCGATGAAAACAACAAAATATTTGGCAAAGTCCAATCTTTCGTTCCCGGCTCTCCCACGAACATTCAGTTCATGGTCAAGGACTCCACAAAGTACTCCGCAACCGGCGGCTGGGGATTCGGGACCTTCCAAGACGGCAAACCCGCCAACCCGGCATCTATGAAGAGCTGCTTCCCTTGCCACGAGAAGGCCAAAGCAACCGACCTTGTCTTCACTCGGTACACACCTTAACAATCGTTTCCAGGGCTTGTTTTGGCTTGGCGCAATTCGTTCGAAAGCAATCAAGTCAGGAACTGATGAGCCTACTCGGCGCTGTTAAGCCAGCGGAGCACGTTGCCAGCGACTAACGTTGACTCCCCCTATCGCTGCCTTCGATGTCATTTGGTGTGGAAAGCAGCTGCATTTCCCGAAAATGGCCTACACTTCCCCCGACGGGGAATGGTTTGTGTCGCCAAGAAAAAAAAGCCCGTCGACTCTCGCCGGCGGGCCTTTGGGAAAACATCAGGAGTAGATTCTGAACGCACTCTACACACGTAAATACAACAAGTCAATCCAAAATCACAATTCATTATCGATCTCCTGCTCTCCGAGTATTAGCGTTGAATTGACAGTTCTTTCATACTCGCGAAACCTTTCTGTAACATTCGGCAGTTAGCTTAGTTCTCCAAATGCCCGTGCCACTAGCGCGCGGACGAGTGTTCGTCTGACAGACTAGTGGTTGGAAGGAGAGCTATGACTGAGAATTCGGCGTTCAGAGCTGATAAGAAGGTCCTGTCTGTGTTGGCGGCACTGATCTGCACCTTGGCAATGGCGACCACGACTGCGTTTGGAGCTGCAAAACCCTCAACGGCAACCTTAAAGACCACAACGCCTATCAAGCATCTCGTCGTGATCTTTGACGAGAACATTTCGTTTGATCATTACTTCGGCACCTATCCGAACGCGACGAATCCCAGTGGGGAACCGAGGTTTGTTGCTGTGCCGAACACACCTACGGTCAATGGCTTTTCGAACGCATTGCTGAATGCGAATCCCAATCTCAACCCTGCGAATACGACGGGGGCCTCGAATCCATTCCGGCTGGATCGCTCGCAGGCTGTGACTAACGACCAGGACCACGACTATATGGCGGAGCAGCAGGCATTCGATACCGGACTCCTGGACCTGTTCCCGCTTTACACGGGTGCGGCCGGTCCTCCTCCCTCTGGCTCGGGCGTTACTCAGACCAATGGCTTGGTCATGGGATACTTCGACGGCAATACCGTGACCGGGTTGTGGAACTATGCCCAGTACTTCGCGATGAACGACAACTCGTACGGCACCACCTTCGGCCCGTCGAGCGTAGGCGTGATCAACCTTGTTTCCGGTCAGACGAACGGCGTGATCAACACCCTCAACGGAACTGGAGATGAGGTAGGTGGCGGCAGTGACGGTTCTCTTACCGTAATCGGCGATCCCGATCCGATCGGAGACGTTTGCTCAAGCCCGACGCGTGCCCAGGCCACTATGGGTAGCAAGAACATCGGAGATCTTCTCAACGCTGCCGGAATCAGCTGGGGTTCTTTCATGGGCGGGTTCAACCTGAATGTCGTCAACTCAGACGGCTCGACAGGGTGCAGCCGGAGTTCCACTGGGTTGGCTGGCACGACAGCCGACTACATTCCGCACCACTCCTTCTTTAACTACTGGACCTCGACCGCAAACTATGCGCACACTCGCCCCGCATCGTTGGATGAAATTGGGTGGGGTGGCCCTGCGAACCATCAATACGACATCGCCGATTTTGTGACTGCTGCTACCACGGGCCGACTGCCTGCCGTGAGTTTTCTGAAGGCTCCTGCTATCCAGGATGCACACGCCGGTTACTCCGATCCTTTGGACGAACAGACTTGGATCGTGAGAGTCGTCAATCTGCTTGAACATCAGTCAACCTGGGATAGCACAGCAGTGGTTATCGTGTACGATGATTCAGATGGCTGGTATGACCATCAAATGGGTCCAATCGTAAACCAGTCCACTGGCCCCTCCGATGCGTTGACAGGGCCAGGCGCTTGCGGCACTGCTACAAACTCGCTACCCGGCATGAACCCCGCGAATTTGCATGCGTTAGGGCGTTGCGGATATGGTCCGCGTTTGCCGCTGATGGTGATTTCACCTTGGGCTCGCCAGAATTTCGTCGATCACACGGTCACCGATCAGACTTCCGTGATTCACTTTGTGGAGGACAACTGGCTCGGAGGTGAGCGAATTGGGTCCGGATCCTTCGATGCGATCTCGAACTCAATTAGTCAAATGCTCGATTTCACCCACATACGAAGCAATGGAAAGCTGTTCCTGAATCCTGACACCGGGGAAAAGCAATAACCACAAGAATGAAGTGATCTGATGGGAAGCAGGCATGTAAATAATGAACATGCCTGCTTTCTTTATTCCGCGCATTCTTCGGGTGTAAAAAGAAGAAGCTTACTTGGGGGGATCGTTCTGAAATGGAGTTAACCCGCCGGATGTTTCTTAAGGGCAGCGGAACGCTGGGTGCCAGCATGGTTCTGCGCCAGCACGGATCTCCGGCGCCAGCAGGACGCGTCCGGACTCAGTTAGCCGCGAGTTCTCTGAGACCGTTCGTGGATTCCCTTCCGATTCCTCCCCTTGCTCACTCGAGCGGAGCGCGTTCCAGTCCTATCGATCCGAAGCGTCAGATTCCGTATTACCGCATTGCAATGCGACAGTTCGAGACGAAACTACACCGCGATCTCAAGCCCACCAAGCTTTGGGGATACGACGGCATTTCGCCTGGACCAACATTTCAAGCTCGAAGTGGACAGGAGCTGATGGTGGAATGGGTCAACGAATTGCCCAAAACTCATTTCCTGCCCATCGATCACAGCATCCACGGTGCAGAGCCCGACAAGCCAGAGGTCCGCACGGTGGTCCATCTTCACGGTGGTAAGACTCCGGCGAAGAGCGATGGATACCCGGAGGACTGGTTTGTGCCGGGAAAGTCAGCCCTCTGCCACTATCCAAACCATCAGGATGCTGCAATGCTTTGGTATCACGACCACACGCTCGGTATCAACCGCCTGAACATATTTGCGGGGCTTTTGGGAACCTTTTTCGTGCGCGACGAATTCGAAGATGCTCTTGGATTGCCGCGAGATCAGTACGAAATTCCTCTCCTGCTCTACGACCGCATCCTGGATTTGGACGCGCAGCTTAACTACCCTACTGCTCCTGACCCTAAGCGGCCTTGGGTCCCGGAGGTTTTCGGTGACGCCATCGTTATCAACGGTAAGATTTTTCCCTATTTGGACGTGGAGCCCCGGAAATATCGCTTTCGCGTTCTAAATGGTTCGAATGCCCGCTTCTTGCATCTTTCGATGTCGAAGAATCTGAGTTTTCATCAGATTGGAACAGACCTGGGTTTGCTTCCTGTGCCCGTTCCTTTGGAAAAGATATTTCTTGCTCCCGGGGAACGCGCCGACTTAATTGTCGATTTTGCAGGTTCTTCGGCGAATCAGATCTTGCTGATGAATGACATTGCGCCCATCCTGCAGTTTCGTGTCGCCCAGAAGGCTTCCGCGGAGTTTAACGCGTTGCCTCAGAATCTTCGGCCGGTGCCTAAACTGAGAGAGGCGTCTGCCGCGAAGACTCGCACTCTGAGTCTTGTGGAAGTGGACGATCTGAAACAGCGGCCAGTGACGATGCTGCTGAATAACAAGCATTGGAGTATGCCGGTCACGGAGAATCCCGTTCTCGATTCGACTGAAATCTGGGAATTGGTCAATACGACCGATGACTCGCATCCGATTCATCTTCATCTTGTTCGCTTTCAGATACTCGATCGGCGAAGTTTTGAGATTTCGACCTTCTGGAGTACTGGGCAGATACGCTACACGGGGCCTGTGGTGTTCCCGAGCGCGTTCGAGACAGGATGGAAAGATACGGTGAGGGCGGATCCCGGGATGGTGACCAGAATTATTGCGAAGTTCGAGGGCTTTCCCGGACGGTACGTTTGGCATTGTCATATTCTGGAACATGAAGACAATGAAATGATGCGGCCATTCGACGTTCTTTCGGCACCCTAAATCCATCGACCTTATCTTTGCGTGTTAACAAATCGCGCGAAGCAAAGCACCCCGGCCTTAAAGAGGTAAAGAGGCGCTATGTGCTTGCGGGATCCCCCGTCGCGCTGACCACGATCGACTGAAATCAAAACATTCTTGCGATGAAGCAAAGCCGGCCAGGAGCATGCTCCTGGCCGGAATTAGTGACCAAACTCGTTGCTCAGAAATGGAACGAGTCAAACAGATCGCTAATGGCTGGGCCGTTGGTTGGAACGTAAGGATTGCCCGCGCCCGTCACCGGATTCGGGAAGTTGTCGCGGCTCCGCGAAGTAACCGTTCCAATCTTCCAGTTCCTTTCGATGAACTTCAGGATCGATACGTGATCCGCGTATGAGTGATTGACGTGACCGCCGGCGGAGTACTTCGAGACGACCAGCAATGGAATCCGGGTACCGTCGCCGAAGAAATCCAGCGGTTGCACATAGCCGGAGTCATAGTAGCCCCCGCCTTCATCGAACGTGATAAAGATGGCGGTATCGTTCCAATACGGCGAAGCCTGAACCATGTCGACGATCTTCCGGCTGAATTCTTCAAAGATGTTGAGCTTTGAAGATGCAGGATGACCATCCGCATAGCCGCTGGGCTTTACAAAAGAGACTGCGGGCAACGTTCCGTTGGCGATATCCGAATACAGATTGAGAGAATCCTGGATGTGCGCTGCTACCTGGTCCGGATGCGACATGATGGAAGTGTCGTACTGGAACGGGTTGCAGATCGTGCAGTATTCATCGGCGTTCGGACCATTGGCTCCCCAGTTCAATTGATAGGGATCGTTCACATAGTTGTTCCATTGGTCGCCGTAATATTTCCAGGAAATATGGTGGTCATTCAGGTCATCTCCGATGCTCTTCGTCGATGACGGCGGAATGGTAAATGGAGTGTTGGCGGGATTCTGGTCGGTATAGGCATTCTTGCCGTTCCCGAACCATCCCGGATTGTAGTTGTTCAGCAGATAGTAGTGACCTGCCTGGCAACGTGGATCGATCTTGAGAGCCTTCAGGTAATTCAAGATCGGCTCAACGCCTGGCTGGGAGGCGTCGGAGCAATTGCTATACGAGCCTCCACCGGACGCCGGGTTCGATGAATAGGGCGGCGGATAACCCGAGTTATAGCTGTTGCCGTATCCGTCTTCGCTGTACCAGTTGTTTGTGCCGGCAGCCGGATTGGGATCTTCGACTTCGTTGACTGTACCCTCGTCAGGATTTGTTCCGCCTTGATAGGGCTTCGTGTAAACCAGCTTGTTATTCGGTGGAACCGCGGCGTGACCTTGCGCGTTCGAGAACCAGATCGCATCGCCGTGCCCCAGCATGATGTGATTTGCGCCAGTTCCTCCATTCACTGACTGATGGAAGTTGTCGCTCATTGTGTACTTATCCGCCAAGCTCTTGAAATAAGGCACGTCTCCCTGCTGCACGTTGTAAAAGCCCAGAGCCGTTGACCCTTCACCGGTAGTCTGGGCGGTCGGGACGCTTGGCAGATAGTTGTACGTGAAACACGGAGTTTGGCCTCCATTGGAAGAGCACAGAGGAGGTTGCGTTGTTCCATTGGATCCCGCTCCTACCGTCGTTTCCACCCATGAAAACAACTTGCTATCGCACCCGGAGGGATTGTCTGTGGTTGCACGTGTCACGTCGCAATGCAGCTGCTGCCACATTTGATAGAAACGGTGAACGGGGCTCGCGGCATAAGAGTTGTACGGCAAAGTGGCGCTGTTTGTGAGCTGGAATGGCCCAGCCGGTAACGATGCGACATTGGTGATTCGCATGTCGGGCGCGTGGCTGGTTTCGTTGGTACCGCCGCTGGCTAGCGCATAATAATGTCCGGCGGGCAAGCCGCTCTCTGTCAGCTCGGCGCACTGTACCGCGGAAATTGGTGGGTTCGTGTTGCAGGGATTCGTGCCCCCGAAATACCCATTCGGACTGCTGGGCCCGCCGGCCAGCGGAGCCGGCAGAACGTTATTCGGCATTTCCTGGGTTGGCGGAGACAGTAGGAAGCTGTCGCCATTGGTGCCCCACAATTGTTCGGCTTTGTTGAAATTGGGACCGGGCACGGCGTTCTTGTCCGCGTCTAGTTTGATGATCCCTTCAGACAAGAGATTGTTCACAGTTTCCCCACCTTTCGGCACATAAGTGGCGAAGACGTGGTCGAAACTGCGATTTTCTCCAATGATCACGATAACGTGCTTGATCGGCGAGGTGGTTGCTGAATCAGCTGAGGATGGTTGCGGGCCCGCGGCATAGGCGAATGGCCCGAATGTGAACTGCAGCATAGCCAGGCCAGCCAGCCCGAGCCGCAGGCACTGTGCCCCCTTTGAAGCGTAAGACCTGAGAGTCATTGTTCCTCCTAAATCTGTCTGAGTTTGCGTTGAAGTAGAACAGCAAGTTGCCGAGTGATCTGAATTTTCCTAGCGAGTCTGTCGCCCCGGGTCGTACCTCGTTTCGTTGGATTTGCTTCAAGAAATTCTTTGGGTATTTGTCCCTTCAGCGTTCAACACGAATCACGCCCATCATGCCTCCGTCCTCGTGCTCGAGAAGATGGCAGTGATACACAAAATCTCCAACGGTGTTGGGATCGCGAAAATCCATCCGCAATCTCACGCTGGGATACTCCAAAGCTTTACCGTCGTAGTACGGAACGTTTACCGTGTCGCGAAGAAAAGGTTCATTCACGGGATGGCCGCGATAGTCGAGAAGCAGAAAATGCATCTGATGGATATGAAATGCGTGCAGTTCATTCGAGCGGTTTTCAATGATCCAATCCTCAACTGTTCCCTGCTTGGCGATGATGTTCGGTGTTTTGTCTTTAGGGTCGAATGCGCGCGGAGTTTGACCCTCGACAGTCAGATAAAATTCGGTGGCACTGTTCGGATTGTTTGGATCAAGCAGCTTCTCGGAAAAATAGAGCCTGCGCGTCCGGACAGGGGCGACGTTCCCCAGCCATTGTTCCTTCGCAGCGGCCATCGGCTCGCTCGTGTCAGCAAAATCCGAACGTGGCTCTGGCGCATCATCGGAGGCTTTGATCAGGGCGATGGTGCGGTTCGGATCGTTCTCGCCGCCCGGTCCTGTATCGACCGACCGCGTGACCAGGAGTGCGGTACCACCCGGCGCCGGCGCCTTGACGATGAATTCCACTCGCGCCCCCGGGGGTACCGCAAGGTGTGTTTGCGGATCGACGAAGTCCGGCGACAGACCGACTCGGTTCAGAGGTACGCCATCGAGCGCAACCAGGCCGAGTGGCCGCGGAGTGCGTCCAATGAGTACTGCGAGGTTGAGGTAGGTAATCGCCGACGCATTCACGACGCGCCATAGTTGCTGCTCGTCGGGCTTCATCTCAATCACGGCGGGCGGATAGTCGGGATAGGGCACGGGAACAAAGTTGATTGAGAGGTCCTTGGCTGGTTTGCCGAATCCCGTGCCCGTGTTCGCCGCATCTCCATCGGTATCGAGAAGCACCTTCGGGACCACCGGCTCCCATTTCGCTTGTGGCGCCTTGGGATGGAGCAGGTCTTCATCCCGAATGACGAAGACCCTCTCATGCATGCCGAGAATGGCCGTGTCTGCGCGCTCGATCCCCTCGACGATGAGAGCTCCCGAGGCTCCGCCAAGTACCTGTGTTTTTGTGAAACCGTGGATATGTGGGTGATACCAGTTCAGTCCGGGCGGTTCGTTTTCAGGGATGCGAAAGCGGTATTCGAACGGCGAGCCGCCCGGTTGAACCGAAGTGTTCAGAACATCGTCCTGATGGCAAACCGGCGGAATCGTCAGCCCGTGAAAGTGAAGATTCGTCGAAACCCGCGACATTAGACCGCTGGCGCACAAACTGCCGCTGAGGTCCATTCCGGGATGAAGAGGATGAATCGAGGATGTCGCGGAATCGAAATCCTTCAGCTCGTTATTCAATCTCACAATCACAAGGTCGCCAGGATTCGCGCGAAGCGTAGGCGCTTCCTTCCCATGCGAATCGACGTAGCAGTAACGGGTCGTGCCGTCCGCGAGCCTTTCGTTCCGCACCGTCAGATCGACCTTGAGCACACCGTGATGGCTTCGCAGATCTTGTGGCTCGCCCACGACAGCGCCAACATCTGGGCGCGGACACTGACCCATCAACGGCCGGACTGGAAAGACGCCGGCTAACGTCAACCACCAAAGAGACGCCGTAATCGTTCTGGAGAGGCTCATGCAGATCGAAGAATCTTCGCTTGTGACCCCATTACTGATCCGCCGCTACCGCAGGCGTGTACGGTCGAACGGAGTTCCCACACGAATCCGTAAGACGTTGTCACTAAGGCTGAACTGGAAGAATTACGGTGAAGTGAAGCGAGGATGAATTCCTGATGAAAAAGCTTCCACAGGGCGCAGCTGAAGAGATAAGGCTAGTACCCGCAGGCGAAGGGCTTAGCGAGTACATGATGCACTGTATCCACGAACAAACCCGTGGTTGCTAAAGTCAAGCGCGTTCGATCTGCTCTGAGGCTGAGGAGAGTGATATGAACTTCCGAGTTGAACGTCTGACAGTAGTCGCGCTAGCGACGCTGGCGCTTTTGCTGTTCGTCACCGTGCCCCATTTACATGCGGATGATAGAGCTAACTGCCAACACGCAATCGAGAAAGCGGAAGCAAGACTAGATAAGGCAATCCACGACCACGGGGATCACAGCCGGGAAGCCGACCAACGGCGCCACGATCTTAATGTCGAGCGGCAACACTGCTGGGACCGATTCCATGAGTGGTGGAATGGAAAGGAACACCGTTGGGAGAAGGAGCGTTGGCAGGAAGACCACCGTTGACCAGATGACGGAACCTGGATGCGGGAGCTCCCGTCGTCTTCTGCTGCCAGAGTTCACTTGCACCGCAGTTCAGGACAGCCAGCTTGCCCGCAATAATGGAATCAATTGCGGGTAAGCTCGCCTTCCAATACGCCGGTGATGGTGACGAAGCGAATGACCCCCTGGGCGTCCTGGAAGACTAAAGCGGTGTTCCCATTTCTCACGACGGCTGAGACGAGATGTCCATAGGATCTCGGAATTCCGCCGTGGGTCGGCGTTTGATCGTAACGCGCAAGCTCCCCCTCTTTCATCCCGGTGATGCTGACGAACCGGATCACGCCTTGATCGTCCTCGAACACCAACCCGGTCCCGATGGAGTCGGCAATCGCGGTCACCATACGCCCATAGGATTTCGGAACGGTGCCCTCAGTGATCGGCTGCGCTTGTGAAGCGACAGTCCGCGGCGAGCCCGCCAGATAGGCAGCCATCGCAACCACAGCGATTCCCATAATTTTTGTCAGTCGCATTCTCATTCTCTTCTCCATCCCGTTCACGGCTCTACAAGAATCTTGTGCATCATCCCGAGATCTTCGTGTAACAAAATGTGGCAGTGGAAAACGAACGTCCCCGCCGTGGTGGGATCCCGGAAATCCATCCTAACTTTCACGCTGTGATACGGCCCTTTTCCATCCCAATAGGGAATCGTCACGGTGTCGAGCATGTCCTGATTGGGCGCTGGTTTTCCGTCAACCTCCAACAACTTAAAGTGAATCTGGTGGATGTGAAAAGCATGTGTCTCGAGAGCTCGGTTCTCAATTGTCCAGTCTTCCACGGCGCCGACCTTCGTCACGATCACAGGTTTCTCGTTGGGATCGAAAACTCTCTGGGGTTGACCCTCGACTGTGATGTAAAACTGAATCGGCCCGTTCGTGCCGCCGAACTCCTCGGAGAAGTAAAGCTTGCGTTGAGCGGTAGGAGCCTGGTCCGAAAGGTTCGAAAACTTTAAATTCTGGAAGTTGCCCGGAGTAGATGCTTTCGGTATGCGGGAAGCCATGCCATTGCTCGAGAGTTCAATATCTGCAAGAGTCTGCCCCTGATCGACGTTGCCGGTTGGGCCAGTTTGGTAGGTGTTTGTGATCAGTGAGGCGCTGGCGCCTGACGGCGGTGCGGCGACAATGAACTCAGCACGTCCTGCCGGCGGAATCAGGATCTGATTCTGTTTGCGAGTTTGCGCCAGTGGGTATCCATCCAGCGCGATCAGTTCCAGCGGCTGCGGTTGTCCGTTCACCACCACTTGAAGTTCCAAAAAGTTTTGCAGAGTAGCGTTGGCAATCCGCCAGAATTGGCTCTCTCCGGGATTCATCTGAATAATCGGCTTCGAGCCAATGACCGGCGCGACCTCATAATTCAGCGAAAGCTGATACGGCCCCGGCACCCAAGGCACAAGAAACTGCTGCCGAACGACGAACACTCTCTCGGTGAGGCCTGCAACCTCGGGCCGGTATTTTTCCATCCCTCCGACAATTAGAGCGCCCGCAGCCCCGCCATTGACCTGAAATTCGGTGAACCCGTGCACGTGAGGGTGATACCAATAAAGCCCCGGCGGCTCTGAAGTTGGTATCTGAATTTGGTAAGGAAATCCCCCTGTGCCCGGCTGGATCAGAGTGTTGATCACATCGTCCTGATGGCAGGTCGGAGGGATGTTCATTCCGTGGAAGTGAACGTTCGTGGAGTTCACTGTCGCCG
>Ga0335081_10013301_pt1 | contig 13303 bp, 13 predicted proteins | sample Lox_Sample_35_FD_206713 | JGI IMG/M metagenome (GOLD analysis project Ga0335081, IMG submission 206713) | Soil microbial communities from Loxahatchee National Wildlife Refuge, Florida, United States - Lox_Sample_3.5 | ecosystem: Environmental > Terrestrial > Soil > Wetlands | place: USA...
TTACACCTTCCACCAAGGCCCCGGAAGGGAGGCATGACAAGCCAATAACAAAAAAAGAGATGGCGGATACGATCGGTTCCAAACTGACAGAGAAGATCATTGGAATAAGCCTTGCAATATATACAAGGGCATCAAGGCTTGCCGAAGAAGCGGGCATTATCGTTGCCGACACCAAGCTGGAATTTGGCATCATAGAAGACAAGCTGATCCTGATTGATGAACTGCTGACACCTGATTCATCCAGATTCTGGCCAAAAGATGACTATGAAGAGGGCAGACCGCAAAGGAGCTTCGACAAACAGTTCTTGCGGGATTACCTGATTTCCATCAAATGGAACCAAAAACCGCCCGCCCCAGAACTTCCCGACGAGATTATTGAACAGACAAGGAAAAAATACGGGGAAGCATTGAAAAGGCTTGTCGGATAAGCGTGTCCATCTCTTGACATCTTCGAAAAGATTGTTATGTTAGTGTGTAAATTGTGCATGGTTGTTTACTTGTTGAATAATGTCAAAAAAGCTACCGAACTATAAGGACAAACAATACACCCTTTACATAAAACAGTATCCGGATAAGGATCTCATCGCATACGGAGATGGATTTCTCGAAGCGGGGAGAATTTCCGATGCCATTGATTTCTACCAAAAGGCCAACTACGTTCAGGGTCTGGAAAAAATTAAAAACATTGCGGAAGTATCGGGGGATGTAATGCTTCTTCAACAGGTTCAGAAGCCTTTGAAGCAAACCATCAATGAGGAAACGTGGGCAGCAATAGGACAACGCGCCCTGGAGTTGAAGAAATACTTGTTCGCCCTTTATGCCTTCGAAAAAAGCGATAATGGCAGCATGGTCGGACGCATAAAGGAAATAATCAAATCGGAGGACGACGTTAAGCATTGATGTCAAAGCGCTGCTATTATGAATGCCTCGGAGTCGATCGACAAGCTTCCGACGAGGAAATCAAGAAGAATTATAGAAAACTGGCTATGCAGTATCACCCGGACAGAAACCCGGGCGATAAAGATGCGGAGGAAAAATTCAAAGAGGCGGCAGAAGCATACGAAGTCTTAAGCGATAAAGAGAAAAGGGATATTTATGACCGTTACGGTCATGAAGGACTCAATGGCATAGGATTCAGGGGATTCTCAGGTTTTGACGATATATTTGCAAGTTTTAGTGACATTTTCCAGGACGTCTTTGGTTTTGGTGCGGGAAGTTCAAAATCAAGAACGGCCCGACGTGCAGGAGCCGATCTCCGTTATGATCTCAAAATATCTTTTATGGACGCTGCTTTCGGGATCTCCAGGGATATCGACATCCAGAAAACTCAGAGTTGCTCACAATGCCAAGGCACTGGTGCTGCACCGGGAAGCGCACCAGAAACATGCCGCCATTGCGCTGGCAGGGGCCAGGTAATACAGTCAAGCGGCTTTTTCACGATCAGCACCACATGCCCTCAATGCCGGGGACAGGGCAGAGTCATAACAAAATTGTGCTCAGGCTGCATGGGAGCGGGCAGAGAAAGAGTTGAGAAAACTGTACATCTTAAGATACCAGCTGGCGTCGAAACGGGTTCGCGGTTGAGACTTCGCGGGGAAGGCGAAGATGGAGAATATGGGGGGCCGCGAGGCGATCTTTATGTGTTTATCAATGTGGAGGCTCATGAATTTTTTGAGAGAAGAGACAGCGATATATATTGTCAGATCCCCATTTCATTTGTCCAGGCAACGCTTGGTGCGACAATTGATGTGCCAACCCTCAATGGCACAGAAAGGCTCAAGATTTCGCGTGGAACCCAGAATGGCGCCATATTACGCCTGAAAGGAAAAGGTATTCCAAACCTGAGGGGATACGGGCGCGGGGATCAGATAATTGAAACTGTAGTAAAGATACCCGTCAACCTGAATAAGGAGCAGGAAGAACTTCTGAGGAAATTTGCCAAATTGAACGGCGAATTATGACCCCTCTCATTCCATCACTCGACACTTATGATTTTCCCTGCAGAACTCTACTATATCAACCACTGGCTCGGCCGACCTATACGAAACCCACAATAAGAAAAAATGGACAATTGGTGAAACATCATTTATAAGATGGCTGGTCGCCTTAAGCGAGCCTGCGGTCCTAGCAGCATCCTTCGCAAGAAAGATGCAACAACCTATTTTTTATGGAAAGGGGGTTCTATGATTATAAGAAAACACTCGTTAGCATTATTAATCATCGTAATTTTTTTCACTTCCGGCTGTGCTGCCGCTGTGGTGGGCGGCGCCGCCGCTGGTGCAGGTTCAGGAACATATTTCTACATCAACGGCGAGCTCAAAACAGATTACTACTATTCTCTTGACAAAGTATGGGCAGCCTGTGAAAAAACCGTGGAAAATATGCGCGGTTCGAATGTCGAACCACTCAAGGAGATAGGTTCAGGCAAGATAACGGCGACGATTGAGAATGAAAAGGTTCAGATCAGCATAACTTATAAGGCGAAAAATGTCACAACCGTCTCCATACGGGTAGGCGTCATGGGTGACAGACTTGCATCCCAGCTCATGCATGACAAAATCGCCGAGAACCTCGTGCATAAAAAGTCCGAGTAGTGTCCATATGCCTATATTCATTAGCAGGAATATGTGATGAAAAAGAAACTGGCGCTGGGAATTATTCTCGGCGCTATTCTCGTCTATCTATCTATCAGGGGAATCCATTACCAAGACGTCGCCCAAGGCTTCAGGACTATCAGGTATCGATATGCGCTGCCCGCTTTGATAAGCCTGTTTCTCGTCCAGGCCTTCAGGTCATTCCGCTGGGGCGTTATATTGAGTCCCATTGTCAAGGTCGACCAACTTTCTCTATTCTCCGTGACAAGCGTGGGGTTCCTCGCAATCACTGCCATTCCGGCACGTCTCGGGGAACTGGCGCGTCCCTATCTTATCACAAAAAAAAGTCAAATCAGAATGAGCGCCGCTGTAGGTACCATCCTTGTGGAGCGCGTATTCGATTGTCTCACAGTGCTCTTGATGTTCCTCTTTGTGTTATCCTTTGCACCCCTTCCCCTATGGCTAATTAGATCGAGTATGATATTTTTGGGCATTACTCTTCTCATATTGGCCGGCATGACTTTCATGATAGTAAAGAGAGAGGCGTCTCTCAGGATTTTGAATTGTACCTTCAGGCGACTCCCCGAGAGGTATACCCTGAAACTTAACAATTTGTTCCATCAGCTCGTCGACGGATTCCAAATCATAACCCATCCGGGACGGCTCTTCCAAGTCATCTCTCTGTCAATCGTGATATGGCTGATGGATGTCGCAGCAATATACTTTATGTTCCTGGCGTCGGGCTTCGCCCTGCCCTTTGCCGCCCCTTTTATCATAATGATTATTCTTATGATAGGGATTACCATACCTGCGGCCCCTGGTTTTGTGGGCAACTGGCATTTCGCTTGTATCCTGGGACTCTCCTTGTTCGGAATTCCCAAGGCAGAGGCATTCACCTTCTCCGTCATGTTCCATATCATATGTGTGGGGCTGCTAATAGTTCTGGGACTGTTGTTTCTTCCCTCAAACAGATTTTCTCTCTCTGATTTAAGCGGGCAGGAAAACTAACGTTCTATTGTTTCGGGATATCGTCGAGACCGTACCTCTTGATCTTCCTGTGAAGGTTGCTACGCTCTAAACCGATGGCCTCCGCAGTCTTTGAGATATTTCCGTCAAACTCCCTCAGCTTCTTTATAATATATTCCTTCTCGAAATCCATTTTCGCCGACCTGAAGGAGTCTGTTGCAAACAACGGAACGACTTCATCGGGCGTTTGAGGGCTTTCTTCTGTCAGAAGGGGAATGTCATTTGTCGTGATCTCGCTGTGCGGCGCCATGATGACGAGCCTCTCAATAAAATTTTTCAATTCCCTCACATTGCCCGGCCAATCATGCTCCATAAGTTTGGTCATTGCGTCACCGGAAATTGCTTTCTCCTCTTCATGTTCCTTCAGGCTGAATTCCTTCAGAAACCAATTAGCTAATACAGGAATGTCCTCCTTCCGTTCCCTCAATGGCGGAACCCTCAGAGGTATGACGTTGAGCCTGTAGTAAAGATCCTGCCTGAATCTTCCCGCTTCCATTTCCTGTTCGAGATCCTTGTTGGTGGCAGCAAGCACTCTAACATCTGTAGGTATGAAGGTGTTTCCCCCCACCCTCTCGAATTTCTTCTCCTGAAGAATTCTAAGAATCTTCGCCTGTGCCTTCAAGCTCATGTCCGCCACTTCATCAAGGAAGAGAGTCCCTTCATGAGCAAGATCAAATTTCCCCCTCTTTTTCTCAGTTGCGCCTGTAAACGCACCTTTTTCATGGCCGAACAGTTCACTTTCTATCAGGTCCTCCGGAATAGCCGCGCAGTTTACTTCAACAAAAGGCTTATACGCCCTCTTACTCAACCTGTGTATCGATCGGGCCACGAGTTCCTTGCCCGTACCATTTTCCCCCATGATCAAGATCCACGCATTCGTGGGCGCAACAATACTGATCATTTCTTTCAATTCGGCAATCGGTGCACTGTTACCCGTAAGTTCATAGTCCTGGCTGATCTTCTCTCTTAATAATTTATTTTCTTCTTCCAAATTAATCAACTCAAACACATGATTAACGACTAGTAAGATCTTCTCCATGGACAAGGGCTTTTCAAAAAAATCAAAGGCTCCCAGCTTCGTAGCCTTGACCGCCGTTTCAATAGTTCCATGGCCGGATATCATTATAACCCTTGTCTGGGGGTATTGTGATTTGATCATCTTGAGGGTCTCGATGCCGTCAATGCCGGGAAGCCATATATCCAGAATAACAAGACTGGGCAGTTCTTCTTTGATGACTTTAAGGGCTTCTTCGCCAGACTCCGCTGTTAGGACTTCATATCCCTCGTCTGCCAAGATGGACGCCAGGGATTGGCATATACTCTTTTCATCGTCTACAATCAGTACTGTTCTTTGCATAATTCAACAAAAACGCAATTTATCTGCTTTACACCCGTAAATTATTAATGACTTTTAGCCTGATCACTGCCCTCCGGAATCGGCAATTCGAAAGCCACAATGGTTCCTGCAGGCACGTTATCCCGCACACTCACATGACCGTGGTGATCCGATATAATCGTGCTCACTATGGCGAGACCCAGCCCCGTGCCAGTTCTTTTGGTAGAAAAGTAGGGCTCAAACATCTTCGCCTTATAACTGTAAGGAACGCCATAGCCGTCGTCTGCTACCTCGACTTTGGCCTTTCTGTAGCTTTTATCAAAAGTAGTTCTGACCATAATGTGTCCATTATTTTTGCTCACGGCGGCAACTGCATTATCCAGAAGATTGATCATGACGCGTTTAATCTGCTCTGAGTCAAGGTTCACCTTTGGTATATCCTGATCTTGCTGAAATTCAAAATTGATGTCTTTGTGAGCATCCTGAAAAAGAACGATGGAATCGCATATGACTTCATTGAGGTCGCTGAGAACAGGGTTGGTGACGGGAAGTTGAGCATAACGGGAAAAGGCATTGACCAGGTTTTTTAACACGTCAACCTGATCTATTATTGTCTTGGTACATTCATGAAAAATAGCACCGTCATCACCCAGCCTTTCGCCGTATTTCTTCTGCAATCGCTGGGCTGATAGTTGCACAGGCGTCAATGGGTTCTTGATCTCGTGGGCCATTCTGCGTGCAACCTCTCTCCATGCCGCCGCCCTTTCGGCCTTACGTATCTGCGTGAGGTCTTCAAAGACTACCACCATGCCCATATAATTTCCGTCATCGTCACTTATCCGCGTTATCGTCATCAGCACCGTCAAGACCTTGCCTTTCAGCATCAACTCCATTTGTCTTTCTATAAAATTTGTGCCGTTCTCTTTCAGTTCCTTGGACAGTTCATCCACTACAGCCAAGTCTTCCGCAATTAACACATCCTGGAATCGTCTGTTGAGGACTTTTTCTGTCTTTATGTCTAACATCTTTTCTGCGGCTTTGTTGATTATTGTGATGACGTCATAACGATCAATGGAAACAACTCCGGCGGAGACATTCCCGAGAACTGTTTCCATATACTTTCTCCGTTGCTCAAGATCTATGTTCGCCTGTTCCAGCCCTTCTTTACTTCTTTTTAGATCTTTCGTCATCTTATTGAAGGAATCCACGAGAATGCCTATCTCATCATCCGCAACTATATCGATCTGATGGTCCAGTTCTCCACGGGCCACTTTATTCGTTGCTTCAGCGAGATCCTGTATTGGTACTGTGATGCCTTTGGCGAGATACAGTCCAAACCATGTGGCGGAAAAAATGACTAAAAATGTCACGATGAAAAGCGTAATGATATAGGTAAACTTAATGGGATTCTTCAGCAGTGTAATCTGTCCATACTGCTCTGCCGTCTTAGAAATAATTCCCATTCTATTTACGAGTTCTTTGGGGATATAATAATTAACTGCAACGACGCCGATGACCTCCCCCGGGCTCACATAGGAATAGATGGGCGCCACCCCACGAATTAAATCCCCCACTTCTGATGACTCCACAGCGGACACTTCTTGCCCCGTGAAAACTTCTTGTAGCATCTTGGGGCTGAGCGGCTTAGGTTCGATGTTGGGATTGTCGGGATCCCTTACGAGGAGACCTCTTTCCCGGTTATTAAAATACACCTCAAGCAGCCCCAGCTTATAATTCTTCTGGCGCTGTTCAATTAAGGCTTTAAGATATTCTGCCCTTTCTTCATCATAGAGGCGATTTTTCGTGATGTCGGAACTTATCTGCCTGGCATAATATTTCGCATGATCCGCGGACTGCTGATAGTAGACGTGAGCAACCTCAACGGTCTTGGTCAATGCATCGCCAATTGTAATGTTAAACCAGTTCTCTATGCTATAAGAAAAGACACTGATGGCAACTAAAAACAGGGTTACTGTAGGAATCAAGGATAAGCCGACGAACGCAGCTACGAGCTTAGTCCGGAGTTTTGATCCCAGAACGCCGCGCTTACTTTCGAAAATTAACTTGACGACATTTCTGACTATTAGAAATACGAGAAGGAGTATGAGAATTACGAGGATCAAAATGATATTGATATTTAGTATCAGACCAAAGATGAGCACATTGTTCGATATCGGAAGAATGGCTCCTGCGCGAGAGAACTGAATTCCCAGCAAGCTCACCGTGGCAATGAGAAGGATAATGACACCAATGATTATTCGTTCTCTCTTACGCCTTCTTAATTCCCGATCATCTTTTATTAAATGGTCCCTAAACATGCCTGTTAAATAATCCTCTGTCGATACCAATCAGTTTCAAAATCCCAGAGCGAAAGGAAGAACAAAACATATTCCATATGCATCGGAAGCCGTGTTTTGTCCAGTTTTGCTTTGACCATAAGATAGTAAGAACCGTTTTCCTGCAAATCTCTCAATGAGGCTACTGCAATGCCATTCAACTCAGACATGGCCTTTTTGGCTTCATCAAAATCTTCAAATTCCGATTGCCTATTTCCTCCTGTCGAAGAGATATAGAAAACCTTTTTCACATTATCATACTTAATTGTTTGTTTGACAATAACACCGGATATCTTCTCGTCGATCCAGTTCGGCCTCTCCCGGTAGAGGTCAAGCAAGAAAGTAAATGTCGTTGGTACGCCTGCGAGGATAGCTGACTCCATCCTCTTTGTATAACAATTAGTCACCTTTGCATAAACCATTACATGATCGTCACTATCAGTAATGACGATATCAGCTATCCTCGCGTCCCGACGATATGAGCTCAGGGGAAAAACAAGAAAAAAATAACAGGCGAAAAATAGAGCCAAAAAAAGAATCGGTTTACGCATACAAGCGCCCTGCGCCGACTTTGACCATTATAGACGTACAAAACTCAAAGCACATTGTTAAGCCTGAACCTGCATGTCCTCTCTTCATCAAACTATAGATTTATTTACTGTTTTGATTATTTACACGGTATAGTAGGAAACTGCACCCTAAAAAGCAAGTGTAATTTAAGGGAGGACCAGTGGGTAAATGCAAGCAGCAGCAACAGAAGCGCCTCACGCCACCGGCATCGGAGTATTTACTGTGTCGAGGATGCTGAAAGAGGGAATATTGAGAGACTTGAGCTCCTTTCCGCCGCTGTCTCCGTCGATATGACTTACTATCTTCCAGCATTCCTGGTGAGCCATCACCTCCTTGAGGAGAAAATTGTTTAACCGATGTCCTGATTTGTAAGCTACAAAATGGCCGATGATTGGCATGCCTAGAAGCGAAAGATCACCGATGGCATCAAGAATCTTGTGCTTGACGAACTCATCGGGGCATCTCAAACCTTCTTTGTTGATAACCCTTTTTTCGTCCAGTACTACCGCATTCCGGAGAGACCCCCCAAGCGCCAGGCCTTTTGCCTGAAGATATTCGACATCTCTTAAAAACCCAAAGGTCCGCGCTTGGCAGATATCCCTTTCATAAGTAACATCAGAAAAGGTCATATCATAAGACTGCTGACGGATAAGGGGATGCTCAAAATCAATCCCGTAGGTAATCTTAAACTCCGGCGACGGCAGCAGCATAGCCGTGCCTTCTCCTTCAGAGACACAAATCCTCTTTCGAATCACCAGCAATCTCTTACATTTATTTTGTATCGTTGTGCCCACGTCCTTCAAGAGGTTGACGAAAGGAAGGGCACTGCCATCCATAATGGGAATCTCCGGAGCATCTACTTCTACAACGGCATTATCGACACCCATACCGCAAAGCGCAGACAGCAGATGTTCGACCGTTGATACCGTCGCCCCATTAAGACCTATAGTTGTAGCCAGTATTGTGTCACGGACGTTCTTAAAGTCCGCCTTTATTCTTACATCGCCCGGTAAATCCTTGCGAATAAAGACAACGCCCTCATCTGCTGCGGCAGGTCTTATTGTCATGCTGACTTTTCTTCCCGAATGCAGGCCTACGTTGCGGCAGTTAATTTCTTTTTTGATAGTTCTCTGCAGGTTCATGTTTCCAATCGTCCAAGCTAAAGATAGCATTTAGTAAGCAATTAATATACCAAGAGATATTGAATCAAGCAGTGTATTACATAACATATATAAAGAACTGAATTTACGTATTATTTATTGATAGGCCGTTCATGATTATAAAGAACGCGGATCCATAGTTGTGTGTTGTAAACGACACAGTATACGCACAAGATCATAACAAGAACGGCATCCGTAAAATTCTCATAGTACATCCTCAACTGCTCCCGAAGATCTCGCGGACTCCACGTTCAATGCCCCGTTGGCAGGGTAGAATCTATCCTTTTCACTATAGACACACCCGCAGTAGGCCTGTCTGTACATGCCCATTTCCTTAGAAATCGTTTTTCCCTGGAACCAGCCCACACGAAAATCCTGGTAGTAGAACCTGATCCGATGCTCACTCGCCAAGCTCTCCCCAATATCTTTGATCATCGGGTGATTTTGAAATTTGCTATAGAGCAGTGTCGTGGTAAATCCATCAAATCTTCCCTCCTTTGCCCTATAAACCGTGCGTTGTAAACGGTCATAATAACAGTAACGACATCTGTCCTTTTCCCTGAACGCAACATTTCTGAGAAACCGTTCCAGCTCATACCCTTGTTCATATGTCACTCTCAAACCGCAACCGCCGGCATAATGTGCAAGAGTGTCCAGACGTTTCTTGTATTCACGATACGGATGGATATTAGGATTGTAGAATAACCCGTGTATATCGTGGCCATCAGATCTCAATGTCTGTAGTGGATACACGGTGCATGGCGCACAGCATATGTGCATCAAAAGCTTCATGAAGCCTGCCTTCCGATATCGAGAGTCCAAACGCTTGGGACATTTTGATCGACATATTGTTTAGCTTTTTCTGACAGCCCTTCTTCTTCAGAACAGCCCCTTTTGTTCTTCTTCCATCCAATCCCGGCAAAAATGCTCATAGGCCGTCTTTGTAGCAACCCGTCCCCTTGCTGTCCTCTGTAAATAGCCTTCCTGCAACAGATATGGCTCGTAAATGTCTTCAATTGTGGTTCTTTCTTCCCCGATTGCGGCGGAAAGACTGTCAATCCCCACAGGGCCTCCATTAAACTTATCAATGACAGTCAGCATAATCTTTCTGTCCATCTGGTCAAAGCCCTTGTTATCCACCTCGAACATTTCTAGTGCCGCAATGGCAACCTTCCTGTCGATGAATCCCTCTCCCCTGACCTGGGCAAAATCCCTCACCCTTCTGAGCAGGCGATTTGCTATACGTGGCGTTCCGCGGGAACGTTTTGCCAATTCTGCTGCACCTTCATGGTCGACTTCAATGGTTAATATCTCTGCTGATCGCTGTATTATAACAGTAAGTTCTTGAGTGGTATAAAAATCAAGTCTGAAGCTCATGCCGAACCGGTCCCGCAAAGGCGATGTAAGCAATCCGGCTCTTGTTGTCGCGCCCACTAAAGTGAATCTCGGTATCTCAAGTTTCATCGAGCGCGCCGACGGCCCCTGGCCGATGAGGATATCGATATGGTAATCTTCCATGGCTGGATATAATATTTCTTCAACGACATGAGAAAGTCTATGGATCTCATCAATGAACAGGATATCCTGATCATGCAGATTAGTGAGAATTGCCGCCAGATCTCCGGGCCTTTCCACGACAGGCCCCGAGGTCACCTTGATATCAACTCCCATCTCTCTGGACATGATGTATGCAAGCGTAGTCTTCCCGAGACCCGGGGGTCCGTATAGGAGGACATGATCAAGAACATCATTTCTCCGTTTAGCCGCTTCAATAAAAATGGAAAGATTGGCCTTGATCTTCTCCTGCCCGACATACTCCGCTAGCCTTTTCGGACGCAAAGAGCTTTCATATCCCTTTTCACCATCGAGACTCGCAGGGCTTATGAGGGGGTTCTTCTGCTCCATTTCGGTATATCCTGCTTTCCAGTATGCGTGTTGCCGTCCACCGGAATCTTCTCAGCTCACCCCGCCAAAACCTGAAGGGCCTTCTTCAGCAGAACGTCAAGAGAGGGGGATTGCGGCGATTCACCAACGATCTTGTCCAGGACTTCTTTCGCTCGAGTTGTCTTATAGCCCAGATTTACAAGGGCAGACAATGCGTCGTCCCTCAAATTGTCAAATATCACTATATCATCATCCTTGCAGATAACATCACCTGTGCCCAGTTTCACCATCTTATCTTTCAGCTCAAGGATCATCCTCTCCGCCGTTTTTTTGCCCACACCCGGTATGGATACCAACCGATTCAGATTTCCATGAGATACTGCCTTCATCAGCTCTTCTGCCGAAATACCTGAAAGGATATTCATGGCGAGCCTTGGACCTATCCCAGAGACAGAAAGCATCAACTCAAACACTTCTTTATCTTTCCCAGTACCAAACCCGAAAAGACTGATAGCATCAGGCCGCACATGGGTGTGTACATGTAGCGCCACAGGTTGGTTAGGCTCAGGAAGTGTATAGAAGGTTGTTAGAGGGACAAAGACGCGATATCCGATACCATTGGCATCTACTATGACACTGCTTGTGGCCTTGTGAATCAGTAATCCTTTTATCAGGGCAATCATCCTATACGGACACCGCTTTCAAAGAATTGGCGTGACAGATGGCAATGGCAAGGGCGTCTGCTGCATCAACCGGAGGCAGCCCGGGCAGCTTCAGTATGGCCCTGACCATGTTTTGAATCTGATTTTTTTCAGCCCTGCCGTATCCGACAACGGCCTTCTTAACTTCGAGAGGGGTATATTCGTAGACCGGTATGGAGCTGCGTGAGCCGGCAAGGATAACAACACCCCTTGTCTCTCCCTGTCTGATGAGACTCTTGACATTCTTTCCATAGAAAATATCCTCCACTACGATAGCATCGGGCAACGTATGTTTAACGACCTCCAGTAGATTGTCATATATCATCGACAGGGCCGACGACAGCGGCAAACCCTTAGCAATCTTTACTTCGCCATGAACGACATGTTTTAGTCCGCCTTTTTGCTTCTCAACAACACCATACCCTGTTACGTGAATGCCTGGATCTATGCCCAAAACTCTCAATGTTCAAGACTCGCTTAATGGACTAACTGAATGTTTCCATGATGTCGTCTGGTATGTCGAAATTGGCGTATGCATGCTGCACGTCATCATTGTCTTCCATTTTTTCCATGAGTTTAAGTATCTGCACAGCTTTGTCCCCTTCCAGTCTCACCACACTCCTGGGAACCATGGTAACCTCGGCCTTAATATACTTGAGGCCGTTATCTTCAATGGTCTTCTTGACCTGCTCAAAAAAGCCGGGGTCCGTGACAACCTCGAATTCATTCTCCTCTTCCTTGACGTCTTCGGCGCCAGCATCGAGAGCGATTTCCATCAGGGTCTCTTCGCTGACGCTCTTCTTATCAAACAGTATACTTCCCTTCTTTTCAAAAATCCAGGACACACATCCGTTCTCACCCAGGTTCCCACCGTGTTTTGAAAAGATATGCCGGATTTCTGCAACAGTCCTGTTCTTGTTGTCGGTCATTGCCTCCACGAGAACGGCGGCGCCGCCAGGACCATATCCCTCATATACAACCTCTTCGTAGCCGCCTGATCCATCGGCTCCTCCGACTCCTTTTTTAATGGCTCTATCAATATTGTCCTTGGGCATATTTTCTTCTTTTGCTGCCATGATTGCCTGTCTCAACCGTGCATTGCCCTCTGGATCCGAACCGCCCAGTCTCGCTGCGAGTGTTATTTCCTTTATTAACTTGGTAAATATCTTCCCTCTTTTTGTATCTGCAGCGCCCTTTTTTCTCTTGATTGTATTCCATTTGGAATGGCCTGACATAACGCCACATCTCCCCGTGTAGATTTTCTTCCCGGTTCAGCTTACATAGCATAAGCGCCGATATATTGTAAAACAAAAAACCCCTTCATTTCTGAAGGGGTTCGATGTATTATATCCCGGCAGCTCCCTACTCTCCCACACAGTCGCCCATGCAGTACCATCGGCGCAAGAGAGCTTAACTTCCGTGTTCGGGATGGGAACGGGTGTGTCCTCTCCGCTATAGCCACCGAAATCATATCATTATGTATGATAACAATTGCATATCGTAAATATCTGCTGAGATATTATTTATGAAATCATAAATATTATGGTCAAGCCGCACGGCCGATTAGTATCAGTAAGCTAAACACATTACTGTGCTTACACACCTGACCTATCAACCTCGTCGTCTACGAGGGGCCTTTAGTCCTGATGTCTCCATCAGAAGGGATATCTTATCTTGAGGTTGGCTTCCCGCTTAG
>Ga0335081_10013302_pt1 | contig 13302 bp, 7 predicted proteins | sample Lox_Sample_35_FD_206713 | JGI IMG/M metagenome (GOLD analysis project Ga0335081, IMG submission 206713) | Soil microbial communities from Loxahatchee National Wildlife Refuge, Florida, United States - Lox_Sample_3.5 | ecosystem: Environmental > Terrestrial > Soil > Wetlands | place: USA: Florida...
GGCCTTGTGTTCTGCAACTCCCTACTGCCCCAACTCCTCCACCGTCTCGGTTCCCGCCGGAGGCTTGAACTCAAACCTTCCATTCGCGATCTCCACGTCTTCTTTCATGCCGGCGAAACGGTATTCCGTGGAAGAACCATCCACGTCCTGGATCACAATTCGTACGATGCGATAATCGGCTGCGACCTCCAGCACAATTTCGCTGATCCGGTCCTCCATGCCCCGCGGGACGCCCCGCAAGACCACATTTCCAGCCGCCAGCGGCGTCAGGTCCGGAGCCAGCGATAGTCCGGCTAACTCCTTTTCCAGCTTAGTCTTACCAAGCAGGAAGGCCAGCGGGGAGCGCAGATCTTCAAGCTTTCGCGCCTCTGTCTTGCGGGCCTGCCGGTCCTCAGGAACGTAAAACCACGCATCTTTCCCGTTGCTGACAAACAGCTTGTCCCTGGGAGAACGGTATTCCCAGCGCATCTTGCCGGGTTTTTTCAGCCATAACGTACCGGACTCTGTCCGCTCGATCCCGGCTCCGCGGTAAACCTCGGTGAATTCCGCCTCGAGCGAGCGCAGATGGTTGTAGTGGCTGTCCACCGCCGCCGCCAGGGTCTTCACGTCTGCAGGCGCGGCCAGAGCCGTTGCGACTGCGGTCAGCAGGCACAGTATGGTTGTCAGGCGAAGCCGGCTCGCTGGCATCTCTTTAGAGTTTACGATCTAGAGTTTACGACCAGATCAGTCCAACCGCCTCTTTTCGAATCGGATACCCGCTGCTCGATATCCTCGACAGGCTCGGGAAGGGAATCGCGGGCAGGTTCCTACGAGAGAGATTCCTTGCTGCCTATTGTAAGCCGCGCCAATGGAAGCTGTCATGCCAGTGGAGAATCCGGTAGTGGTCCAGTTTGCCTTGGATGGGAAGTCTTGCTCAGCGCGCTCTTCGGGTTCTCGACGTCCTCTGCGGTAGGTCGTTGGTCTTAACCGCCGAGGTCGCGGAAATGCCCGCAGATAGCGCAGAGGAAGCAACTCCTGTTGAAACTGAACCACTACCGAGAATCCATAAGCAGCCTGAGACGCATCTCAGGGAGAGGCTCTCCCGAACCGCACGCTGTCGCCGAACAATTGCGGCAGTGTACACTGCCGACAGGAGAAAACAGGACTGATGAAGCCCGGCAAGACGCATTTCATCCACTTATTCCTAGTTCTTTCGACCATCGTTCTTGTGGCTGCCGCCCCCGCGTATGGTCAACAACAACAGCCGCAACCGCGAGGATACTTCGGCATCAACGTGGGAGAGACCTCGGACGAATTCGGCGGCCAGTGGGCAAAGACTGGCCTTGCAGGCGGCGTTGAGGGCGAATTCACGATTCTGCGCGGCGGCGGAAAAAACAACTGGCCTAGCGTGGTCGCCGGAGGCGAAGTCGTCTTTCCCACCAACACTCAGAAGCACGCCGACGAGTTTGCTATCTATGGAGGCCCGATCTTTCGCTTCGGTCAAAAATTCTCGGTGGGCTTCCACGGCCAGGTCCGAAAGATTCTGGTTCCACCCAGCAATCTGAACGGCGTCGCCTTCAACCGGCTGAATATGGAACTGCTGGAGCTGCCGCTGGTGGCGGAGTATAAGTTCAGCACCGCACCCCGGCATGCGTTTGTCCAGGCGCAGATCGCGCCCGAATTCAGCCCGCACTACAAAGCGTCGGCGCCCAACTATCCGCTTCCCAACCCCTCCTTCGACCACGGCTACTTTTATCGCGGCAGCGTGGGATACACAGTCGGCAAGTGGTACGCCAAGGCCACCTACGAATCCCGCTACTTCAAATTCACGCCGACGCTGGGCAATCCCAACCAGATCTACAACTGGCGGACCAACGCGGTGACCGGCGGCGTCGGCTTCGTGTTCTGAGCGCCGAGATCGGTTCTTCGGGGGCGATTTTTCTGCCGGGCTCCGCCCCGGGCTAGACACCCCTGCGGGCTGGCGTCCGGTTCTAAAATCGGACCGAAACAACATTTTCGTGAGCATTGTGTCTGGCACGCGCTGGACCGGGACGTGGAAATCGTGATCCGCAAGAAACCACGCTCCCGGAAGGCGGCAGGAATAACAGTGAAGGAGGAGCAGCTGCCCTGACGCTGGTTTAAGGAGCTTGCTCGTTTCGGAGAAGACCCTTTCATGGCTGGCGGACGCGGTCAGCCGTGAACACCCTGAGGAGCGGCTGACTCATGCTTGGCCGCGGTCTCGCGGGTCTGCCCATGCGGCCAGCCCCCTTTACTTTCAATGCTTTAGCTCCGTATAATCCTGCCAGCAACCGCTAAACCTCGAATTTGCACCATTCGTTGGGATATGGATGCGCGATTCCTCGTCCTTGCAATAGGATAGCTGCAGTCTAAACCCAGGGAAAAGTGTTGGAACCCAGGCGTTAAAACCCAGGGCCGTTCCCAGGGACAGCCATTGTTTTGCGCCTCAGGTTTCTGAGGCTGTGGGAGTAAAGCAAGTTCCTTGCGGCAAGCCGCTTGGATATGAAAAAGCAGGTTCCTTAGGGGTGTTGCCGGGGCTTTGCCCGGTTTGGAATGACAAAGGTTCACGTGGTAGGGCTGGAAGCTAGCAGCGAGAAGCTTACGAACCAGGAGCGAACGTCATCATGCGCAAGCCGATTAAATATGTAGAGAAAGCAGCCGTTGCCGCCGCCAAGGCCACATGGGTGGTGTTTGAGCGTTTGAACCGCATCAGGCCCAACCCGTCGCCGACTCCGAAGTGGAGTGACAAGCCCCTGCTTAAATCCTACGAGAAGTCGAAGCCACCCCTGGGCTGGCCGCGCACGACCGATTCGCTCTGCCCGAAGTGCGTTCCGGAAATTCGCCAGCAGATTCTCGATGGCCACCTGCCGCACGAAATCCTGCTCAATGAAAAGGTCGGCGAAGTCAAGGCACAGATTATCGAGCGCGACGGCAAGATCCTGATGGTGAAGGACTGCCCGAAGCACGGCCACTTCGAGGACGTCATGTCGGTGGACACGGAATTCTCGAAGCACCTGGAAGATGTTTTCCCGGGCCGCGACATTCGCGCGCACAACGACGAGGGGCTGCACAATCACGGCTCCTCCACGGTGAAGTACGGCCGTGGCGCCGTGCTCACCATTGACCTGACCAACCGCTGCAACATGATGTGCGATCCCTGCTTCATGGACGCGAACCAGGTCGGCTTCGTCCACGAACTGACGTGGGAAGAAATCAAGACCATGCTCGATAACGCCGTTACTATCAAGCCGCACCGGCAGATGAGCGTGCAATTCTCAGGCGGCGAGCCCACGCTGTCTCCGTACTTCCTCGACGCGGTTCGCTACGCGCGGAAAGTTGGATACAACTCGGTGCAGGCGGCGACCAACGGCATCGAATTCGCCAAGAGCTTCGAGTTTTGCCAGCAGGCGGTTGAGGCCGGCATGCGCTACGCCTACCTCCAGTTTGACGGCATCGGCAACGCCGCCAATGCGCACCGCGCGGTGGGCAACCTGTTCGACGTGAAGCTGAAGGCGATCGAGAACCTGCACAAGGCGGGATGCGAAATCGTCCCGGTGATCACCATCGTGAACGGCATCAATAACGAGCAGGTGGGGCGCATCGTCAAGTTCGCGCTCGACAATCCGAAGACGATCAGCTTCCTGAGCTTCCAGCCCGTCAGCTTTACCGGACGCGACGAGGCCATCACCGATGAGCGCCGCGTGGCCCAGCGCTATACGTTGTCGCACCTGGCGCACGACGTGAAGGATCAGACCGGCCTGGGCGAGCCCGCGCGCGACTGGTTCCCGATCAGCTTTATGGGAACGTTCAGCGACTGGGGCGACCTGATGCATGCCCAGGACGCGAAGAATGACTGGGGCCAGCTGAGCTGCGGGTGCCATCCCAACTGCGGCACCGGCATGGCGGTCATGATTGACAAGGAAACGAAGGAATCCGTGCCGGTCACGGCTTTCCTGCACGGCGACCAACTGGCGAAGGACATTGCCAAGGTCAACGACGCGGCGCGCGGCAAGTTCTGGACCGTATTCGGCATGGCGCTCTGCCTGATGAAGAACTACGACCCGTTCCAGGCGCCGACGCATTTCAAGCTGATTGACCTGCTGCGCAAGTTCGACAAGAACTATAACGCGACGGGACACAACTACGGCAAGGTTGGTCCGGACCGCACGATTGACGACGTGATGAAGCGGCGCACGGGCGACCGCTGGAATTTCCTGTTCGTCGCCGGCATGTGGTTCCAGGATCTGTTCAACTACGACTTCCGCCGGACCGAGCAGTGCATCATTCCCTACGCCACGCAGGAGGGTGAGATTTCGTTCTGCGCCTACAACACGGGCGTGGGATGGCGGAACATCATCGAAAAGATGCACATGACCGCCACGCTCACCAAGTGGTACGAGGAGCACGGGCGGCACGAGATTTTCGCCGGCGGCAAAAAAGTGAAGATGGAAGAACAGCACGTCGACTACCTGAAGCTGCGCGAAGAGATCGTGACCAATGAACTGCAACACGATCTGGACAAGCTGGGCATCGCCAAGACCGCGCGCGAAGAAAAAATTCGCGCCCGGGACGCCAAGCAGAAGGCAGCCTCCGAAGCGCGCGGGCCGCAGAAAAACGACGAGGCCTACAACGCGCGCATGGCGTCGCTGTATCGCGAAGTCGTGCTGAAAGAAAAGCCGGTGCAGTCGCAGGACGGGTTCATTCCCCTGGGCGCGCTGGCGACGCCCGCACTGGCGAAGCCGAACGGAAATGGAAACGGAAACGGAGCCTCGGCACCGAAGCCCGAGGTTGCCGAGCCGGTGGCGGGAGACTAACAGCAGTTCGCAGTTGCCAGTCAGTTCCCAGTTGTCAAATCTCTGTTGACGACGGCTGCCGCAAGGCGGCCGTTCTGTTTGTGGGACGGCGCGGTCTGCTTCGACGGTAGTGTCCTAATACTACTGTTAGGACACCACCGCTTCGACTGCGGCATGACCGGTCCTTATCGCGGTGTGTTAAATTGAAGAATTGTGGGCGCGTAGCTCAGGTGGTAGAGCAATGCCCTTTTAAGGCATGGGTCGCAGGTTCGAATCCTGCCGCGCTCACCAAATTAGAGGTCCTTCGGCGAAGACTCAGGATTTCGGCAGCCGGCTCCCCGCTAGGCTGATGCCGGCTAAAACGCCTCAGGTTCGAATCCTGCCGCGCTCACCGAAGACCTCTCGCCCGATTCGTTCCACGGCCCCTGTCGCTTCAGATGAGTTTCGTTATGCCTTGCAGTTACGCAATCTACAAAGAGCGACGGCTGATCATCACCAAGGTTTGGGATCGCCTGGCCTTTGCCGAGCTCAGGGCGCATCAGGAAGAATTCCGAAACGACCCCGATTTCAGCCCCGACTTCAATCTTCTGATCGACGCAACCGGGGCCACCGCGCTCGACCTGTCGAGAGACGAGGCCAGAACCATCACCAGCCAGGGACTGTTCTCTCCGACAGCGCGGCGTGCTTTTTTGGCGTCCAGCCCGGCGATCTTCGGCATGGGGCGGCTGTTAGGTGTCTATAGCGCCATGGCCATCAAGGCGGACCAAACTCACGTCTTCTACGACCGGGCTGCAGCTTTGCAGTGGCTCGGGGTAGAAGGGGACCCGGAAGGAAAGAAATGAAGTCTGGGACTATCCTTCGCGACGTGCGCGGGACAGAGGCGCGGCTGTCCCAAAAGAATTGAGATATTTTCCACTCCGCTCCAGCTAATTCCCACCACACACAGGGCGAAAATTGCACCAAAAGCGGTGCGGTTTGTGCGTATTACTGGGTTTTCATTACTTGGGTAATTAGAGCGCTGTCCTTTTGTGTAGCCATTCCCGTTTCCGTAATGTAGACATTGTCATGTCTACGCTGTAAACGAAATTAGGGGTTCGTTCCCACCCGCCGGAAACGGCGTGAAATGCAGTAAGGAGCTGTTTTCGAAAGGCAGTCATGCGTACGAAAAGGAATTGGATGCAGCGCCTGGCGCGCAAGTGCCGCGGACTGCTGCCGGTCGTCCTGGTTTTGTCTGCTCTGGCCTTCGCCGACATCCGAAAGCCTGTAGCCAATCCCGACCCCGAATATCCCGAGATCGCCCGCCGCATGAACATCACGGGCACGGTGAAGGTGGAAATCGTGATTTCCGCAGACGGAACGATCAAAGAGATGAAGATTCTCGGCGGCCACCCCGTGCTGGTGGACGCGGTGCAAAGAGCTCTCAAGAAGTGGAAGTACGCACCCGCCGGGTCGGAAACGACCATGCAACTGGACTTCAAGTTCTAGTCGTTCGGACTAGGTTCCCGGAAACGGTTTGAGAGGAGTGAGTGGTATGCGTAAGGCAAAGGTAGTCATTCTGTTGCTGGCAAGCTGGCTCTGGGCCCAGCCCGGGGCTGCCCAGAACGTTTCCACTGCCAATCTGCGAGGCACGGTGAAAAACAGCGCCAGCGGCGGCGTGGGAGCGGCCACGGTTACGGTGCGCGACGACGCACACAATCTGCAGCGCACCAGCAAAACCAACTCTGAGGGGGCGTTTCTGTTTCCTCTGTTGCCGCCGGGAAGTTATACGGTGACTGCGGAAGCCGACGGGTACAGCCGGGCTTCGGTGGCCGACGTCGTGCTCACGGTGGGCGCGGACCAAATAGTTCCGCTGACGCTGGGGGCGCCGGAAGCCGTCGTATCGGTGGTGGTGAATACGGACCGGCCGCTGCAACTGGAGACGGCACGTTCCTCGACGACTACGACCACTACGCGCGACCAGATTGACAATCTGCCAATCAACGGACGCAACTACGTGCAGTTCACTCTGACCGATCCTCAGATCAAGACTGACAGCGCTCCGTTTGTCACAGTGGCTCCGACTTCGGGGCTCAGCTTTCAAGGCGCGCGGGCGCGATCGAACCTGGTGAATGTGGACGGCGGAGACGCCGAAGACAGCATCATCAACGGAATCCGCTCCACCGTTTCGCAGGATGGTGTGCAGGAGTTTCAAGTATTGACCAACAGCTTCGCTCCCGAATACGGACGGGCGGCGGGTGGCGTGGTGAACATTGTCACCCGCGCCGGCAGCAACGATTTTCACGGTTCGGCATTCGGATATCTGCGGGATCGCTCGCTGCAGGCGGCGAATCCCTTCAGCACGGTGCCGAATCCTGCCTACACCAGAGTGCAATCTGGGGTGGTGTTTGGCGGCCCGATTCGCAAGGATCGGATGTACTACTTCTTCTCTTACGAGACAACACACCGTGAAGAGACCGGGTTCTCGACGATTGGCGCCGACAACTTCGGGCTGGTCAACATTGACGCCTCGCGCTTCCTGGGCGCGGGGACAACGATCCAGGGAACGCCCGATCAGGCGGCGTTCCTGAGCAACGCGCAAACGCCGGTGAATGCTGGCACGGTTCAGTATGCGCAAATGGTGGGCGCGGCGTCGGCGACGGCTGTCTCTGGAACACCAGGCGTTTCCACGTTTGCCAGTTCCGGCGCGACCCTCCCGACGAGCTACGTTCCACTCAACAGCATGATCGGCAACTATCCTGTGAAAGAGGGAACCAGCCTGTGGGGCCTGCGGCTGGACTACAAACTCAACGAAATGCAGCAGCTTTTCCTGCGGACGAACATCAGCCCGAGCACGGTGACAGGACTCACCAGCCAGTTGCAGGGCGAGGATCCGGGCCAGTCGGGTTTCAGCCGCACCGATCAGCAGACCTATCGCGACGTAACGATTCTGGGAACTTACATGGCGCTGATCGGCGCTTCGAAATTCAACGAACTCCGGTTCCAGTTTTCGCGGCGGGGGCTGGGACTCGACCCGGCGGCGACGGCAGAAGCGCAAGCCGTGGGGATTGACATTCTCGGTGACAGCCAGGCTTTTTTCGGACACGACCCGCTCGCCGCGGCGCACCGCAGCGAGCAGCGCTTTCAGCTGAGCGACGGCTTCAGCTGGACACACGGCAATCACAGCGTAAAGCTGGGCGAAGACTTCAACTACCTGCCGCTGAGCGTGCAGGCAACAACCGAATTCGCCGGCGACTATGCGTTCGGCAATATGAGCCTGGTTCCCGGCATGCCGGCATTCTCCGGAGCTCAGATGTACGGCTTGGGCTTGCCGCAGACGTTTACCCAGGGACTGGGCACGCCCAACACCAGGTTCATCGACAAGATGGTGGGCGCCTATGTCCAGGACGCGTGGAAGGTGCATTCGAACCTGACCCTGAATTATGGCGTGCGCTACGATATCGAGTTCACTCCAACGTTCCCCGCCTCGACCAATATGGCGGCGGCTGCGCAGCAGGCCATGGGGACCGTGCGCGGGCTGCCGGTGGATACCAAGGACTTTGCACCACGGCTGGGGCTCGCCTGGGACCCGGCCAATGACGGCAAGATAGTGGTGCGGGCTTCCTACGGCCTGTTCTACGATCGCACGCCGCTCGAGATCGCGTACCAATCGGCAGTGTTCGATGGTTCGCAGACGCCTTTCGTGACCATGCTGCAAGGAGCGCCTTGCCAGACCGGTTCGACGCCGACGTACGATCCGACTCTGTTCAACGCTCCCAATGTTTTTCAGGGAATCGTGGCGGAATGTTTCGGGAGCGTCCCGGGATACTTGCCGCAGCAGCAGCGCTTTGACCCCACGAATTCGTTCCTGATCTCGACGCTGACCAACCAGGGCTATCTAGGTCAGCAATACTTTGAGCCGCTGTTGGCGCAGCCCATCGCGATGCCCACCGCGGCCAACTTCCGCACGCCGTATTCCGAGCAGGCAGACCTGCAAATCGAGCGGCAAATGAATAAGGGATACACGGTGCGGCTGGCCTACGATTACAAGGCCGGCCATCACCTTTACCAGGAAGAAAACATCAACCAGATCAACGAGTACAACCTGGTGGCGAACTGGGAGAAGGCGGTTGCGGCCGGCGACGTGACAGGCAGTTCGAATCCGCTGGCTGTGTCCGATTGCGGCTCTGGACCGGCCGGAGCGTACTATCCCGCAGCGCTGTTAAATTTCTTCCGGCCATCGGGAATCAATCCCTCGATGACGCCGCTGTTTTCCGCTTCCTGCGTGAGCGCTGCCGCGGCGGCGTATCCGGGATGGGGAGTGCCGGTGCCGTTCTCCGACACGAACGTGACGCGTTCGAACGGAACCTCGGCCTATCATGCGTTTACTGCCGAAATTCGCCGCACCGGCGGGAAGCATTTCGAATATCAGGCGCGTTACACTTTCTCCCACGCCATCGACGATTCGACCGACTTCAACCTGGCTCCTCAGAACAGTCTTCAGCCCGGCGGCGAACGCGCCAACTCGCTGCTCGATCAGCGACATCTTCTGATTCTGAGCGGTATCTACCGCAGTGGACGATTCTCGGACGGACCCTTCTGGACCAAGGTGCTGAGCGACTGGACGGTCGCGCCTCTCGTCTCGATCGGTTCGGGCCGGCCCTTCAACCTGCTCGATGCAACGGGTCAAATGCGCCCCGATGTTGCAGCGTCGGCTACCACCACTGACCTTTGCGGAAATCAGGCTGTCGGCTCGAAATATTCGCCGAGCGGATATCTGATTCCGGTGTGCACGAACGACGGAGTCTATGACGGCGTCGTGACAGTCCCGGTTTACGGGACACTCTCGCGCAACGTCGGGCGTATGCCCATGACGGTGTTCGACGATCTGCGCGTGAGCCGCAGCGTGAAAGTTGCGGAACGCATGAGTCTCTCGGGTAGCGTCGACTTTCTCAACTTCGTCAACAAGTTCAACGTCGAGGCCGTGAATTCGTTTTTCGCCCAAGCGGGACAACCGACCGCTGCGTTTGATCCGAGGCAAGTGCAACTCGGACTCAAACTCAGCTGGTAGGGCGCTTCGCAGGCTCCCCCTAGTAAGACAAACCACGATCGCCTGCAGAGGAACTCCGAAAAGAGTTCCTCATTTTTTTGATGATACGGTCGCGGGTCTGTACGCACTGCTCCGGGCCACCGCGAAATCCTGACCGCAAAGAACGCCAGGAACTGCCGCGAAGGTCGCAGAGAAGATCAAAGCGAGGTCCACTCAGCCGCAGGAATGGTCTCCTGCAAGTGGAGAATGCGATATATTCGCGAAGAATGAAGAAGACGGTGGTGGGGCTGGGAGAATTGTTGTGGGATCTTTTTCCTGGTCGCGCGTGTCTGGGCGGAGCGCCGGCGAATTTCGCCTACATCGCGACGTTGCTCGGCGATCAGGGATTCGTGGCCAGCCGGGTCGGGGTGGATTCGAGGGGAGTGGAAGCCCTGCGCCGTCTGAAGGAACTGGGGTTGGTCATCAGCCACGTGCAGACGGATCGAGAACGCCCGACGGGTACGGTCAATGTGGAACTGGACGAGCAGGGGCATCCTCGGTTTGAGATCGCGCAGCCGGTGGCGTGGGATTTCCTCGAGTGGACGCCAGATTGGCAGGATTTGGCTGCGAGCGTGGACGCAGTTTGCTTTGGATCGCTGGCGCAGCGGTCGGAAATGAGTCGTGACACGATACGGCGATTCCTGGCCGCGACTTCCGCGCGGGCTGTGAAGGTCTTCGACGTCAATTTGCGGCAGTCGTACTATTCTCAGCCGATTCTCGCCGCATCGATGAAGCCGGCAGACATCGTCAAGCTGAATGACGAGGAGTTGCCGAAGGTCATGAGACTGAGCGGATTTCCGCATGAAGACGAGCGGTCGTCGGCGAAGCGCCTGCTGGATGCTTATGACTTGAAGCTGGTGTGCGTCACGCGCGGCGGGCGAGGAAGTTTGCTGGTGCGGAGCGAGGAGGCGAGCGAGCATCCGGGATTTCGCGTAAAAGTCGCGGATACGGTGGGCTCGGGGGATGCGTTCACCGCAGGGTTAGTCCATGAATATCTGCGCGGCTCGCCGCTCGAGAAAATGAATGAGGTCGCAAACCGGGTGGGAGCGTGGGTGGCCAGCCAAGCCGGGGCGATGCCCGCTTCCCAGCGGGGGAACGTGGACGAGGAACTGGCGGAGATCAGGTAGCAAGGCGAGTCTTCGACTGCGAAGCGACTCATTCAGTCCGACCGCGCTTCACGCTGTCCGTGAACTTCTGACTACCTGCCTTAAGCCTGTCAAGCGCATCCTGTTAGACGAGATGCGGTCTACCCTTGCTGCAGGGATCGCGTGCCATCTCCGGTTTTGCTGTATAGTTACGAATGATTGTGATTGCTTTCGTATACGATCAGCATTGCGGAGATAGAATATGAAGCGCACGGGTTCGGAAAATCGCAGTCTTCCTCCGTTTGTCTCCATCGTGGTTGGGATCGCGTTCGCCGCCGTGGCCTGGCTGATGGTCAGCTGCACCAAGCCGGCGGAGCAGCCGAAGCCCGAGCCTTCGCGGCCGTCGGATATCAAGGTCGAAGTGCGCGACGGCGGGCCGGTCATCGTCACGACCAGCACGGCGGAGTTTCAGATGCTGCCGTCGGGCTTTGTCCAGGCGACGCTCCTGAAAGACGGCAAGCGCCTGAGTCTGGACGAGCCCACACTTGGCTCGGCGGGGGGCAGCGACTCCATCGTGCATGAGGGCAAAGAACGGGACTTCGTGCCCGACTTCGGCCGGGTGAAAGTTCTCGAAGCCAGCGGCAAGCTTGGTCGCGGAAAGCGCGTAGAGATTCCGGACCGTCCGCTGGCGCCCGAGGGAGTGGGAATCGTGCGTACCGTAGTGCTCGAGGCCTACGACGACTTTCCCAACATTGCGCTGACCAGCGTCATCTACAAGAACACGGGAACGACGGACTTTCAGATCGATCAGGCGGTGATGCAGCAGCACCGCTTCAGTGCAAGGCAGGCCGATGCGAAGGCGCAGCCCTACGACATGTGGTCGTTTCAAGGATCGAGCTACAACTGGGGCGCGGACGACGTGCAGAAACTGGCGCGGACCTCCGCTCAGCCAAACGAGATGGGGGCTGCGGTTAAAGGCGGCCTGGGGGGCGGGATTCCGGTGGTCGCGTTCTGGACCGCTTCGGTGGGCGAGGCCATCGGTCACGTGGAGACTCTGCCGTGGACGCTCTCGATTCCTGTGAGGGTCGAAAAGGACGGACGTGTCAACGCCCAGATTACGGTTCCCGTGAACACGGCGCTAAGGGCTGGGGAAAGCTACTCGACTCCGCGCAGTTTTGTGGCCGTGTACAGCGGGGACTACTACGAGCCGCTGCGTATGTGGTCGGGCGTGCTGCAGAAAGAAGGATGGGACCTGCGGAAGCCTTCCGACGAGGCCTACAACGTGGCTTGGTGCGGCTGGGGCTATGAGTTCAACGTGACGCCGAAGCAGATGCTGGGGACAGTGCCCAAACTGAAGGAACTTGGCATCAAGTGGGCAACGCTCGATGATCGCTGGTTCGATACCTATGGCGACTGGAATCCGCGGCCGGATACGTTCCCCGGCGACTCGATCAAGCAGATGGTGGATGAATTCCACAAGCAGGGCATGCTGGCGCAGTTGTGGTGGCTGCCGCTGGGCGTGGAGGACGGAGAAGGCAAATACGAATCGCACAACTATGTGGTTGCGAAGGTGTTGCAGGAGCATCCGGACTGGCTGATTCTCGACAAGAACGGCAAGCACGCGCGCATGACGCGCCGGTTGGCGACGCTGTGTCCGGCGGTGCCCGGGGTGCAGGCGTATTACAAGCAGCTCACGGAAAAATTCATTCGTGACTGGGGATTTGACGGGTCGAAGCTGGACAACATCTTCAGCGTTGCGCAGTGCTATAACCCGGCGCATCACCACAAGTCGCCGCAGGATTCGGTGAACGCGATGGGCGAGGTCTACAAAACTATTTTCGAGACGACGCGGGCGCTGAAGCCGGAGAGCGTGACGCAGGCGTGTCCGTGCGGGACGCCGCCGTCGCTGGCGTGGCTGCCGTTTATTGACCAGGCGGTGACGGCTGATCCGGTGGGCGCGGTGCAGGTGCGGCGGCGCATCAAGATGTACAAAGCGCTGCTGGGGCCGCAGTCGGCGGTGTATGGAGATCACGTCGAGTTGTCGGCGATGACGCCGATCGGCCACGGTGACTGGAGCGAGCATGGCTGGGATTTTGCTTCGACCTTGGGAACGGGCGGCGTGCTGGGAACGAAATTCGTGTGGCCGGATCCGGGGCCGAAATTCAAGGCGGTGAATCTGACTCCAGAAAAAGATGCGCACTGGAAAAAATGGATCGCGCTCTACAACGAGAAGATGCTGTCGAAGGGAAGTTTTCTGGATCTCTACGTGTACGGCTACGACTCGCCCGAAGCATACGCCATCGAGAAGGACGGGAAGATGTATTACGCGTTTTTCGCAGCGGAGAATGCTCCGTTCAAGGGC
>Ga0335081_10013304_pt1 | contig 13301 bp, 11 predicted proteins | sample Lox_Sample_35_FD_206713 | JGI IMG/M metagenome (GOLD analysis project Ga0335081, IMG submission 206713) | Soil microbial communities from Loxahatchee National Wildlife Refuge, Florida, United States - Lox_Sample_3.5 | ecosystem: Environmental > Terrestrial > Soil > Wetlands | place: USA...
CCGCCGGGGCGCCATCGCTTCCACGTCTGCCTGGGAACAGCCTGCCATGTGCGGGGCGGCCAAGCTCTTCTCGACACGCTGGAACTCCGGCTCGGTATCCGGGAAGGCCAGACCACGCCAGACCGGAAGTTCGAAATCAACCGCGTGGCCTGTTTGGGGTGCTGCGCGCTGGCCCCAGTCGTGAAGGTGGGCGATCGTATCCATGCGCAAGTGAGCGTCCTCAAACTCCGAGAATTGGTGGAAGAGCATGATAGGGCTTGATGACAGACGAGTCATTGCGCTCGAAAGATGGCGTGCTTTCGAGGAAAACGCGCAACCCATGATCCTGATCGGGGCGGGCTCCTGCGGACTTGCTGCGGGCGCGTTGGATGTGCGCAAAGCCATCGAGAAGACGTTCGCGGACCTGAAAATCGAACCCAATATCGTAGAGGTCGGTTGCATCGGTCCCTGTTATCTCGAGCCGCTGATGGACGTGAAGCTCCCCGGCAAACCACGGGTGAGCTATGGAAACATGACGGCCAAGAGGGCCGCCTCAATCCTGCAGTATTTTTTGCTTGATGGAAAGATCCCGAAGGATCACGTAATCGGGCATTTTGGCCAAGAAGGAGCGGTCGATTCGATTCCTCGCTTCTTCGATCATCCGATGCTCAAACCCCAGGTGCGCCTCGTTCTCCGGAACTGCGGCCTCATTGATCCCAGCGACGTGGATCACTACCTTGCTCGCGATGGCTACCGGGCACTTGAAATGGTCCTCCGGCGTCCATGGCAGGAGACGCTCGAGGTCGTAAAGCGTTCCGGCCTGCGAGGACGCGGGGGAGCGGGTTTTCCGACGTGGAAGAAGTGGCAAGCATGCCGGGAGACCGAGAGCGAGCAAAGATACATGATCTGTAACGGCGACGAAGGGGACCCGGGCGCATTCATGAATCGCTCGCTCATCGAGGGCGATCCCCACGCGGTTCTTGAAGGACTGCTCATTGCCGGCTACACCATCGGCGCGTCTAAAGGCTACATCTATATTCGCGCCGAGTATCCTCTCGCCGTGGCACGACTGAGAAACGCTATCCAGCAAATGCAGGAACTCGGTCTACTCGGCCACAACATTCTCGGCTCCGGGTTCGACTTCGAGATCAATATTAAGGAAGGCGCAGGAGCTTTCGTATGCGGCGAGGAGACAGCCCTTATCGCCTCCATCGAAGGTGAGCGCGGCATGCCGCGGAGCCGGCCGCCCTTCCCGGCACAGAAAGGGTTGTGGGGCAAGCCCACCATTATTAATAACGTCGAAACACTGGGCACGCTGCCGAACATCGTCCGCAACGGCCCGGAATGGTATGCCGCCTACGGTACGGAGACCAGCAAAGGAACCAAGACCTTCTCGCTGGTCGGGCGAGTGAGGCGGACAGGGCTTATCGAGGTGCCCATGGGCATAACGCTGCGCCAAATTGTCTTCGACATTGGCGGCGGCGTGTTTAGAAAGTTCAAGGCAGTCCAAACCGGCGGACCTTCGGGTGGCTGTTTATCGGAAGAATTCCTGGACACGCCTATCGACTACGAGTCGCTCAGCAAGGCCGGCTCAATCATGGGTTCGGGCGGTCTGATTATTCTCGGCGAGGACACCTGCGTAGTAGATCTGGCGAAGTATTTTCTGAATTTCACATTGAAAGAGTCCTGCGGCAAGTGCGTCCCCTGCCGGGTGGGTACACGTCGGATTGCGGCTCTCTTGGACGACGTGACCAAGGGCACGGCCACGGTCGCCGACCTCGAGAAACTGGAAACGCTGGGGCAAGTGGTCAAGGGTGCGTCGCTGTGTGGCTTAGGCAACACCGCTCCGAACCCTGTGCTTTCCACGCTGAAATACTTTCGCAACGAGTACCTGGCCCATGTGCGGGAACGGCGCTGTCCGGCGGGCCTGTGCCGCGAACTGGTCGAGTATCGCGTGATCCCAGAGAAGTGCACTGGTTGCCGGCAGTGCGTGAAAGCGTGCCCCTCCGGAGCCATCACTGGTCCGCGCTCGGAGCCGCACAACATTGACAAGAGCAAGTGCATCAAGTGCCGCGCCTGCTATGAGGTGTGTCGCTTTGATGCAATCGCTGGCGACGCCATCGTTATCGCGTCCGTCGGCCAGCCTGCCTGAGAGGTCATCATGGCTCAAGCCGAAACTGCAGCGCCGAAGATCGAAGAGGTGGCGGAATGAAGCTGACGATGGACGATGCCGAACTGTCCGCCCGCGACGGTTCCTCTGTTCTTGAGGCGGCTCAGCAGAACAACATCTACATTCCGCATCTCTGCGCCCACCGCGAACTCGCGCCGTACGGAGGATGCCGGTTGTGCCTCGTGGAGGTGGCCGGCATGCCTGGCTGCCGACCTGCATGCATGACTCAGGTGCGCGAGGGCATGGTGGTTCATACCAATACCGACACAGTCCAAGCGTTGCGGCGAGAAGTCCTGCAACTCCTGCTGAGTGAACACCCATCTTCGTGCCTGGTGTGCCCGGAGTCTGCTGAGTGCGTTTCCTACCAGGGCACGATCCGCAAAGTTGGCGTCACCACGGGATGCCGATACTGTCCTAAGGACGGTGTCTGCGAACTGCAGGCTGTAGCAAAGTTCGTGGGCGTTAACGAACTCACTCTGCCCACCAACTACCGTGATCTGCCGGTGGAGAAAGGGGAGGAGTTCTACGATCGTGACTACAATCTCTGCATCTTCTGCGCCCGCTGCGTTCGTGTGTGTCAGGACCAGCGTCAAGCCGCCGTGTTGTCTTTCCGCCAGCGCGGCCACCTGATCACAATCGGTCCCGCGTTTGAGATGTCGCACTACGACGCAGGTTGCGAGTTCTGCGGCGCTTGCGTGTCGGTGTGCCCGACAGGTGCATTATCGGAGAAGAGACGCAAGTGGGCGGGGGCGGCCGAGCGGCTCACGCCTTCGGTGTGCATGCTGTGTAGCGAACAATGCGGCATTCAGGCCGAGGTGATTCGAGACCGCGTTATCGGCACGCTGCCGCCGGGTGATCCAGGCGTTGCCTGTGGCGACCTGTGCGTGAAGGGGCGTTTCTGCCTTGCGGATCTGGCAAATCATCCGGACCGGCTACGAGTCCCCACGGTGCAGACGCCTGAAGGTAGTGAAGAGTTGGACTGGGATAGAGCCACGGCAGCAGTCGCCGAGAAGCTCCGAGGAATTCCTGGAGAGAGAATCGCAATTTATGCGTCGCCGGATTTGCTGCTCGAGGACCTGGTGACCTTGCAGAAGTTCGCGGACAAGGTTCTCCACACCGAGAACGTAACCACGACCGCGATTGCACCAGGTACCGGCGAGTTGCTCAGACGCTCGTTTGCTTCGCCGCGGTCAGATGCGTTGGCGTCGTCGGACTGCATCGTATCGCTCTTCTTCAACGGCAACTACAATTACGCTCCCACTACACTTGCCATCAAGCGCGCTGTGAATAAGGGCGGCGCGCAATATTTCCAGATTGGTTGGCTTGTAGATCCAACTTCGCGCTTCGCTTCTCGGCGCGTGACACCGAAGCCGGGCTATGAAGCGGAGTTGGTCCGCAATCTCATCAAGGCTGTATCGGCCGACATAAGCGATGGTGTAGATCTGGCCAATATTGCTAACGCGGTACGCACGGCTGAACGGGCGACATTCGTACTGGGGATGGGCATTGTCTCTCTACCGGGGGCCGCTGATCTGCTCGCAGCAATCGACAAGCTGGTCGGAGCAAAACGCGCTGCGGTCGTAGTGCCGCTTCCACACCCGAACTTATTGGGACTGCTGGCAGCGCTCAGGCCGAAACCCAGAGAACACGTGGAGAACCTCGTGCGCATCGGAAAGATCGACGCGCTGTGGATCATCGGGGAAAACCCATTCCAGACGCGGCCACCCGTGAGTGTCGTCATCTACCAGAACACGTTCCCACCGCCGGAGCAACTCGCGGCGGACATGGTGCTGCCCGCGGCTTCGTGGTGCGAAGTCACCGGATCGCTCTTGGCCGCAGATGGCCGGTGCAAGACTGTGCAGGCGGCAGTGCCGCCACCCGGCCTGGCGCGCCAGGACGGGGAGATCTTCGCCAAGGTGTCGGAGGTAATCGGCGCTCAGGATGTCACGCCGTCAGTCGAGGAGCTGGGCGTTCTAGCTAAGAACGCGCAGAACGATGCCATCGCACTCTTGGCGAGCTACGAATCACATTTGCCCCCACCGACGGCTGGGGGCGCAGCTCGCCATGTGCTCCTGCGCGAGGTCAATCCGCATCGCTTCCGCGGACTGAGCCTGGCTGACTGTATCGACGGCATGGCCCAACTGGCGAAGGAGAAGACGTTGTTCGTGAGCCCGCACGATGCAGCGGAACTGGGTGTGCGAGACGGTGATTCGCTGACCATTGGCGCAAACGGCCAAGGTCGCTCTTACCCCGTACGCCTTGATCGCAAAATAGCACCGACATTCTTTTACATGTTTTCGTCTTCGGATGGCGACATTGTCAGCCCCGTTCGCGTGGAGGTGCGCTGATGTTCAAGGTCGTCAAGCTGCAACGAATGGTTCCCAACATCCACCTCATGCAAGTGGAGGCTCCCGAAGTTGCTGAACAGGTGCAGCCAGGCCAATTCGTCATCGTACGCGCTGCCGATGACGGCGAGCGCATTCCACTCTCCGTCGCTGACTGGGATCGCACCGCCGGCACGGTTACTGTCGTATTCATGGAAGTTGGAGCCTCGACCGGCAAGCTGGCGCGACTCAAGGAGGGGGATAGTATTCCGACATTGGCCGGGCCGCTTGGCAAACCCACGGCCATTACCAGCACGGGGCAGGTGTTATGCGTCGCGGGCTGTTACGGTATCGCGTCTATGTTCCCGATCGTGCGCGCCCTGCACGAGGCTGGCGCTGAGGTCACGGTCGTGCTCGAGGCGCGCGCGAAATTCCTGCTTTATTGGGAGGACCGCATGCGAGCCTTTGCGAAGCGCGTCTTCACCATCACCCGTGACGGCAGCTCGGGACAACGCGGCCATGTGCCCAACCTGCCAGAGATGCTACGGCAGACCGGTATCACACCGAGTCAAGTGATCGTGAATGGCTGCACGTTTCTCATGTCGAAGACTTCCAATACGCTGGGCAGCTTGGGAGTGCCGATCACAGTGAGCCTGAACCCGATCATGATTGACGGCACCGGCATGTGCGGCGTGTGCCGAGTGACCGTTGCCGGCCAAATGAAGTTTGCATGCGTGGATGGGCCGGATTTCGACGGGCGCGAGGTTGACTGGAAGGAGTTGTTGGCCCGCCGTAAGCAATACATGTATGAAGAAGCGTACCTCTGTCACCGGGCTTCGTCCGCGCGAGGGATATGACCATGGCCGAGAAGAAAAAACTCGATCTGGAACGGCGGGCGATGCCTAAGCAGCCACCGGAAATTCGCCGGCGAAATTTCCGCGAAGTTGCTCATGGTTACACAGCCGAGCTGGCAAGCGCTGAGGCGCAGCGGTGCATTCTGTGTCCGAAGCCCTCATGCATTGAGGGCTGCCCAGTCGATATCGACATTCCAGCCTTTGTGCGACGCATCGCTGCGGGAGATTTCTCTGGTGCGATCCGCAAGCTCAAAGAGACCAACTGCCTGCCCGCGGTATGTGGGCGCGTGTGTCCGCAAGAGACACAATGCGAATCGAATTGTCACCTGCACAAAAAGAATGCATCCATCGCTATTGGCCGTCTGGAGCGCTTTGCCGCTGACTGGGAAGCAACCCAGGGCCAGATGGAAATGCCTGAGATGCGGCCGCCTACTGGAAAGAAAGTCGCGGTGGTCGGCTCCGGCCCCGCGGGAGTCACAGTTGCCGGTGACCTGGTTAAGCTTGGCCACAAAGTGGTGATGTACGAAGCTCTGCACGAACCGGGAGGTGTTCTGACTTACGGGATTCCCGAGTTCCGCTTGCCCAAGCAGATTGTGCGGCGGGAGATCGACTATATCCGCAAGCTCGGTGTCGAGATTGTCTGCGATTACGTCGTGGGCCGAACCAAGACCCTTGAGCAACTGCTCCAACAGTACGACGCCATGTTCCTGGGCACCGGCGCGGGACTGCCATGGTTTCTTGAAATTCCCGGCGAGAACCTTTGCGGTGTCTACTCGGCTAACGAGTACCTCACACGCATGAACCTTATGCGCGGGTTTGCTTATCCGAAATCCTCGATGCCCATCAAGAAGCACCGGCGCGTTGCAGTCTTCGGAGGCGGCAACGTGGCGATGGACTCCGCTCGCACTGCGGTGCGCTTGGGCGCCGAGGAGGTCTACATCATCTACCGTCGCTCCCGAACCGAGTTACCTGCACGCCTGGAGGAGGTGGAAAACGCAGAAGAAGAGGGCGTGATTTTTCAGTTCCTCACTTTGCCGGTGCGCTTGATCGGCGACGAGGACGGTTGGTTGAAGGAGATAGAGTGCCTGCGGATGGAGTTGGGTGAACCCGATGCTTCGGGCCGTCGCAAGCCGATTAAGATTCCAGGCTCGGAGTTCAAGATGCCGATGGACGCAGTCGTCGTGGCCATCGGCAACAGCCCCAACCCTCTTATCCCAGGCTGCACGCCTGATCTGAAGGTAAACAAGAATGGAACAATCGTCGTGGAAAACCTCAACACCGGCAAGACTTCAAAAGACAAAGTCTGGGCGGGCGGGGACGTGGTCAGTGGTGCGGCGACCGTCATCCTCGCCATGGGCGCGGGGCGAGCTGCGGCCCGGTCCATTCACGAGTGTTTGACCGGCGAGAAGCTGGCCGGCACTACGTCAGAGGTCTCGAAGAAGTAGCGGTCGGCATCTTGAGCCGCTTCCTTGTGGAGTTGCAGCCGACCGCCGGACAGCATGGAGGTCAATATGACTCTGACCATCAGTATTGTTGTTGTGGTGCTGGGCTTGGTCGGCTGGGGCTCGGCGCGCGGGGCACGGGCATACTTGAAATTCCGCGGCAAACGAATCGTCGCCTGCCCGGAGACAGAGCAACCGGCCGCGGTAGAACTTGCCGCGTGGCACATTGGCATTTCATCCACGTTGACCGAACCCAACCTGCGCGTTAGAAAATGCTCGCGTTGGCGTGAAAGAGCGCCTTGCCATGGCGCGTGTCTGCCACGAATCGAGGAGGCGCCGGAAGAATGTCTAGTGCTTACGATCCTTTCGAAATGGTACCAGGGCAAACCCTGCTCTTGCTGCGGAGGGCCAGTCGGTCAGATTAGCTTCTGGCATCACAAGCCGTGCCTCATAAGCCCCGATCAGCGAATCTTTGAATGGAAGGAGATTCCGACCGAAAACATACCTTCGGTGCTGGGAACATGCGCGCCAGTTTGTTGGAAGTGTCTGGTTGCTGAGACCCACATTAACTGATCGTGTGGTGCCGGTCGCACTGTCCGGTTCGCCAGATTTCTGAGGCCTCGCAGTTCCTCTGCAGCGGCTGACCAGCTTCAGCCGGCTTACGAGTGGACTCCACTCCCTGCGCCAGATGAATTTCACCACCCCAATTGATGACGTGTAATGACGCGATCATCTACCGTCTCTCGGAGGAAGTAAAGGTAAATGTTTTGACCGGGTTAGGGTCCAACGTCCGCGGCTACGCCAAAGCTACCGCCCGGCTTAGTGCTCCAGGGCCACAGGTGAGAAATCACAGGTGCGAAATTTCGGATTGGGCTGCTAAACGATTGAGAAGCATGGTGGCCAGGGACGGAGTTGAACCGCCGACGCCAGCCTTTTCAGAACCGTGGTTTTGAGTACCTTCAACGCTTGACCAGACGCTGAGAACTGCCGTGGTACGTCCTAACTCCGCCAAAACGGCAGCACCACCGGTGTTGACCACAGGTGGATTTTCGTAACGTGCATTTTCTGCGGGCGAAGACGCTGACGTTGAATCTTCGTTTGGCACCCAATTCTCAACTGACAGTTGCTCGTGACTCGGGCAAGGCCGGCCAAGCGTTGATCTTGCTCCGCAGGGAGTAGGAGCTACACAACCCGGGTGCGATAATCTCGGTTACGAACTCTCCTGGAACTTATGAAGCGCCACGTGCTCATGTACGGGTTGATCGGTGGAATCCTGATTGCCCTGCTCAAGTGGACCGAGTACCAGTTCCTGGTCGTCGAGCATTCGATCGAAATCTACGGCGGGCTGATCGCGGCGACCTTTGCCGTTCTCGGCATCTGGCTTGGCCTCAAGTTAACAGGAAAACAGCAGACAATTGTTGTGAAGGAGATCCCTGTCCCTGCCGGAGGCCCCTTCATCCCTGACGAAAGAAAACGAGAGGATCTCCATATCACTCGCCGTGAGCTTGAGATCCTTGCACTGATAGCCCAAGGCCTGAGCAACCGCGAGATCGCCGAGAAGCTTTTTGTGAGCGAGAACACGGTTAAGACCCATTCCAGCCGTGTTTTCGACAAGCTAGGGGCTAGGCGAAGGACGCAAGCGGTGCAGCTCGGCAAGGAATTCGGCCTTCTCCCTTGATTTACTCGTGCACGAGCACTACTCGCCCCAAAAACTACCCCTCAAACGAATGATTTTTCTCCTCCGCCGCCAAAATCACCTGAAAGGATGATGACAGAGATCCCGCCGGGTGCGGTATGTTGAGCCGCTGAAAAGGAGCGAATATGAACTCTATGAATTGGATGAAGGTATTTGCGGTGGGTGCCCTGTCGATCGGCTCGTTTTCGAGCACTGCGGCATTTCAAGCAACGGCCCAGGAACCTCCTAAGGTCTACGACGCCTCCATGCCTCGTGAGCAGCAGATCACCCTAGCCGAGAGCGCAGCCCCGGCCGAGGTATCCAGCCACGCCACCGTCTATATTCTTGGCCCCAAAGGCTATGAGAAAGCCCGCGAGGGCACGAACGGCTTTAGCTGCTTTGTGGGCCGGCAGTTCCTAACGCCCACAGAAACGACGATTGGGCCGCAGTGCCTCGACGCCGAAGGCAGCCGCACTCTTTTGCTTGTTTACATGCACGGTGAAGAGCTGCGCACAAACGGCAAGTCGGAGGCCGAGATCAAGGCAGACATCGCCAGCGGATATAAGGAAGGCCGCTACCAGAATCCCAACAAACCGGGACTCCTCTACATGATGTCGAGTGAGAACCGTTTGAGTCTTACCTCTGACAAGAGCAACGGCATTTTCCCTCCGCACTTGATGTTTTATGCGCCGAACATGACCGCGAAAGACATCGGATTCGACTCCCAGCGACCGCTCGATGATCTCGATTATTTGGGGATGACACATCCCGGACAGGGGGATAACCTCATCGTGGTAATCCCAAAGACATCGACGGCGCCGGCTAGCCCGGCTGCTCGCTGAGCCGTATGAGCGTGGGGCCGGCATCGTAGGGGGGGAAGGTCAATATCGGATAAAAGACATTACGAGAATATGAGAAAGATCGTCGTCACCTTCGGGCTGATTTCCGGCGCTATCTCCTCGCTGATGATGATAGCGATAGTCGCGTTCGGGGACAGAATAGGGTTTGACCGGGGCGCGGTCATCGGCTACACGTCCATCGTGCTCTCGTTCTTGATGGTCTTTTTCGGCATCCGAACCTACCGCGACAACATCGGCAATGGCCAGATTACTTTTTTGAAAGCTTTTACCGTCGGCCTCGCCATTACTCTGATTTCCTGCATCGTCTATGTCGTGACGTGGGAAGTGATCTACTACAACTTCATCCCTGGTTTCTGGGACGCATATGGCGCTCATTTGGTCGAGAAGCTCACCGCCTCGGGCGCGAGCCCGGCAGCCATCCAGGCAAAACTTCAGCAGGTAAAAAAATACAAAGAGCTGTACAGAAACCCATTCTTCAACGCCGTGCTGACGTTCATTGATCCCTTCCCGATTGGGCTCGTCATCACTCTGATCTCCGCCTTGATCCTGAGGCGAAAGCCGCAATCGCAACCGGAACGATCACCTTTGCCGGCATCTTGAAGCCGTCGCGGCACCCTTCGTCCAAGCCTCGTCGTTGGCAATCATGACTAAGCCACCGATAGGGCGATCTGCCCCTCTTGTAGATCCGGCTTTGTTGATGTTCGCATCATGATGTTTGCGCGAATCCAGCGGCTCGAGTTCGCCACAAACCGGATAACTTCCGACTAGTCGGCTCCAGAAGCTGGCCAGAAGCGTCGTTGTGGGAAACCAGAGGTGCAAGAACAGAGAGGCCACAGGTGCAAAAGCACAGGTGAGAAATCTCGGGCCGGTCTGCTAAACCATTGAGAGATATGGTGGCCAGGGACGGAGTTGAACCGCCGACGCCAGCCTTTTCAGGGCTGTAGTCAATGACGGTAATGGACTCAACATCAGCTATTTACGTTTCGCACCCTCGAAAATTCTGGACGCAAAATGGACGCTGATTTGAGTAAACAGGTTAAGTCTGGTCTTCGCTCTTGAAACACTGCCGGCGAAATGGGAATGGAATCCACCCAGATATGAAAATAACAGGGAATGGTTAATGGACGCGAATTGGACGTGCGTTCCCGCCAGATCGTGAAATTCGATTGCTTCAAATCAGATTTCCGGTTGTTACTCTGAACCACGCCTTGCTCGCGGGAGATAAATTCGAACCACCGACCTTTGGGTTATGAGAGAAAATATGCGCTACACGCAAGACAAAGCAGTACAAGTAAGTGCAACGAAACAATAGAAATCCGCGCCGACGTGTAGCCTAGTTTTGCGCGCTGTTGCACCGCGTTCATTCACAAAACATGCACACGCTAAGGACTTCTTGCGTGGCTTCTCTGCCTTCAGGATCTCGAATGCAGATGATCCTGAAAACTATGGGTGCATGATTCTGAAAAGCCTGGGTGAAAGATCCTGAAAATCCGCAGTTATGGCGGAGCCCACGATCCGAGTTGAACCGATGACCTGCTGATTACGAAAAGACCCAGTCTTGCGTATGTTGTTGTGAATTGTAGGTGCTTTTAGGTCATTTTGGTGCGTTTTGGGGCATACTGGGAAGCTAGTGTGCAGCAGTTTGTGCAGCAGCTTCAAGACCGCTGCTCTTGCCGTATACATGATTTGTGCCTGACGATGGAAATCATCTTAACGTGCAATTCCGCTCTCATCCCCTCCCGCCGACCTCCCGCTCATCCCAGTTAGTTCCGCAACCCTCACGAGCCTTTTGGGCCACCCTGGCGTGAATCCTAGCGGCGGAGCAGGAATGCAGATTCCGCTCCTAACGGCTTCCCTTGGGCAGATCAACCGTGGTTTCGCCTGCGATTCCATTTCTTATGTAGTTGAGTTTCACCTTCGATCCAGCCCCATGGAACGCTAGCGCTGCCTCCAGCATTTGACTCGTCTTAATGCGATTTTCATCCACGGCGATAATGGTGTCCCCGATTTTCAATCCTGCATCCTGAGCGGGGCCGGGGCTCACGTCGATGAGAATCACGCCATAGCTTCCCTCTATGCCTGTCAATCCGATTGCACTGGCTGATGCGTGAGGAGCTGAGGTGCTGTGTGTGTCTGCGAGGGCTTTTATGGGCAATCCCTGATTTGGCACAGGGCTTTGAGAATTCGAACGAACGCTGGTATCAGAGGGAGTCGCATTCGTCACGGGTGCAGACACTGCGATGTTCACTTTATAAGCGGCGGCGGGAGGGCCCGGATCAACCGGTGGGGGAGGTTTCGATTGCAAATTTGCGGTTAGTTTCGTAGTCTCACCGGTTTTAATGGAAACTTCCTCCACCCAGTCCTGATACCCATTCAATACAACCTGAAGCGTATGCTTCCCCGGTGACAGCTTTACAGTCGTTGGAAGTTTTCCCCGCCCAGTGGAGTCCACAAACAGTTCCGCTCCATCGCTGCTAGCGGCAACTGACAACGTGCCACCCTCTTCTTTGTTTGTCGGCGTAGCCGCTCCCGTTTTGGCTGCATCGCTCGGTAAACGTTCAGTGAGACTTGCAAGTTGGATTGATTTGGGTTGAACGACGGCACTAGAACTTGCTTGTGAAATCGTTGTGTGCCCCTGATTCTGCTGTACACGGGCAGTCTGGTTCTGTTCATTGGTACGTTTGTTCGCAGCGACTCCCTTTACGGCGGGAAAATGTATGTCGAATTCCTTCGACCCAGCAATTGGCTCATCATTGCACTCTACGTACGCCACGGCTTTCAGATTGCGATCATGACCGGAGACGGCCTCGGCGGGCACTTGGAGCACCACGGGAGAGTTTTCATTCTTCTCCAGGCAGGCAACCTTGTCATGAAAAGCAAAATTCCCGCTTTTGTCCGTGAACTGGGGGTCAGATGCCTTGACCGGATGATTGTCTTTTCTGAAGGCGATCACAATATCTATTGGGCTTTCGGAATTGCGGCAATAAAAAGGAAAGGTGACGTCCGCGGTTTCTGAGTTCTTGTTTGCGGTCGCTTGGGGTTGGCTCAAGAATGCCACCACTGGCGGACTCCCGCCCGGGGAAGCCGCCGGATCGGGCCACAGGCGGCTATATTCTGCGAGGGCGTCGGCATAAACCTTGTCACTTCGTTGATCACGGGTTTCCCACCGCGGGTGATCCGAAAAGAATGCGGCGAACTTGGACTGCTCGCCCGTTTTCATCAGCAACAGATGGTGTAGAGCGAATACGTAATCAGGATGGTAGCCTGCACGCGCCATCAGTAGCATGCCTTGTTGGTCAGCATCGTGTTCCTGATCCCGTTCGAACTTCTTCATGGCAATTCTAGATGCCGCAGCAAATCCAACTAACGACCAGTTCGCAGACTTGTCGCCGGCACGAGCCCGCGCTCGATAATAGGCAATCATTCTTTGCACATATTGCTGATACAGATACAGCGAGACTTGGTGTCGTCTAGCGGTGTGGGCAGTCTCGTGCGACAATACCGCCGCCCAAAGACCTTTGTTGTTTCCGAGAAGCGAGACCATGCCTCCATCGACATAAATCTTCCCGCCAGCAGTGGAACTGGCATTCACGACTCCGTTATTTACGAGTGTCATCTTCCACTGATATGGCAGGCTGAGGCCGGAAGTTAACCGTTTAAACACTTCATCACCAACTTGATTTGCTGCGGTTCCACTTATTTCAGAAGTGCCCCGCATGATGCGTGACCGGCCCGCCTCGGCGAGCTGGAAATCGATAGCGTAGTCCGTTGGAAGTTGAGGTTCTTGTGAATACAGTTGCGCAGGATCAATCACGAACACGACGGCAGAGAAGATGATCCAAAGGGCCCAGGACTGAATGTGGCGCATGTCGGCTCCTTCAGTGCGGTGGAGAGTCCCAGGTTTATTTACTCCGCCATGCTCTCGCTTGCAGCACGACCAGCGCCGTGATCGCCGACACAACTCATTGTGAGGGTGCGGGGATTATAGGTTATGGGA
>Ga0335081_10013306_pt1 | contig 13301 bp, 7 predicted proteins | sample Lox_Sample_35_FD_206713 | JGI IMG/M metagenome (GOLD analysis project Ga0335081, IMG submission 206713) | Soil microbial communities from Loxahatchee National Wildlife Refuge, Florida, United States - Lox_Sample_3.5 | ecosystem: Environmental > Terrestrial > Soil > Wetlands | place: USA: Florida...
TTCATGGGCTTCCCCATTCGCTTCATCGACGCCCTCACCTCGACCGAATCCGTCGTCTCGTAACTCCACCCGGGCGCCTTTTTTTGGGCGCCCATTCTCATCCTCTCTGAAACAGAAACCTCACTCTTTGCACGCAAAAGGAAGAAACCATGCAGCTAGACCTCGAAAACCAGTTCTCCAACGGCCAGGTGGTGACGGCGAACGGAAACTCCACCAACGTCATTGACCAGCTCGCCAACCGCGTCGTGGGCGGCGGCGGCCGCATCTACTGGGAGGCGGTGCTGAAGGCGCTATCCGGCACCAACCCGACTCTCCAGCTACAGCTGGTGGAGGCGGACACGGCGGACCTGGCCACCAACCCGGTGGTGTTGGCGGACACCGGCACCCTCAACCCCCCCGCGCTCGGCTTCCTCGTGCGCCAGGGCATCCCGTACAAGACACCCGGGAAGCGATACCTGGGCATCGTCTTCACCATCGGCGGGACGGGAAGCCCCTCGTTCACCGTGGACTCGGGCCTCGCAGTCGACGTCCAGACGAGCCCTGACACCTAAACCCTACCTCGAGAGGGGTCCGGAGATGAGGCAGTACCGGGCCCCCTCACCCACCCATCCAACCGCAAACCCCCAAGGAGAAAGTCATGGCCAAGTACCAAATTTCGCAGCCCGCCTTCATCAACGGCACCCACTACGACGCGTCCGTTGCCGCGCCGGCCGTCATCACCCTGCCAGACGACACGCCGCCGTCGCGCACCTGGATTCCGCTCGACGAAGCGGCGGACAAGGCGCAGGCGAAGCTCGCCGAGTACGACGCGCTCCCCCAGGCCGAGAAGGCGAAGCTCGCCAAGGCCCAGGCCGAGAAGGAGAAGAAGGAGCGCTTCGCGGCCGAGCGCGCCGCGGCCCGCGCCGCCGCGGCTGAAGCACCGGCGATCGCCGCGCCCGCGCGCACCACCCGCGCGAACGACAAGTCGCCCGTCTAGTCGGAAGAGGCTGGGCGCCGGCGCTCCCCTCCCGGGGTTTCCCACGTTCCCCCGAGAACACGGCGCCGGCGCCCGGCCGCTGTTGACCCTTTGCCTCGAGGTGTGCCGTGGCCGTCACTCCCGCAAGCCTCGTCAACCAAGCCCTCCTGAAAATCGGGCAGACGAAGCTCATAACGTCCCTGACGGAGTCGTCCACCGCAGCGAAGGCGGCGGCAACCGTCTTCGACACCGCGCGCGACGCGACCCTTGCCGCGCGCTGGTGGCCCTTCGCCAAGAAGACGGCCGCGCTCGCGCAGCTCAACACCACGCGCAAGGGCTGGTGCTACGTGTACGCGCCGCCCGCCGACATGCTGGTGGAACGCGAGCTATTCCGCCACTCGCAGGAGCCCCCTCACCTCATGGAGATGCAGGCGAACGACGCGGGCTCAGGCCTCGTCATCTGCACGGACTGTCCCGGCGCCGTCCTCGTCTACACCCAGGCCATAACCCTCCTCGACGCTTTCCCCGCCGACGTGCGCGAGGCCTTCGTCTGGAAGCTCGCCGCGGAGCTCGTCCTGTCCCTGCCCGTCAAGCCCGAGCTCCGACGCGTGGCCATGGCCGAATACGAGGGCGCCGTCTCCGCGGCCTTCGCGCGCGCCCTCAACTCCACCACCGAGAGAGAGCCCGAGAAAATCAGCTCCTTCGAGCGGGCGCGCTTGAGCGGGAGGTCCCGCTTCCGCGGCCCCTTCGGCGACGATGAGGAGACCTTCTAAAGTGGCCCCCCTCGTCGTGCGCCAAGCGAGCTTCTCCGGTGGCCTCGTGGACGAGAGCTATTGGGGACGCACCGACACCCCGCGCTACCCGCGCGCGCTGCGGCAGTGCGTGAATTGGATTCCAACGGCGCAGGGGGCGTTGCAAAACCGGACCGGCTTCCAATTCCTCGCCAAGGCGAACCAGACCGGCAACGTCGCGCCGCGGCTGCTTCCGTTCATCTACTCGGACAGCCAGAGCTACGTCCTCGAGGTGAGCTTCACCACCGTCCGGTGGTACAGCTACGGCGCTCCGGTCTACCACCCGTCGTTTCCCACCCTGCTCCAAATTGCCTGTCCCTTCTACCCGGACACCGAGCCGTCGCCCTACAGCCACCCGCTGAAATTCACCCAAGTCGGCGACGTGATGAAGCTGGTCTCCTACAACGCCGGCGCGAGCGTCACCCTCGGCGGAGTGGCCCACATGGCGCTCTATGAATTGCAGCGGACCGCGGGGAACAACTTCGTCCTCAACACCGTCCCCTACGTGCCGCACCCCTACTACTTCGCCGCGGGCCTCGAGCCGGCGCTGCGTACCGAGGAGATCCAGCCCGACACCACGGACCACCCCGCGAAGGAGTGGTATTACCTCGTCACTCAGCTCCTCTATAACAGCCTCACCGGGCAGGCCTGGGAGACGCAGCCCTACCGGATTACCCAGCAGATGAACGACTCCAACGTGCGCACGGCCGCGCCGGCGGGGGACCTCATCGTCGTCTACCCGGACTCGAAGCAGTCGGTGAGGTGGGGCGACCCGACGGCCAGCCTCCCCGCCAACACCATTCTCGTTGCGACGCGCATCTACAAGGGGCGCGGGACCATGGCCGGCCGAATTGGCGAGACGTCCCAGCTGAGCTTCACTGACTGGGGCTATGATCCGGACCTCTCAGTGTCGCCGCCGCAGGGCGCCTCACCGCTGGACGTCTACCCCGTCCTGGCCAATGGCCTCGCCGGCGGGACACCCTTGGGGAACATCCTCCCGCAGGTAATAACCGTCTTCGAGGAACGCCTGGTGCTGGCCAACTTCCTGGGGCTCGGCGTGAGCGACAGGCCCGCCGAAATCCGGTTCTCCCAAATTGGGGATCACAACGACTTTGACCGGAAGGCCGTCCCGCTGGACGACACGGCGATGGACATCACCCTCGCCTCCGCGAAACGGGAGGAGGTGCGGTGGCTGCGGGGCATCGGCCCGGAGCTCCTCGCCGGCACCAACTCGAGCGTCTACGCCATCGGCAGCGGCGACGGGAGCGCCCTCACCCCCTCCAACGTCGCGGCCCACGCGCAGACCGACGTCGGCTCGCTCTGGGTCGACCCCGTCGTCGCCGGCGACTTCCTCCTCTACGCACGCGCGAAGGGCACCGGCATCCGGGGCCTGCGCTTCTCGCAGCTTCAACAGGGCTACAGCGGCGAGGACATCTCCATCCACGTGAAGCTCCTCTTCGAGGGCCGAACCGTCCTCGATATGGCCTGGTGCGAAGACCCCCTGGGTATTCTCTGGGTGCTACTCGACGACGGCACCCTCCTCTCCTGCACCTTCCAGCCGGAGACTCAGACGGTCGCCTGGGCGCAGCACGCGGTCGACGGCGTGGTGGGGAGCATCTGCAGCGTTCCAGAGGGAAACGCGGACGTGCTGTATGCCACCATTCAGCGGAACAACCCGGTGGACGGGAGTTTCTGGACGGTGGAGCGGATGCTCCCGCGCGAAGCGGGCGTCTTCATGGATGCGGCCATTATCTTCGCCGGAGACCCCACCACCGTCTTCGCCGTGCCCCACCTCAAGTCCCGGGAAGTGTTGGCAGTCGCCGACGGGAACCTGGTGGAGAGCGACTCGGAGGGGAACCCCTTGGCGGCCGACGCGTCCGGCAACGTCACCCTCCCCTACGCCGCCTCGGACGTCACCATCGGCTTACGCGTCACGGCCGACGCGGAGCTGCTCGACGTCGCCGAGGCCCGCACCCGGCAGCAGCGCGTGAAGCGCGCGCGCGTGGAGATAGTCGAGACGCGCGGCCTGAAGACGGGCGAGACGTTCGACGAATTGCAGGAGTACCAGCAGCGCGAAGTGGAGGACGACGAAAACCCGGTGCCCGCGGAGACCACCACCGTCGACGTCGCCATTGAAAGCGATTGGAACGTCGGCGGCCGCGTGTGCCTCCGCCAGGATGTCCCTTTCTCCTCCACCATCGTCGGAGTGACCCGCATGTCCGACGTCGGAGGCGACGCCAATGGTTAGCCTGAGCCTCCGCTACTCAGAGCCGGCCGACGCCGGCGCCCTGGCGCCCGTCCTGCGCCCCGAGGACGTGGACGAGGTGCGCGACTCGTCAAACCTCGAGCCGGAGGAGGCGATCGCGCTGTCCCTGCGCGCTTCCGACGTCGCCTTCAGCCTCTTTCTGGAGGGAGCCATTGCCGCCATTTTCGGCGTGGGCCCCTCGGACGAACCCTCGAGCCTCGCCGGCGGACAGACGACGGGCGTTCCCTGGCTCGTCACCAGCCGCGCCGTGGAGCGCCACCCGCGGCCGTTCCTCGAGGTGTGCCGCAAATTGCTCCCGGTAGCGACGGAGCGCTACCCGGTCCTCTGTAACTTCGTCGACACCCGCCACCGCAAGGCGCTGCGCTGGGCGCGGTGGATGGGCTTCCAAGTGGGGCACCCCATCCCCTTCGGCCCGCGCGGCAAGCCGTTCCACCCGATTGTCCTTCGGAGGCCTCCATGTGCGTCGTCATTCCAGTAGCGGCCGGCATCGCCATGGCGGTCGCCTCCACGGCTGCGGCCGGCGCCGCCACGGCCGGGACCGTCATGTCCGCCAACGCCGCGGCCAAGAACGCGAACGCCCAGGCGGCGCAGGACGCCACGAACGAGCGGTACGCCTACGAGGCAGCGCGCAACACCGAGCAGCAGGGCGAGGTGGACGCCGCGCGCGTGCAGATGCAGGGGACTCAGCTCGAGTCGAGCCAGAAGGCGGCTTTCGCGGCCAACGGCATAGACCTCTCCTCCGGCACCGTCGGCGACACCCTGGCGCAGACCGCCCGCTTTACCGAGCTCGACGCGGAGAACATCCGCCGCAACGCCGCCCTCAATGCCCGCGGCTACCGGCAGCAAGGCCTCCAGTACGGCGCCCAGGGGCAGCTCGCGTTGACGGCCGGACGCCAGCAGGTGGCCGGCAGCATCATCGGAGGCGTGGGGCAGGTGACCTCCGACGTTGCCAACGCGTTCGCGCAGGGGGCCAAGGCCAACGCCTACGGCGCAAACCCCGGGTACTACGGCGCCCCCCTCCCGAGAGTGACGACATGAAAGTCCCCGTCCTGGAGGGCCCCCGCGTCGAAGGGGCCCAGGTGCAGCCGCTCACCTCCAACCTCGACTTTCGGGGGACGAACGGGGAGGCCATCGCCCACGGCGTCAACCAGCTGGCGCAGGGGCTCTCCCAAACCAGCTCCATCCTGCACCAGGCGGCCATCTCCGAGGCGCAGGCGCAGACGGAGGGCGTGGTGGCGAAGGCGACCGCGGACTTCCGCGGGGGCTTAAACCCCATCGTCAACGGCTTCCTCGCTCGCCAGGGCTCGAATGCGCTCGACGGCGACGCCCGGGACCAGGCCCTCCAGCAGATAGAGCAGGTCCGCGCCGGCATTCTCACCAAGCTCCCCTCCCAGGCGGCGCGCGACGCGTTCCAGGCGCAGGCCGGCAACATGGCCGTGTCGGCGCAGGACCAGATAAACCGACACATCTCCTCGCAGCGGGAGCCGGCGATCGCGGCCGACTTGGAGGCCTCCGCCACCGCGTCCGTCAACAGCGCGGCCCAGGCCTACGCGAACCCCGACCCGCAAGCGCTCGAGGACCTCAAGGCTGTCCCGCTGCGGCAGATAGACGCTCTCGCGCAGCTGAAGGGCATCGACGCGGGGCCGATGAAGTCGCAGTTCCTTACCAACTTTCACTCGGTAGTCCTGAATCAATACCTCCAGCACGACAACGTCGAGGGGGCCCAAGCCTACTTCGCCGCGCACAAGCAGGAGATGAACGCCCGCGTCCAGGGGGACTTCGAGGGGCGGCTCCTCCAGCAGGTCCACGGAGTGGAGGCAGCGAAGGAGGCCTCCCGGATTGTCCTCGCCAACCCGCTCAAGAACCCGAACGGGACCGCGTCCTCGTGGGTGGACCCGGTCGCCGCCTTCAACGAGGCGGACAAGCTGCCGGAGGGGCAGCGCAAGGAAGAAGTCATGAAGGCCCTCACGGAGCGGGTGAGCCGCTCCCAGGCGCTCCAGAAGCAAGGGGGCGCCCAGGCCTTCCAAACGCTCCTCTCGGAGTGGGACTCGAAGCACACCGAGAACACCCCGGCCTTTGCGCAAGCGAAGGCCTACCTCCTCAACCCCGCCAACGGCCACACGGAGCTCTATGACAGGTGGAGGGCCCAGCGGCTCTCCGACGTCCGGCAGGCAAGGGCGGAGGCGCGCGCGGATAGAGCCGAGCTCGAGGCGCAGCGCCGGGAGCAGGAGAGGACGGACGCCGCAGCGCTCACCGCCTACCTCGCCGTGCCCGACTCGGAGCGCGTGCAGGTCGACCCGCGCCAGGCCTTCGTCGGACGGGGGCTGTCGCAGAAGGGTATCGACGCTTTGACGGCGCAGTGGAACGCGTCCAAGACGCGCGTCCAGAAGGCGAACACGCCCAATGACGATGAATTCGTGAAGACCGTCCAGGGGCTCGCCGGACAGAACGGCGTCCGCGGGAAGAGCAACCTCCAGCAGCTCCAAAGGGGGATGAACGCCTGGCGCTTCCAGTGGGCAGCCCAGCACAACGGCAACCCCCCCACGCGTGAAGAGGTCCAGGGCGAGCTCTCCCGGCAGCTCCAGCCGGTCGCGCGGAAGACGTGGTTCGGGCTGTCCTCGGAAGAGGTGCCGCGCTTCGAGCTGAAGGACGGGGACGTCATCGACAACGCACCGCCCCCAAAGCCGGCCGCGCCGACGGGGATGGTCGAGCCGGGCAACATCGACCTCAAGCACCGACCCGTGGTGAAGAACGCCGACGGCAGCATTTCGACGGTGCGGTCGATCGGCGTGAACGTGGGCGGGCAGGAGGTCCTCATCCCCACCGTCTCTCCCGACGGGAAGCTCCTCTCCGACGACGACGCGGTCGCGCTCTACAAGAAGACCGGCCAGCACCTTGGGAAGTTCTCCAGCCCGGAGGCCTCGACCGCCTACGCCCAGAAGCTCCACGAGAGCCAGGCGCAGCTCTACGGCGCTCAGGGAGGCGCGGCGCCGGCCCCGGCCGCGGCCGCCGGCTCTGACGCTCAGCTCCAGGCGATGGCCGCGGCCGCGCTCCAGAAGCGGGGCCGCAAGGTAACCCCGCAGGCCGTCCAGCGGATGCTCCAGCTGTACCAGCAGCAGCGGCAGGCGGCGCAATGACGGGAGAGGCTGCCAACCCCTTCGACGCCCTGGTCGACCAGGTGGACCCCGACCCGAGGTCCACCGACGCGCAGCCTGCGCCCGCGGCCGCGGAGTCCCTTCCACCTGCTCAGCCGGACGACCCGGTCCGCAACGCTCGGCGGCCAGACCCCCTGGCGGACCTCACCACGGGCGAGCCGGTTCAAGGCGAGGAAGGCCCCGGTACGCAATCCGGCGAGGAGGGGGCAGAGCCCTCCAATCCCTTCCTTCGCCTGGTGGACCAGGAGAACGCGGCGGACGACGCTCGCCTCCAATCCATCTTCGAGGACTCTCTCAAAAAGAACGCGGAACGAGAGGCCCAAGTGCTGGCGGTGGCGCAGCGGACGGGCATACCTCCGGACGTGGTGGCCCACGACTTCGACGGCTGGAAGCGCACCGTCGAGTCGGCCGACTACAACCCCACCCAGTGGCGGGAGGAGAACCCGGAGCTCGCCGAGTGGCTGCTCCACAACCCCCAAGCCGGCGTCATCGTCCACCAGGACCAGCCCCTCAACGCCCTCACCCGGGCGCTGAAGGTCGGCTGGCGACTCGCCCAGGACCCTGAAACCATCCTCTCGCCCATTCCGGGCATCCCCCTCTTTGCGGATTGGAGAAAGGCGCTCGAGGAGCCCCCGCCGAAGAGCGGGGAAGCCGTCCGGAACCCCCTCACCGACGCCCAGGGCCTCCTCCGCGTCCCTCAAATAGCGGCCGACGCCTACCGCCGCGGCTACGCCGGCGCGGCCCGCGGTGACTTAGGGATGCAGCTCCTCGACGCGGAGATGGCCGGGCGGCCGACGCTGGGCGTGCAGAGGCAGTTGGTAGCACTCGACCAGTACCTACGGCCGCAGTCCTACGGCCAGGGCCCCTGGGAGCAGCTCGCCGTCGACGCCGCCTCGGGCATCGGCTCCATGGTGAAGTTGCTCGAACAGGGTGGCATTGCCTACGCCGGCGCCGGACTCTTGGGCTTCGCCGGAACGGCTGCCTTCACAAAAAACCTGGCGCTGGCCACCGCGGTTGGCGAGACGGCGGCCAGCATCGCCGGGACTGCCGTAACGGCGATGTCGAGCTTCCGCCAGCAGGCGGGCGACGCGTACCTCCAATATAGAGACCTCAAGACGGACGACGGGACACCGGTCCCCAAGGACGTCGCCGCGGGAATGGCCGTCGCCGAGGGCCTGGTGGGCACCGGTATTGAGATGCTCGAGCTCCACATGCTCGCCGGGGTGAACAAGCCCATATCGGAGATGCTGAAGAGGTCCGACGGGAGAGCGTTCCTCCAGCACATGCTCTCGGATCAGACGTTCCTCCGTCTCGCCGCGGACGTCGGCAAGCGCTACGTGGGCGCGGCCGGAGGTGAAGCGCTGGAGGAGGGCGCCCAGGACTTGGCCTCGGACCTCTTCGGCTACCTCGGGAAGGCCTGGACCGCCGGCGGCTGGCAGAAGGCGGACCCCCTGGGCTCTCTCGAGTCGGCCGGGGAGACCGTCCTCCAATCGATTCCTTCGGCGCTGGCCATGGCGGGCGGAGGGCCGGCGCTGCAAGTGGGGCAGGGCGCCGTCGACGTCGCGCGGGGGAGGCTGTCGTTCCACCGCGTCCAGGCCTTCAACGAGGCTGCGAAGAAGTCCCCGACGCTGAAGGCGGCGCCGGAGGTGGTGGCGGAGGCCATCCGTCGCCAGACGCTCGAGACGGGCGAGGAGGTCCGCAGCGTCTTCATGGACCCCGCGGGCGTCGTGCGTGTGTTTCAGCAGATTGGCGCCGACGTCGACACCGGGGCAGACCAGCTCTTCGGAGAAGGCGGCCGGGACTTGCTGCGCCAGGCGCTCGCGAGCGGCTCACGCATCGAAGTACCCCTCGCCGACTACCTCTCACGCATCGCCCCCAAGCCCATCGCCGAGGCGCTCGCGCGGTACACGGTGACGCGTCCGCTCCTGCCCACCGACGTTCAGACGGAGGAGCTGGCGCGGCAGCTGGTGGAGCAGCACAAGCGCGACAACCCCAAGGGGGAGGCGCAGGCCGAGAAGGGCGAAGCGCCGACGTCCGCGACCGAGTCGCGCCTGGTCGACGCCGTCCAGAAGATGTTGGCGGCAACCGGCATGGTGAATGAGTCGGAGGCCAAAACCTCGATCGCCAACATGCGGGCCTTCATCCAGACGCAGGCGAAGAACTTCGGCGTGGAGCCCGAGGCGCTCTTCAAGGACTTCGCCCTCCGCGTGGAGCGCCACAACGAGGAGCACGCCCCGGGCCAGGGCGAAGCGGTAGACGACCCCTTCGACTTCGGCGCCAACCTGGGAGACCTCCCGGGCGCCGAGGTATCACCCGAGGACTTACCGGACGTCCAGCCGCAGCCATCGCAGGAAGCAGCCGCGCAGGCGCCAGACGAGACGCAGGCGCCCGTTGAGGAGGAGGAGCCGAACCCCCGCCGCAACGTCCAGCTGCTCGAGCCGGAGGTGCGGGCCGAGGTGGAAGCTCTCATCGACAGGATGAAGGAGCCGAGGCGCAGCGCGGCCAAGGCGTTCCTCTCATACAGTCAGGGCGAGACGGAGAAGGACCCGAGAATTCCGAGAAGCCTCGAGGCGCAGCTGGCCCGCTTCGGCGTCGTCAACCCCTACGGCTTCCTCACCGAGGACGACTTGCGGCGGCGGCGCAAGCCCAAGACGGAGGAGCAGAAGCGGCGCAAGGGGAAGGGCCCGCGCCAGGAGATGCCCGACTCGCTCCAGCACTACTGGGCGAGGGGGAAGTACAAGCAGCTGTTCCAGGCTGCGTTTCACGGCTCGCCGCACGACTTCGACGCGTTCAGCCTTCACCACGTCGGCACGGGCGAGGGTGGCCAGGCTTACGGGTGGGGGCTGTACTTTGCGGGAAGAAAGGAGGTCGCCGAACACTACCGCCGGCGCCTCGCTCCCGATCCTTCGCTTCTCATCAACGGCCGGGAGGTGGAAAAGCCGAGCGCCGAGGAGGTTTTCAACAGGACGGCCCCCGAGAAGACGCTTGGGCGTCGGATTGCGCACCTTGCGAAGGCGCACCTTGACCTTGGCCACGACTTCACCGACGCCCAGGTGTTCGATGAGGTGTTGAATCAGATCACCGACGCGATCGAAGTCAGCGAGAGGCACCTTCGAGGTTTGAAGGAATCCGGCGCCGAAAAGGCGGAGCTTGCCAGCGAAGAGCGCGTCGTTTCCGGGCTACAGGCTCAGCTCGAAGAGTTGCGGCGCCTCTTGGCGAACGAGTCGCTGTCCATCCGACGCCAGCAAGGTCAACTCTACAGCGTCGACATTCCGGACGACTCCGAGCTGCTCGACTACGACAAGACCGTTGATCAGCAAAGCCCATCCGTGACGGCCGCGCTGAAGGCGATCGCCAAGGAGGTGTTTGGAGACGAGTCGCTCGATGATTCCTCCGAGTACGACAGAAAGCGCGGAGCTCCGCCGAAGTACCCAACGGGACGAGAGTTTTATGGAACCGTTGGCGACTACCTCGCACGCGCGGAATCCGCAGATCCCAGTGAGGATCTCGCCACATCAATGAAGCGGGTCTCGGAATTCTTCGCCCGGCACGGAATCCCGGGGCTTTCCTACCTCGACCGGGACAGCCGACAAAACCAGCAGGACGGAAGTCCCAGCCGAAACTACGTCATTTGGGACGACAGCCGCGTATCGGTGACGAAGAAGTTCTATCAGGAGGACGACTCAAGCCACGCCGCGCGAGCCGAAGGCGATTCTGGACGACAGCGTCCCGGAGTACAGCCCGGAGGAGAAGGAAGAGGGCGCGGAGGAGTCGCCAAGCCCGTCCAACTGAAGCTCTTCCAGGACGGAGACGTCTCCTTCCGCGGCTACATGGAGACCGCGAAGGTGGGCGCGGAACGCGTCGCCAAAATCGTCCTCACCGACAAGGCCAACCGCTCCACCTTCCTCCATGAGATGGGCCACCTATTCCTCGAGCTCTTCGGGGACCTCTCCGAGCGCCCCGACGCGCCGGCCAAGCTGAAGGAGGACTGGCAAAAGACTCTGAAGTACCTCGGCGTCTCGAGCCGGGCCGAGCTTGCGACAGAGCATCACGAGAAGTGGGCGAAGAGTTACGAGGTGTGGCTGCGCGAAGGGAAAGCGCCGTCGCCGGGCCTCGTGCGGGCCTTCCGCCGGATGCAGCTCTGGCTTCGCCAGGTGTACAAAAACCTAGCCTCACTCGGCGTCGAGCTCTCCCCCGAAATCCGCGGCGTCTTTGACCGCCTCTTTGCGACGGACGCGGAAATCCAGCGCGTCGCCGAGAAGGAGAAGCTCCGGCCGATGTTCCGCTCTCCAGAAGAAGCGGGGATGAACGGCCGCGAGTGGCAGGACTACCAGGACGCCCAGACGAAGGCGCGCGCGAAGGCGACCCTCGCCGTTGACGCGCGGGTGCTCCGCGACAAGCTGGAGGAGACGACGGCCTGGTGGAAGGAGGAGGAGAAGGCGCTCCACCAGGAGGGCCTCGAGGCCTTCGACGCCCGCAAGGACGCAGTGGCCGCGGCCTACCTCAAGAAGGGGAAGCTTCCGGACGAGTGGGGCGGACAGACGGAGCACGGCGGGAAGCTGGATCGCCAGGCCGTTGTCGACGCGGTGGGGGAGGAGTGGGCCAAGGAGTTCCGGCTCACTAGTAACCCCATGGTGGCGGAACACCCGGACGACTTGGCCGGGCTCTTCGACTACCCGACCGGGAAGGCCCTCCTCGAGGCCGTCCTGACACTTCCCGACCGGAAGGCCTGGGCCGCGGACTACGCGCGCCAGCGGATGCGCGAGCGCCACCCGGACATCCTCCAGGAGCGCGAAGAGCTCGAGCAGTTGGTGGCAAAGGGCCTCAACGGCAACGAGACAGCGGCGTGGCTCCTGGCGGAGTGGAAGGCGCTCCGCCAGAAGGCGAAGCACGGCGGACCTGCGCCCATCGAGGCCATCAAGCGCGCCGCGAAGGAGATAGTCGACGAGACCCCGGTCCGTCGGCTCGAGGTGAACCGCGCGCTCCAGGCCATGGCAAAGGCGGCCGACAACGCGGCGGAGGCGGCCGTCAAGGGCGCCTGGGCCCAGTCGGAGGCCTACAAGCAACAGCAGATTTTGAACCTCCACATCTTCCGCGAGCTCTCGGCCGCGCGCGAAGCCCGGGGCGACTTCGAGGGCCTCGCCTCGGAGCTCTCCGACAACAAGGCGCGGGCCCGGCTGGGAAAGGCGAACCTCGCCTACCGGGACGGCGTGGACACCGTCTTGGAAGCGCTGGGCCTGCGCGAGCCGCAAGAGCGGGACAAGCAGCCCGCCTCTCTCGACGGCGTCATTACCGCCCTCGAGAACAACTTCGAGACGGTGGCGTTTGACCCGGAGCTTCTCTCCCAAGTCCTGGCCAAGCCGCGCAGCTACAAGGATCTCACCGTGGCCCAGCTGCGGGAGGTGTCGAACTACCTCAAGAACCTTCGCGCCGCGGCCCGCAACGCGACCCTCGTCCAGGTGGAGGGACAGCGCCTCGAGAAGGAGGCTGTCATCGCGCAGCTGGCGGCCGAAGCTGCGAAGAACCTCCCTTCGATGGGGCCCGAGTCCAGCTCTCGCGCGGCCGAGGGAGTTATCGAGTCGGGGATGCGCTTGGCCGGGGGGATCGACGGCTCGCTTCTCAAGCCCGAGACGATGCTCGACATGCTGGCCGGAGGCGACATCAACTCGATGTGGCACCGGGCCATCACTCAGCGGATGCAAGACTCGAAGGGCCACGAGGCGGACCTCCTTCGCACCACGTTCAAGCCGGTCATCGACGCTTTCGAGGGCGTCCCCGAGAAGGTGCTGGCCCGGCTCGCCCAGACGGTCGACGGCGCCGCTCTTTTCCCGAACCACACCGAGAAGCTCAAGGCTCCCACCCGCCGCTTCGAGCTCCTCATGATGATGCTCAACGCGGGCAACGAGTCGAACCTCGAGCGGCTCACCCAGGGCCGAAACATCACCCGCGAGGAAGTCGGCCGGGCGCTGGACCTCCTCACGAAGGAAGAGCTCGACTTGGGCCAGGCCATCCTCGACGCCGTCGAGTCGCTGGGCCCGCTCGCCTTTGACTTGGAGGAGCGCTACTCCGGCGTGCGCCCCGAGAAAATCCAGGCCGTCCCTATTGTCACCCGACACGGGACCTATCGCGGCGGG
>Ga0335081_10013307_pt1 | contig 13301 bp, 13 predicted proteins | sample Lox_Sample_35_FD_206713 | JGI IMG/M metagenome (GOLD analysis project Ga0335081, IMG submission 206713) | Soil microbial communities from Loxahatchee National Wildlife Refuge, Florida, United States - Lox_Sample_3.5 | ecosystem: Environmental > Terrestrial > Soil > Wetlands | place: USA...
CGAGGCGGCCGGGCTGATCTGCTCGGGCACCTCGCCGGACGAGCGGCTCGTCGAGGCGATCGAGTTGCCGGCCGACCAGCACCCGTTCTTCGTCGCCTCGCAGTACCACCCCGAGTTCAAGTCGCGCCCGGAGCGACCGGCGCCGCTGTTCCGAGAGTTTGTCGGCGCGGCGCTCGCACGCTCCCTGTCGGCAGCCGGGACAGAGCCCGGGGCAGCGCTCGGAGCGGGGCTGGCGGGCACGCCGTCTGGGGCGCAGGCGCGCGGGTGCGCTTCAGAGCTAGGGCCGGCGCCGGCGCGGGCGAGGTGAGGCGCGCCGACGACGCCGAGCGTGCGCGCTTGCACGACACGTTCGTCTCGCTGTGCCGGATCGAGAGCCCATCGCACCACGAGCGCGCGTGCGCAGATTGGGTCACACGCGAGCTGGTCTCTCTCGGGCTCGACGTCGACGAGGACGGCGCCGGCGCGCGGCTTGGCTCAGAAACCGGCAACCTGCTGACGCGGGTCCCAGGACGCGACGCGCGCAGCATCCTGCTCTGCGCGCATCTCGACACGGTCGCGCCCACGGCGCCGATCGAGCCGGTGCTGGTGGACGGCGGGTTTCGCAACGCCAATGCGGGCATCCTCGGGGCGGACAACAAGGCGGCCGTGGCGGTGATCCTCGAGCTCGCGCGCCGCGCGACAACGGTTTGGCATCAGCCGCCGATCGGGCTCGAGCTGCTGTTCACCGTTTGCGAGGAACTGTCGTTGGCGGGATCCGGTGCGTTTGATGCCGGCTGCCTACGCAGCAGCATGGGTTTCGTGTTCGACCATGCGAGCCCGATCGGCGAGATCGTCGTCGCCTCAGCGACCCACTACCGTGTGGTCGCCGAGCTCCACGGCCGGGCGGCCCACGCTGGTGTCCGACCCGAGGATGGGCGCAACGCGATCGCGGCCGCGGCGCGCGGGATCGCGACGATGCCCCTCGGGCGCTTGGATTCCCGCAGCGTAGCGAACGTCGGCAAGATCGACGGAGGGACGGCGACCAACGTCGTACCCGACCGCTGCCGAATCGAGGCGGAGGCCCGGAGCCTGGACGACGGGAGAGCCGAAGCGCTCGCGACCGAGATCGTCGATCATCTGCAGGACGCCGCCAACGCCGCCGAGTGCGACCTCGACGTGACCGTGCAACGAATGTTCGAGGGTTACCGGACCCGGCCGCGTGCCGCACAGGTCCTGCTCGCCGAACGGGCCCTGACCGCCTGCGGATACGAGCCCACGCACGTCTCGACCTGCGCCGGGTCCGACGCCAACTCGTTGCGCGCCGCCGGGCTGGCGTGCACGAACCTCGCGGACGGGACCGAGCGAAATCACGAGCCTGGCGAGCGCATCAGCGTCGACGCGCTCGACGGGATGCTCGAGGTGGCGATCGCCCTGGTCGAGGAGGCCGCCTGTGCAGTTTGAGCGCCTGAGCGGCGAGGTCAAGTGGGAGGGCCGCGTGGTCCGTGCCGGCGTCGAACGCTTCCGCCACGACGACGGAGAGGAGGTCACTCGCGAGAAGGTCTGGCACCCCGGCGCGGTTGGCATTCTCGCGGTGGACTCCACGAGCGTCTGGCTCACGCGACAACCCCGCGAGGTGGTGGGCGAGACCGCGTCGCTCGAGATCCCGGCCGGCAAGCTCGACGTGCCCGGCGAGCAGCCGTTGCAGACCGCCAAACGCGAGCTGGCAGAGGAGATCGGCAAGCGGGCCGCGTCGTGGGAGGACATCCTCTCGTTCTACACAAGCCCGGGGATCAGCGATGAACGGGTCTGGTTGTACCTCGCGACCGAGCTCGCAGACGCCCCCGGCGTGGCGGATCCCGGCGAGAACGAGCGCATCGAGGTGCTGCCGTGGGCCCTGGACCGGCTCGACGATGCGATCGCGCAGTGTGAGGATTCGAAGTCGCTGATCGCGCTGCTTTGGCTCGCGCGTCGCCCGCCTCCGAAGTGCGAAACGTCGACTAAGGGCCCGTTCCTGAACGGGGCCTAAGGGCCCGTGAGCGGGTCGGCCGGGCTCCTGGCGGCCGGCAGGAGCATCGAAGGGAAACGCGAATAGGAGTCCATGTCCGCCGCCGAGGCTTCCGCGATCGCCCGCCGGCTGAACGACTACGCGCTCGACTTTCTCGCCTACCTCGAGCTCGAGCGGGGTCTCGCGCGCAACACACTCGAGGCCTACCGAACCGACCTGCAGCAGTATGGTGAGTATCTCGCCCTGCGGCGTCTCGATCCGCTGCACGCGACGCCCAACCAGCTGGCCACGTTCGTCTCCGAGCTCGCGGTCGGTCGCGAGGATAGGCCCGCCGCATCCCCGGCGACGCTCCAGCGCAAGATCGCCTGCCTGCGGTCCTTCTACCGGCACCTGCGCCGCGAGCAGATCCTCGATCACGATCCAACCGCGGAGCTGCGCCCGCCGCGCTCGTCCGGGCGCCTGCCCCAGGTCCTCAGCCGGGACGAGGTCGCGCAACTACTCGGCCAGCCGCAGGGAAGCTCACCGGGCGCGCTGCGCGACCGCGCGCTGCTGGAGACGATGTACGCCTGCGGGCTGCGCGCCTCGGAGGCGATCGGACTCGAGCTGTCCGACCTCGATCTCGAGGCGCGCATCGTCCGCGCGCGCGGCAAGGGGTCAAAGGAGCGGATCGTCCCCGTCGGCCGCAAGGCGGTCGAGAGCCTAGCCGCGTACCTGGAGCGCGGCAGGCCCGCGCTCGTGGGCATCCGTGACGAGCCGTGCGTGTTCGTCAACCTCCGCGGCGGCAGTCTGACGCGTCAGGGCTTGTACAAGATCGTACAGCGCCACGCACGCAGCGCCGGGCTCGAGCACCGGATGAGCCCGCACACGCTCAGGCACACGTTCGCCACACACCTGCTCTCAGGCGGCTGCGACCTACGCTCCCTGCAGGAGATGCTTGGCCATGCGGACATCGGCACGACCCAGATCTACACGCACCTGTCCGCACAACGGCTGCGCGACGTGTACTTCGAAGCCCATCCGCGGGCAAAGATCGGGGAGTAGTACTAACGAGCGATCCTCATACCGCCGAGTGCTTTGGAATGGGAATGGGAATGATCACGTGGATTCGGGCATCCATGCCCGGATCCCGAGAGACCGTCTTGCGCCTGCCTCCGGCGGCGGGCTCGCATGGTGATCGACGCGTCGAAACTTGACTCGTTCGTGCAGCGTGCGATCACCAAGCGGAGCTAGTAGGAAAGGTGCCAGAGCTACCTGAAGTCGAGACGATCCGCCGGCAGCTCGCCGCGCACCTGGAGGGGCGCACAGTTATCACCGCCGAGATCCTGGACTCGCGCTGGACGCGCCCGGATCCGCCCGCGCCGCTCGAGGAAGATCTCCGTGGCGCGGTGATCGAGCGCGTGGCGCGGCTGGGTAAGTACCTCGTCTGGGAGCTGTCGGGCGACCGGCATCTGCTCCTGCACCTGCGGATGACAGGGGCGCTGCTGCTCGACCCGATCGCCGACCCCCCGCATACGCGCGTTCGGTTCCACCTCGACAACGGTCACCGCGTGGTCTACGTGGACCCGCGGCGGTTCGGGACCGGGCATCTCGTGCACGGCCGGGCCGAGCGCGACCTCTACCTGGCGGCGCGGGTCGGCGTCGAGCCGTTCTCGAGCGAGTTCACCGCCGCAGCCCTCGAGGCGCTTGCACGCGGCCGCCGTGCGCCGGTCAAAGCCTTTCTCCTCGACCAGCGCCAGATCGCCGGCGTCGGCAACATCTACGCCGACGAAGCGCTGTTCCGGGCCGGCATTCATCCACTGCGCCCCGCAGGACGCCTCACCCGCGCCCAACTGGAAGCGCTACGCAGCGCGATCGAGGACGCGCTGGCCGCTGGAATCGAGGCGAAGGGAGCGTCGATCGACGACTACCGCCACATCGACGGCGCCCGCGGGTCGTTTCAGGACCGCTTCCTCGTTCACCGCCGGGCGGGTGAGCCATGCCAAGTCTGCGGTCGTCCGATCCGAAAGATCATCGTCGGCGGGCGGGGGACGTACGTCTGCGAGCGCTGCCAGCCCCGGCCGCGCGCCACTCGCTCCCCGCAGAGCACGTGATCCACGCTACTAAGGGCCCGTTCAAGAATTACCGCTCGTTCTGACGGCGTCTGCTCGGGCTTGCGGCCCGCTCGGCATCCGGCCTCGCCGCAACGGGCCGCGCCCGAGTCGTCCGGCTGCCTGGCGCCACCGGCTCGCCGTTCAAATACGCCCGGTATTATCGCGTCGAGCCGGCGGCGCCAGGCACGCCCAGCCACTCGTCAGTTCCGAGCGCTGATTCTTGAACGGGCCCTAAAGTGTTGCGCGGGCCCTGAGCGGCCAACAGCGTCGGCAGGCGCCCTTCGCGGTCAGTCGCGAGCAGCTCGGCGAACCCCCCGATCGTCTCGCCGTCGATCACGATCTGCGGGAAGGTGATCATGCCGGTCTTCTCGGCGAGCCGTGCTCGACCGTCCGGATCACGTGCGAGATTGACTTCCTCATAGCCGATCCCGCGACGGTGCAGAATCGCTTTTGCGCTGACACAAAGCGAGCAGCAATCGGTGGTGTACACGGTGACCTGCTTCATCACTTCATAAAGTATAGCACACCATGCCGCCCGCCAGCACGAGATGCCGCCACCGCTGAAGACCGAAGCGATCGTGCTGCGCTCGCTGCGCTACGGCGAGGCGGACCGGATCCTGCAGCTGTACACTCCCCGTCACGGGCGCTTGGGAGCGATCGCCAAGGGGGTTCGTCGCGCGCGCAGCCGCTTTGGTGCGAGGCTGGAGCCGTTCCTGCACGTCCGCGCCGTGCTTCACGAAGGCCGCGGCGAGCTGGTCACGGTCTCGAGCGTCGACACGGTTGTCGTGCACGCGAGGCTGCGCGACAGCGCGGCAGCGCTCGACGCCGCGGCTCGCGCGTGCGATGCGGTCGGCAGACTGTTCGAGAGCTCAGAGCCGCATCCCGAGGTGTTCACGCTGCTCGCCAACGAACTGGCGTTGCTGAGCGACGACGCGGCTCACGCGCGGCCGGCGAACGGCCTGGCCTTCCGCTTGAAGCTGATGCTCGCGGCCGGCATCGTGCCGCAGCTGGCGGCCTGCGCGTCCTGCGGCGAGGCGGAGCACCTGCGAGCGTTCTCGGCGGCTGCGGGCGGGGTCGTCTGCTCCGCGTGCGAGGCCGCCGCGTTCCCGTTGGACGAGGAGAGCTACCGGTTTCTCGTCGCTGCGCTCGGGCGGCCGCTGGCCTGCGCGCCCGAGGCATCCGAACGGGCGCTGCGGCAGGCAGAGCGCGCGATCGCCGAGACTGCCGAGTACCACGGGCACGTCAGGTTGAGGCCGCTGCTGGCCGACCGTCGTTAGAGCTCGTGCGAGATTATGAGCGTTTGACGGTCTCGGCCGCTGTCAGAATCGTCGACCGTGAGCGATCAACTGCTGGCGGCTGACCACGACCACCCCGCCGGGCCGGTGGCAGCTGCGTTCGCGGCGAGGGTGAAGGCTCGCGAGGCGGCCGAGCTAGCGCCACAGGCGACGCGCTCCTACCCGGCCGACCGCGTCCGTCCCGAGCCAGACTGCGGTCTGCGGACTCCGTTTCAGCGCGACCGCGACCGGATCGTTCACTGCAAGGCGTTCCGGCGCCTCAAGCACAAGACGCAGGTGTTCGTCGCTCCGGCGGGCGACCATTACCGTACACGGCTCACGCACACGCTGGAGGTCACGCAGATCTCGCGGACGGTCGCGCGCGCGCTGCGACTCAACGAGGACCTCGCGGAGGCGATCGGGCTGGGCCACGATCTTGGACACCCGCCGTTCGGTCACCTCGGCGAGGAGGCGCTCGACCGCTGTCTTCAGGAGCGTTTCGGGACCCGCTTTCGCCACCACGAGCAGTCGCTGCGGGTGGTCGACGCGCTCGAGCGCGAGGGCCTGGGCCTCAATCTGACGTCGGCGGTCCGCGACGGGATCGTCAGCCACTCCGGGCGCGCACAGGAGCCGGCGACCGTCGAGGGGAAGATCGTGCGCTTGATGGACCGCGTCGCTTACATCAACCACGACATCGACGATGCGATTCGTGCCGGCGTGATCGACGCGCGGGATCTGCCGCCGGGCCCGATCGAGATCCTCGGCGACAGCGGCACGCGCCGGATCGATGTGCTCGTCCACGACCTCGTCGAGCATTCCGAGCTCGTCGGTGAGATCGTGCAGGGCGACGCCATCGGCGCCGCGATGGCGCAGCTGCGGTCGTTCATGTTCGAGCGCGTCTACCTCGGACCCGCGGCGACGCGCGAGCACGCCAAGATCGAGCGCGTCGTTGGCGCGCTGGTTGACCACTACTGCGCCCATCCGGACGAGATCCCCGATTCGATCCCGGCGGGCGAGAAGGCGCGGCGCGTGACGGACTACCTCGCGGGCATGACCGACAGGTACTGCATCGGCGTGTTCAAGGCGCTGAGCGTGCCGGTGGCGTTCGCTCCGTGACGCGCTATGCAGCAGGGTCGCGCGAGCGCGTGCTCGACGCGGTGGACATGGTGGCGCTGGTCGGCGGACGGATCGAGTTGCGCCGCGCGGGCGTCAACAGCTACTTCGGTCTGTGCCCGTTTCACGACGAGCAAACACCGTCCTTTCACGTCAGCCCCGACGAGCGGCTCTATCACTGCTTCGGCTGCCAGGCCTCAGGCGATCCTTTCGATTTCGTCATGGCGACCGAGGGGCTCGACTTCAAAGGAGCGCTCGAGGCGCTGGCGGATCGCTTCGGCGTCACGCTCGAGACCGAGGCGGAGGCTCCCCAGGCCGCCGCCCGGCGCGCGCGCCGCGAGCGGCTGCAATCACTGTTGGGCCGAGCCGCAACCTATTACGCGCGCTGCCTGTGGGACTCCAACGAGGCCAAGCCGGCGCGCGATTACCTGATCGCGCGGGGCCTGTCGGAGGAGATCCTGCGGGAGTTCCGCGTCGGATACGCACCACCAGCTTGGGAGCGGATGGTGTTGGCGTCGCGCCAATCGGGCTTCAGCGAGCAGGAGCTGCTCGACGTGGGGCTCGTTCAGCGCTCGCGCACGCGCCCGGACGAAACGTACGCTTACTTTCGCGAGCGGATCATGTTCCCGGCGTGCGACAGCCGGGGCAGGGTGCTCGGCTTCGGCGCCCGCGCGATGCGCGAGGGCCAGCGAGCCAAGTACCTGAACACAGCCGACAACGACCTCTACCACAAGCGCGAGGTGCTGTTCGGGATCGACCTTGCGCGGCCGGCCGCCGCGCGCAGCGGGCGAATGATCCTGGTCGAAGGCTACACGGACGTGCTCGCCCTGCACCAGGCCGGGATCCGTAACGCCGTCGGGATCATGGGAACCTCGCTGACCGAGGAGCAGGTGGTTGGTCTGGAGCGTGTCGCTCGAGCGCTGGAGCTGTGTCTCGACGCCGACCGCGCCGGCCAGGACGCGATGCTGCGCGCATCGAGATTGGCGGCGGGGCGAAGACTCGAGCTGCGCGTCGTGCAGTTGCCCGAGGGAACCGACCCGGCTGAGCTGATCGAGCGCCAGGGAGCAGACGCGCTGCGCGCGCGCGTCGACGCGTCGGTCCCCTTCGCGGACTTTCACGTCAGCCGGATCCTGGCGCGCAATGGGCTGCGCAGCGCCGAGGACCGCGATCGTGTGCTCGGCGAGCTGCGAGGAGTGTTCGCGCAGCTGCCCCCAAGCGTGCTGCGCGACGAGCTGATGCAGCGCGTGGCGGGTCGCCTGGAGCTCTCCGAGGGGCGCCTGGCGTCACTGTTGGCGGATTCGCCGCCGGCGCTTGCGCCAGCGGCGCGCCAGGTCGCCGGCGCGGAGCTGATCGACCCGGCGGTGCGCAACGAGCGTGACTTCCTGATCCTGTGCGTGGCGCTGCCCGAGGCTGGACGGGGCGCGCTCGCGGCGATCGATCCCGACGAGCACCTGACCAGCGAGCCGCTGCGCCGAGCGGCGCGCCATCTCGCCGGTCAGCCAGAGCTCCCGTTCACCGGGCTCGCCGGCGATGACGAGCAACTGGCGCGGCTTGTCGCCGATCTCGTGCGACGCGCCGGCGAGGAGAAGGACGTCTGCCCAGAAGCGCTCGAGCACCAGCGCCTGCTGCTCGAGCGGGCGCGCTTACAGCGCGCGATCCGCCGGGCGCGCAGCGAGCAGCGCGGCAAGCTGCCAGAGCTCGCCCGTCAGAGCGAAGCGGTGCTCGAGGCGATCCACGCGCTCGCCGGGCGACTCGAACAGGCAGTCTGAGTGCAACAGCGTGATCGGTCACCGACGGCGCGGTCACCGGCGCACGCCGGCGTCGATGTCCCTTACCGGCCCTTACCGTCCCCGCCAGGTACAGTAGGCGCTGGCTGTCAGCCGATGCGCACCGCAGTTCTCAGATCCGGGGTAGCTCAATCGGCAGAGCATTCGGCTGTTAACCGAAGGGTTGTGGGTTCGAGTCCCACCCCCGGAGCTCGCTCACCACACAGAGGCTGGTGAGCATCCTGCGCTGGTGCCCGGCTGACACGCCCGCGTGCGAGCTCCTCGACGAGCTCGGCGGCGCACGTCGCGCCGTCGTTGCCGGCTGCCCAGGCCGACAGCTCGCGAGCCCTGGCAAGAAGCGCGGGATCGTCAAGCGCCCGGCGGACAGCGAGGCGCAGCGTCGACGGCCCGAGCAGGCGCCAGGGGAGCCGCACGCCGACACCGCACCAGTCAGCCCGGGCCGCGTTCTCGGCCATGTCGCCCGAATGCGGCACGGCGACCACGGGGCACCCGCAGGCGAGCGCTCGGGCCATCGTTCCGTGACCGGCGTGGGTGATGACCAGCCGGCAGCGCGGCATCGTCTGCCCGTAGGACAGCCACGGCACCAGGCGGGCGTTCGATGGCACGCGCACGGGCTTGGTCAGCGGCTTGCGGTTGGTTGCCGCCAGGACGCGGACGGGCTCGCGCGCCAACCCCAGAACCGCTGCGCGCAGCAGGCGATGCTCGGGGTCCTGCGCGGTCGACGGCGCGATCAGCACCAGGGGCTGATCGCCGGGTGGCGGTTGGACCTCCGCACAAGGAGGCTCCCACACGAGCGGACCGACGATCTGAACTTCCGCCGGAAAGGTGCGCGGGTACTCGAGCTGCGGGAACGTTCCGACCATGCACAGACGCTCGCTGATACCGCCGTGCAGGCGCTGCGTCGGCGCCAACCCGAGCTGGGTGCGAACGTCGTTGAGCTCGGCGCGCCCCTGGCGAAGCGCCCAGTCGATCAACGGCTGCGTCGGCTTCCAGATGACGGCGCCCAGACGGGAACACGGGAGCCGGGCGCCGAGCGCGTACGGCGGCCAGCCAGGCTCGGTGAAAGGGTGAAGATGGGGTATCAGAGTCGCGACCGGCACGCCCTCGAGCTCTCCTGCGATCGCCGGTGCGAGCGTCAGGATGTCGTGCACGACGACGTCGGGCGCGAAAGCCGTCAGTGCCCGGCGAGTCCGGGGCGTGGACCGGACGACCGCCTCGAACGGCTTCAGCGGCCGGTCGCGGCTGGGAAACACCGGGTACTCGGCGGTGGCGGTGAACTTGACACCCGCAGCCTGCACGTCCGGCCGCCAGCGCTCCCACGTCTCGAGCGCCACAGCGTGACCGCGCTCGGCCAGGCGGCTCGCGAGCGCGAGCATCGGAAAGGCGTGGCCGGGATCGCCGAATGCCCCGAGAAAGAAGCGTCTCGGTTCGCCGGCCGCGGCCGCACCGCCAGGCGTGTCAGCGCTTTGTGGTGAGCTACCCCCGGAAGCGAGCTTCATGAGCAGCGTGAACCTTATGCAAACGGGCGCCGCGGTGCGCAAGACACGAGCGTCCGGCAGCCAGGGCGAGCTTCGCCGCTCTGGACAATGAGAGGATCCCCGTCATGACTACGCACATCAACTTGGAGCTGCGCGGCGCGCTCGAGCCGGGGTTCAGCGACGTGCTGACGCCCGATGCGCTGGAGTTCGTCGGCGGGCTGCAACGGGAGTTCGGGGCACGCCGGCACGAGCTCCTCGGCGCCCGCGCGCAGCGGCGCGCGCGGCTCGCCGCGGGAGAAACGCTCGATTTCCTGTCGGAGACGCGCTCGGTGCGAGAGGGCGACTGGCGCATTGGGGCGGTGCCGGGCGACTTGCAGCTGCGCTGGGTCGAGATCACGGGCCCGACCGACCGCAAGATGATGATCAACGCGCTCAACTCCGGCGCCGACGGGTTCATGGCGGATTTCGAGGATGCCAATTCCCCAACGTGGCACAACATGGTCGACGGCCATCTGAACCTTCGAGACGCGATCGAGCGCACGATCAGCTATGACGGCTCGGACGGTCGCCACTATGAGCTGGCCGAGCAGCCTGCAACGCTGCTCGTGCGCCCTCGCGGCTGGCACCTCCCCGAGCGCCACCTGCTCGTCGACGGCGAGCCGGTCGCCGGAGCGCTGTTCGACTTCGGCCTGTACATGTTTCATTGCGCCCAGCGCCTGCTCGAGCAAGGCTCCGGGCCGTACTTCTATCTCCCCAAGCTCGAGTCTCATCTCGAGGCGAGGCTGTGGAACGACGTCTTCTGTCTGGCCCAGGACCGCCTCGGGATCGAGCGCGGGACGATCAAGGCGACGGTCCTGATCGAGACCCTGCCGGCGGCATTCGAGATGGACGAGATCCTCTACGAGCTGCGCGAGCATTGCACAGGGCTCAACGCCGGCCGCTGGGACTACATCTTCTCGGCGATCAAGTGCTTTCCCGACCGGCCCGAGATGGTGCTGCCCGATCGTGGCGCCGTGACGATGACGGTCCCGTTCATGCGCGCCTACACCGAGCTGCTGGCGGCGACGTGCCACCGTCGCGGTGCGCACGCGATCGGCGGCATGTCGGCTCTGATCCCGTCGCGGAAGGACGAGCAGGCCAACGCCATGGCGCTCGATGGCGTGCGCGCCGACAAGGAGCGCGAGGCCGGCCAGGGATACGACGGGACCTGGGTCGCGCACCCCGACCTCGTGCCGGTGGCGAGGGAGGTGTTCGAGCGCGGCCTCAGAGATGCCGCCAACCAACTCGACCGCCGTCGCGACGAGGTCCACGTCACGGCCCAGCAGTTGCTCGATCTGCCGTCGACCCCGGGCCAGATCACCGAGGCGGGCCTGCGCGCGGACGTCAGCGTCGGATTTCAGTACGTCTCGTTCTGGCTGACGGGGCGGGCAGCTGCGGCGATCAACTCGCTGATGGAAGACGCCGCCACGGCCGAGATCTGCCGCACGCAGATCTGGCAATGGGTCCGGCACGCTGCCCAGCTGGAGGACGGGCGGACGGTGACCCCCGAGCTCGTGCGCGACTTCCTGGAAGACGAGACCGGGAGGATCCGGGCGAGCGTCGGCGAGCAGACGTGGACGCGGGGCCGCCCCGTCGAGACGCGCGAGATCTTCGACCGCGTGTCGCTGGCGCGTGAGCTCGTCGAGTTCCTCACGATCCCGGCATACGAGTACCTGGACTGAGGGCCCGTGGGACGTGTTCAACCCAAATTCAGGACCCGCCGATGCACTACTGAGTCGGTCCGGGTCGGGGCGGCGGTGCCGAACCGGTCCGGCGCGATCACCGACCTCGAGCGACGCGGAACGGCCACGCCGCCCCGCGCACGAGTGCTGCGCAGATGAAGCTTTGCGTGTCGCGATCATGACGTTTTGCGTGCCGCGATCATGACGTTTTGCGTGCCGCGATCATGTCGTTTTGCGTTCCGCGATGATGTCGTTTTGCGTTCCGCGATGATGCCGTTTTGCGTTCCGCGATGATGCCGTTCTGTCGGTGCCGCGATCATGATTTTGGTTTCACTGCTGGTCAACCGGAGATCCACGAAACCGACACTAAAGTCCAGGCTGATGATGTCGGTCCATTCCCGTCGGCGCCGCAACCTGGGTTTGTCGGGCGCCCACCCCGAAGTTGCAGTACCACCGCACTCCTCAGGAGCATCGCCATGCCGTATGTCGACTGTCCCCATTGCCACGCCAGCTTTCACACAGGGCTCATCTATGACGAGCTCGACCTGTGTCCGCGCTGCGGAACCTCCCTCTACCGTCCCCGGCCGACCGTCCGCACCCAAGTTCGTGGCCTGATCGCAAGGCGACCACATAAGACCGCCGATGTTCCCGATTGGGAGGCCATCACCGGCTCCCAATACGCCCACCGTCAGCGCGTCAGCAGCCCAGAGGTGGCCGAAGGAGGCGAAAACCCGCAGTTGTCGCTCTGAACGGGCCCTTACCGCAGATCTGGCGCGGGGCCGCCAAGAGGCAGAGACTCCCTGGCGCCGCGGTGTCGTAGTCTCGGGCGGATGAGCTCACCTGCAGCGGTGATCTTCGATCTCGACGACACGCTGTTCGACCACCGCGGCGCTGCGAGCGCGGCTGTGCGGGTGTGGGCTCGCGGATCGCGGGGTGGCGGCGACCGACGCCCTGGTGCGCCTGTGGTTCGACGCGGAGGAGCGCCACGTGAAGGCGTGGCACCGCGGCGAGTCCAGCTTCTGGGGGCAGCGTCGAGCGCGGCTGCGGGAGATCCTGTCCCTGATCGGGTCCGACGACGCTCGCGACGATCAAACGCTGGATCGCCTGTTCGGCGACTTCCTGTCGCATTATGAGGCGGCGTGGAGGCGGTTCGATGACGTGATCGGCGCTCTGGAGGTCGTCGCAGCGGCCGGTCTGAGGGTGGCGGTTCTGACCAACGGCGCTGATTTCAGCAGCGCCGTAAGCTGGTCGCTGTAGGCCTCGCGGGCCGGGTCGGCCCGGTGTTGTGCTGCGATGCGGTCGGGTTCGCCAAGCCGGACCCACGGGCATATCGACACGCTTGCGAGCGGCTCGAGGTACCGCGCGATCGCGTGCTGCACGTCGGGGATCGGTACGACCTCGACTTCGTGGCGGCGCGAGCAGCCGGCCTCGATGCTGTGCATTTGGACCGCGACGATCGCGGCCCGCACGATCAGCCGAAGCGGATCGTGTCGCTCGCCGACCTCCGACGCTTCCTGGACCGATCTGAGGCGACGCTGAACTCCACCGCGACGGTGGTCCGCAGCGACGGCCCGGCGCTGGAGTCAAGCGAGCTCCCCGTGCGCAGCCCCGTGCCGGGGTAGCACGCGGATCCATGGGCCCGCCGCGACGAGCTGGTCGGTGCGGTGACCGCGGCGCGGCGGGCAAGCTCCCGAGATGTGTCAAACTTGTCCCGACAGGGGATGAGGCGGGCGTTGATCGGGCGGCGGCGGATCGTCAGCGATCAGTTGGGAGATGGTTACGAGCCGAAATCCACGCTGTCGCAGGCGTGTGATGATCCGCGGCAGCGCGGCGACGGTCTCCGAGCGATCGCCG
>Ga0335081_10013309_pt1 | contig 13299 bp, 9 predicted proteins | sample Lox_Sample_35_FD_206713 | JGI IMG/M metagenome (GOLD analysis project Ga0335081, IMG submission 206713) | Soil microbial communities from Loxahatchee National Wildlife Refuge, Florida, United States - Lox_Sample_3.5 | ecosystem: Environmental > Terrestrial > Soil > Wetlands | place: USA: Florida...
CTACAGGGCCCTTTTCGGGGGAGAAGGGGCGCAGGCGCTGTGCTCACCTCACATGACCCCAACTCGGCCGCCGGGATCTCGGCGGCGAGCCGCGCGCGCAGCGGCGCGAGGCGCTCGGCGTGGATGCGCCACTTGCCGACCGAGGAGGCATAGAGCGGGCGGCGGATCTGCACCGCGCTCGCAGTTGCGGACGGCGTCGGGCTTTCGTGGAAACGCAGCACGCCCTCCTCCCAGGGCAAACCGAGGAAATCGAGCAAGCGGCGCGCGATCGCCGACAGGTCGTGCACGACCTCCTCGTAGCCCACCTCCAGAAAGATCTGCGGCGGCAGGGTCGCGCGCCAATGCCGCGCCAGCCGGCGGAACGCCAGGATGTAGTCGGCAAGCTCGCCCTGATCGTAGGAAAACGCAAAGCCGCCGCGGAAATGCGCCTTGTAGATCGCCCAGCCGGCATCGAGCGGATGCCGGCGGACAAGGATGATCTTGGCGTGCGGCAGCGCCGCGTGAATGATGCCGCACAGGAGATAGTTCTTCAGCGTCTTGTCGACGAAGCGGCGCCCGCGCGGCGGCCCGAACGCAGCGACCAGGTCGAGATAGCACCGGCCGAGCTCGGCAAAGTCGGCCCGGCCGCCCGCCCGCATCGACCGGTGCAGCGCGACCGCGAACGTGCCGGTCTCGCCGATCGACGTCATCGCGCTGTGGCCGGCGATGATCCGCTCGACCAGCGTGGTGCCGGTGCGCGGCAGACCGACGACGAAGATCGGCGCCGCGTCGCGGCAGCCGAGCGGCAGCGCGGCGAGCCAGGCGCGCGTCTGGGTCGCGATGATGCCGTCGATCTCCGCGATGTCGGTGCGCGGGTCGTAGGCGATCGAGCGCCGCTGCAGGTCGGCGCCGGCGGCGACGTGCGCAAAGGCGCTGGCGTCCTCGCCGAGGTCCTCGCATTCCTTGCCGAGCGCGTAGCGCAGCAGCACCTCGTCGCTCCACGGCAGGTTCCGTTGGGCGAGGACCTGCTCCATCGCGGCGACATGATTGCGCGTGGGCGTCTGGATGCGCAGGTCGGCGCGCAGGTAGTGGGCGACGCAGTGGCGCGGGTCGCGTGCGAGGGCGGCGTCGCAATGGGCTTCGGCGTCGGCGAGCGCGCCCGTCATACGCTCGGTGGCGGCGAGGTTGAACAGGTATTGCGCGACGTCAGGCCGGGCCGCGACCGCGCGGCGAAACAAGTCACCGGCCCGGGCGTGGTCTCCGATCAGCCCGAACATGGCGCCGACCGCGTCGAGCGCCTCGGGCGCCGTGCCGACGAGCTTCTCGGCCGCCTGGGTCTCGGCGAGCGCCGGGCCGATCTCGCCGGACAGCAACAGGCACTTCGCGCGCAGTACGTGGGCGATCGGGTCGCCCGGCATGAGCGCGACCGCGCGGTCGGCGCAGACGATCGCGGCGTCCGGCCGGTTGCGCAGCAGCGCGGTCTCGGTGAGCAGCGCCCAGACCGGCCCGTGCTCGCGCGTGACCGAGATCACCTGCTTGCAGATGCGCTCGGCGCCGGCAAGGTCGCCGGCCGCGAGCGCCCGGCGCGCCGCGTCGGTCGCGGCCGCGGCGTCGGCGAATTCGAGCGCGCGCGTCAACGGGCAGCTCCGGCGTCACCCTGGGCCAGACGATAAGCGAAGGCCGGGCGGCGATCCACCCGGCCTCCGCGTCCGCGGCAGCCCACCGATCTTTCGCCGTGGATATCCCCCGACGCGGTGGACTCAGTGATGGTCGTCGCCGTCGTTGTCGCCGTCCCCATGCCCGAACGAGAAGTTGCCGAACAGGTCGCCGATCGCCGGACGGTTTACCGGCACATAAGGGTTGTCGTCCGCGGTGCTCGGGTTCGGCAGGTTGTCGCGCGAGCGCACCGACAGCTTGGGCAGCTGCCAGTTCCGCTCGATGAACTTCACGATCGAGGCATGATCGGAATATTCGTGCGCCACATGGCCGCCCTCGGAATATTTCGACACGACGAGCAGCGGAATGCGCGTTCCGTCGCCGAAATAGTCGACCGGCTCGACGTAGCCCGAGTCGTAATAGCCGCCGCCCTCGTCGACCGTCAGCAGGATTGCGGTCGAGTCCCACAGCTCCTTGTTGGCCTGCACGCCCTCGATGATCTTCTTGGAGAAAGCCTCGAGCAGATCGACCTTCGAGGAGGCGGGGTGGCCGTCGTTGAAGGTGCTCGGCTTGACCAGGGACACCGCCGGCAGATCACCCGACGCAATCGCGTCGTAGAGGTCCTTGGTGTCCTTGAGGTGGGCGTTGCGCTCGGCCGGATTGGTCATGGTCGAGGCCGAGTAGAGGAACGGGTTGCAGATGTTGCAATAGAGATAGGCGATCGGATCGAGCGCGCCGAAATTGGCGCCGAGCCCGGGCGCGGTCTTGAAGTCGTTCCAGCGCTCGCCAAAGTAGGCCCACGACACTTCGGCCTTGCTCAGCGCATCGCCGATGTGGCGCTGCTTGATCACCGGCGGCAGCGTGAACGGCCCGTTGTTGACCGGATCGGTCGCGCCGCTGCCGATGAAGGCCGGGACATAGTTGTTGAGCAGATAGTAGGCGCCCGGCTGGCAGTTCGGGTCGACGTGGATCTTGGCCAGATAGGTCACGACCGCGGTGACGGCCGGCTGAGACGGATCCGAGCAGTTGGTGTAGCTGCCGCCCGAATAGCCGTCCTGGATGTACCAGTTGTTGCTGCCCGGGAACGGGTTGGGGTTCTCGATCTGGTTGCCGGGCGGCGTGGCCGGGAAGCCGTTCGCATCGGCGTAATAGAGCTCATCCGCATAGCCGATCATCATGTGATTGGCGTAGGTGCCGCCCATCGCCGCCTGATGGTAGTTGTCGTTGAGCGTGTAGATACGCGCGAGCTCGGTCAGGTACGGCGCGTCGCCTTTCGCGACGTTGTAGAAGCCCATCGCGATGTTGCCCTCGGTCACCGCTTTCGGCGTGCTGCCGTTGCTGCCGGACGAGATCGTCTGCTCGACCCAGGGGAAGAGGTCAGCCTGGCAGCCGCTCGGGTTATGGTGCGTCGCCTTGGCGGCGTCGCAGTCGAGCTGCTGCCACATCTGATAGAAGCGGTGCACAGGGCTGCCGCCGTAGGTGTCGTAGAGGCTCGCCAGCGTGTTGCCGCTCTTGGTCACCAGCGCATAGGGCCCGCCCGGAAGCATGTTGTAGTTGAGGACGCGGCTGTCGGGCGAGCCGGGCGGCAGGCCGGTGGCGCCGCGGGTGAGCAGCGGCAGATCCTGCGGCAGCAGGCCGTAGTCGGCCTGGGCTGCGAGCGCGGTATTGATGAGGCAGCCGGGACCCGTGATGGCGTCGAGCTCGATATCGGAGAAGCACGCCTGGAACGCGTAGGAGGTGCTCGGCGCCTGCAGCATCGCGCTGGTGTAGGGCGTCTTGCCGCCGGGGCTGATGGAAAAGAAACTCGTGTCCTGGGCCGCGAACTGCTGGGCGCGAGCGTAGTTCGGACCGGGCGAGCCGTCGAGATTGATGATGCCCTTCGACAGCAGGTTGTCGACGAATTCGCCGGGACGCGGCTGGTAGGTGGCGAATACGTGGTCGAAGGTGCGGTTCTCGCCGATGATGACGATGACGTGCTTGATCGGGCTCGTCGTGCGGCCGTCGTTGCGGTTGGACCCGAACAGCGGGCTCGTGCCCCCGGCGCTCGCGGCGTCGTAGCCAAAGAGCGACAGAATGGCGGCGGTGACGACGGCGCGTCCGAGCAGACGGCTGTTGATTTGCTTCAGCATCAGTCGGGCCTCCCAAAACTCTGCAGACGGAAAAACTCCGCGGTCGGGACCATATGGGGCCAAACATGTCAGCCGTGTTTCGGCGATGTGTCAGGAGTGTTAAGGGCCACAGGATTTCCAGGTGCGCGTGCTATATGACGATCCTGCGGGTGCGAGGGGCGCCCGGCAGGAGAGGAAAGACATGACGGCAGTGACAGCGCGCAAGCCGCGCATGGCGCCGGACGACTGATCGTTGCGGCTTCGCTCGGCAATGCGCTTGAGTTCTGCGAGATTCTGGCCAAGATCTTTCCGAGCCGCACGCGCTTCTCCAGCATGGCGCTGAGCTGCAACATCTCGGTCCCGATCTTCGGCGGCTTCGCGGCGCGGCGTCGCGGTCGCGCCGCATCATCTGCATCGGCGCCATCGGCTTGGCGGGCGTGGGCGGCGCAGCGAGGCCGCCAAGTCGCTTACGGGGGCTAGCGCATGTTCCGGCGAACTGGACGCCGGTTCGCCGACAAGAACATGCGCCAAACCGTGAATCTAGAGCATGTCCCGATTCCGAAGGAACGGGATATGCTCTAGGAGGGGGAAAGTCCGCGCCCGCAGGAGCAAGCGGCTTCCCCTCAAGCGGTGAGAATGACCACTCGCCTGGTTCAAGCCCCTATTGCATCGGTAATTCTCCGCGCGCGCATGCAGGCAATCAGCGACACGACCAATACGCAAGCTGACAGAGCTGCAAATGCTGCCGAATAACCTTGGACGGAGGCCACTGCGCCGAAAAGCATCGGCCCAACCACAACCCCGCCCAGAAGGAACAGGTTGGCCGCGCTCGTTACGGCACCGACCTCTCCGGGATCAGCGCGTCGCGCGACTTCACCGAGGACCAGCGGCACAAACCCGGCCGCACCCAGCCCATAGACGACGGTGACAGCGCAAACGGCGCCCGCGGCCCAACGTGCCGAGAAGGCCGCGATCAGGACAGCCGCGCTTGCAATGAAGAAACCGATCAACCCCATCGTCGCATGTGGCGCCAATAGCCGATCCGAAATGGCCGCCCAACCGAGCTGGCCGACCATCCCCGCAGCTTGCGACGCGCTAAATGCGAGCCCGGCGACTGCGAGGCTGAACCCGAGCTCCTTCACCAAGTAAACGGCGAGAAATGTTCGAAGGCATACGAGCGCCGCACTAAATACGGCCCCCGCCACAACAATGACCCACATTCCCGGGATGCACAGAAGACGCCGCATCTCGACCCTGCCAGGTGATCGACTCCCGCTGCCGTTCATGTCGCCGTTCAACCAGCGCACCGTCGGCAGCAATGCTCCAACAAGAATTGCACTGCCGATCGCAAACACGCCGAGTGCCTCCTGCCAACCGAAGCGAACGGCGAGCGCCGGAGCCAATGCGCCCGCCAGCATTCCACCCAGCGGCACCCCAGTCTGCTTTACCGCCATGATCGTACTAGCCGTCCGTGGAGACGTCCTCGGCGCCAGCATTTGCGCACTGGCCGGATTCATCATTCCCACTGCCACGCCAATGCCGACAGTCGAGAGTGCGCAAATCGCAAGATTGTCGAACAGCACGCAAACCAAGCCGCTCACGCACGCCGCCACGCAAATCAGGCTCAGCCCCATCCCGCCATAGCGTGCGAGGAGGCGCGGCACGGCAAAGTTGATGCCGAAGCCCACCAAGTACACCATTGGCGCAAAGAGGGCGATGAGATCCGCTCTCCATCCGCGCGTGTCCGCGATCATTGGAGCGAGCAGCGGAATGCAGCCTGCGAGCATCGAAATCGCCGTTTGCACCGCAAGACTAATGCCGACAGCCGCCGCAGTGCCAAAACTCGCGAGCCACATCACCCGCTGCTTGCGCATATCAGAACACGCCTGCCCAAAGGTCCAAGTCATCGGAGCAATGCAAACTGCTGAACCACGATCCATGCTCGGCAGCCGGTCGGAAACGTCCGCGTGTCACCCCGCATCTCCAACAGAAGCCTCCGCCCTCGAGACTTCAGCCGGGCCGTCACGCCAGCTCGCCAAGTCCAGACCCGACCCGCCGACGGCGATGCCGATCGTCGTGTCGATCGCCTTGAGCGCCACAGCGTTCGAATAAAGCACGCTTCGTGTGCTGATCACGACCCGCCGTCCGATGTCCCTCCCGCTCGCCACCGCGAGTCCGAGCGCAATGACCGAGTCCGCGCCACCCATATGTCCCAGGCGTGGAACAGTGATGAGCGTCTTGTCCGACCCGATCCCAAGAGTCTGCAAGAAAGCGAGTTGGGCCTTCACGTCGAGCGGTGCGCCGGCCAGAAAGTCGATGCTCGCAAAACCCGCACGCTCGCAGACTGCGGTGATGTTGTGACGATCGGCTGCCTGCAGAAACTTCATCAGTTTCTCGGTCTGCGAGAGCCTCGCAGTGTTCTTCCACCAGTGAAGCCCGTGCTCCACCGCCGTCGGCGTCAACGGCCCGCGCGTGCCGCCGATTTTCGGGCAATACTGCTCGTGGAGTGACAGATCGTCGTTTGTCTTGAACGAGAACGCCGCGATCTCGTTGGCCGCATCACGCGTCACGATCGCGGCGGCCGCCCCAGCCGAGTACGCGGTGTCCGAAATGTGATCGACCCGGCGCGGAGGTCCCAGGAGGTAGTCGAAGCGATCTGCCGCGCAGACCGCAACCCTGTGATACGAACCCGATCGGATCAGGCTCGCGGCGATCCACAGCGCATCCCCTATCGCCGGACACCGATTGCTCAGATCGAAGCCAGCGGCGTGCACGGCGCCGAGCTCGTGGAGTACGGCGAACGCGGCGACCCACGGTGCCGGATAGTCGCGCGTCATTCCGGCGAAGATGAGCAGCTCCAGGTCGCTGACATCCAAGCCGGCGGCATCGAGCGCTGCTTTCGTTGCGCGCGCACCCATGGTCGAGGGATGATCCTGGGCATCCGGCAGGGTATGCGAGTGCAGGCCGAATTGCTCAACGGCCTTCACCGTGACGGAATAATCGCGCGCGATCGAAACGCTGTCCCGTCGCGAGCGCGGAACATACCAACCGATCGACCGAATTCCCGGCATTGTCGTCATCCCCTCTCAGTTCGCAAACAGGCTGCGCAGGTTGGCTCTGTTGACCTTGCCGCGCGAATTCTTCTGAACGGAGTCGACGAAGCAGATCCTCTCCGGGCACTTGTAGGCCGCCAAGGCGCCGCGACAATACAGAAGGACCTCGCGCTCCGTCACTTGCGCCCTCGCCTTGCGAACCACGACGGCCGCAACGCTTTCGCCTAGCATCTCGTTCGGTAGGCCGACCGTGTAGGCCTCGCTCACCGCTGGATGCGCAAGCAGCACGGTATCAACGTCGGTCGGATACACGTTGAGTCCCGCCCGGATGATCACCTCCTTGATCCGGCTCAACAGGTGGACGCGGCCGCCCGCATCGACGTCCCCGTAATCGCCGGTGCAGAACCAGCCGTCCCGCAACACTTTCGAGGTCAGCTCGCGATCGTTGTAATATCCCAGCATCACGCTCGGGCCTCGTATCTGCAGTTCACCTTGCTGCCCCGGCGGCAACGCACGGCCGCCCGCGTCGACCGCCCGGATTTCGCAGCCGAACTGCGTGCCGACCGACAATTTGTCGCGCTCTGGGGAGTTCGGTGAAAACGCAGTCCAGCTTGCCGTTTCCGTGATCCCATAGCAGTTGAGCAGGGGAACCCCGAAGGTTCGCTCGAATTGCTCGATCTCCTCGACCCTGAGAGGCGCCGACGCGCACGTCACGAAGCGAAGGCGAGGCGGGCGGCGCGGCCTCCTCAGGTCCGCGAGCTGGAGCAGCATGCGGACGATCGTAGGAACGCTGGAAAACCAAGTGATCTCGTTCCTGTCGATCGACTGCCAGAGTGTTTTCACCACATCGAGATCGAAGGGACGCGAAAGGACCAATGTGCTGCCGTGGAACAGTGCCGAAAGGCAGTTGCAGATCAGCCCGTGCCCGAAATGTGTCGGGAGCATGCAGAACGCGCGGTCAGCTGATGACAGTGAAAACCACTCAGTGATCGATTTCACTCTCGCCAGGATCGTCGCGTGCGAGTGCATCACCCCTTTCGGGGCGCCGGTCGTCCCAGACGTATAGAGGAGCAGCGCCAATTGTCCGGACCCGCAGGGCTGCGGCGACGCGGCGGTCGTTTCGACCGCCGCCGCGGTATCGAACGCCGAAATCCCGCCAGCTGCGCCAGCGTCAACGGCGATGAGCGCGCCTGCCGTTCCTACTTCGGCGGCCTTGCGCGCGCTGCCCTGGTCCACGACGACTGCGCCGGGCTCGGCATGAGCAAATATTCTCTGCAATTCGGTGACCGCAAGGCCGCCATCGACCGGAACGGCCACCATTCCCTGGTGTAGCGCCCCAAGCAGCGCGACGAAGAATTCTGGCGTGTTGTGCGTCATGATCGCGACTTTTGCTCCCGGGTGGCATCCATTCGCGGCGAGCAATCGTCCAAAAAGCACGGCCTGCCGGACGAGCATGTCGTAGGTCACCGCGGGCCGGCTGTCGGCCGGCACGATGCACGGCTTGTCCGGCGCATGTTGCGCATGAGCGGCGATCGTTGAGAACAGGTGGGTCATAGACATTCCTGTGCTCCAACTTAAGGGTATCCACGCAAAGCGAGCGCGACGGGCCGCTATCCGCCCCGATGCGGCCGCATCAAGATCGAATGCACCTTCTGCGTCAAAGACGTCAGCGTCACCATGTCGTCGACGGACATTTCCTCGAAAGACACGCCGAACTCCTTCTCGAGCGTCAACGCGAGGCTGATCGCCTTGAGCGAGTCGAGGAGCCCCGCTCCGACAAGCTCTTCCTCGACACCGCCGAGCCGATCCCTGACGATGCTCGAAATCCGTTCGCGAACCACGGCAATGTCCCGACCGCCCTGCACGTCGTTCTCTTCGGGTGACCGCCGACTGCGCAGCTGCATCGCGCCATGCCCCTTCATTGCTGCTTGAACGAACAGTACACTCGCGTGTTGTTCTTTCCCTTGGCACGACGTTTCACAGATATCTGGCCCACCTCTTGCGCAGAGCGCACGTGCGTTCCACCGCACGGGATGATGACGTCGTCATAGATCCAGTAGAGGAGATCGTCCGCATCCGGCTCTGCTTCCATTCGGATCGCATGGCCACGGCGGATCATCTCGTTGGCGAACTCCTCGATGGCCGGGATGGCCTCGGCGGGGACCGGATCGAAATAGTCGAAACGCGCGCCTTCGCCGTAGATGTAGCAACCCCGCGTGGTAGGCCCCTCGCCGTCACACGGCAGCAGCGTGCGGACGGCGTGATACAGGAAATGTGCGGCGCTGTGATAGCGCATGTGCAGGTAGCGCACGTCCCAATCGATTTTCATGGTCACCTCTTGCCCTACTGCGAACGAAGCGGGCTGAGCCAGCCGATGAACGATGAAGGTATCGACCGATATTGCAGGGACTGCGACTTTCGGATTGGCGACGCGCGCGGTGCGCCCGCCTTGTTTCTGCACATCGATGACCGGGATGCCGTCGATCGTCCCTTGGTCGGGGACCTGCCCCCCGGACTCCGCGTAAAAAACCGATCTATCGGTGACGACAAGGTCGGCATGCACGAAGATGACCGTCCCTGTCGCCTCAGTGCAGTACGGATCTGCATGAAAAAGCTTGCGGGTCGCGGGAATCGCTGCCGCCGTATTCAGGAACGCCCTGCTCATGGTCTTCTGCCCTTACTCCCGCTATTGCGTACTCAGCCACTGGTCGTTCCAGATCGTATCTGCGTAAAGCTCTCCTCTGTCTGGGAAGAGCGTCAGTATATTTCCGGAATGCAGACGCCTCGCAACGCGCCGTGCCGCCTCGAACACGAGGCCGGAAGAGCCTCCGACGAACAGGCCGCGGGCGGCGAGCTGTCGAACGCGCCGGAACGCATCGCCGTCGCTCACGAGCTCGACATCGTCGACCAGGTGCATGCGCCGTCGTATGACTTCGGGCACGATGTTCTGATTGCCGACTCCCCGCAGGCGACTTGGGCCCGGCTTACCTCCGAAGGTGACAGAGCCGAATCGATCGGCGGCGATCATTCGAATTGCAGGGTTCTTCTCCTTCAGCCACGAGGCAATCGCGGAGAAGTGTCCGCCGCTGCCGATTCCGAACACTCCCGCGGTGATATCCAACGGATCAATCCGCTTTCGCACTTCCGGCAAGAGCCAGGTGGAATATGTTTCCGGATTGAGCTCGGAATTGTTCTGGTCGGTCCAAAACCAGGACGCGTTCGCGTCGACGAGCTCGCGGACCCGATCTTCCCGCGCCTGTTGCCAACCGAGAACAGGGTGCGGCAACCGAACGAAATCTAGGGCAGCGCCGAGCAGCTCGATCTTGCGCCGCGTGAGTGCCGGCAGATTGGGGTCGGAAACCAGCGTAATCGGATGTCCCAGCAAGCGTCCAGCGACCGCAAGACCTTCACCAAAAGAGCCCGATGTCGATTCGACGATCGGCTGTTCGGGCGCCAGCTGACCTGTTCGCCGCAGCAGCAGGATCATTCCGAGTCCCAGGAGATTCTTGAAGCTCGCGTCGATATGCGCACCACCGCAAATTGCGAGAATTCGGCTGGCGCACCCCTCGACGAGACCGAGATCGATCACTGGAACCTGGGCAAAATAGCGAATGAAGGCTTCGGCCTGACACGCCGCGACGTCAAGGCCGCGGGATTTCGCTGCAACATGTGGTGCCGCGCGCCTTGCCATCAGCTCACGATCCTCCGCAGAGTCGAGCCGCAGCCGAAGAGAAAAGGGAATTTACGCGTTTCCGGAGTTTGCGAGAAACCGGCGATATCGTGCCCGCGGCCCACGGCGGCTGTGAATGCAGTCAGCAATGCGTCCAATGCGTCCGGGTCCCGGTGGAACGCGCCGATCACCGTTCCGCTGTGGGCCACGAAATAGCCGTCGGCGTCCCTCTTCCTGACCAGTCCACGCAGGTTCGTGAGCTCCGATTTCGGAAACCACGTGTCATTGATGTCTGCGGATGCCGAGGTCATTTCCCCGAGCGCCCGCGTCTCTCCCCGACGTGCCGCCGGGATCAGCTCCGCGAAAATGTCGTCGAAAACCTGGGTTTCCGCGGAGGTGTATCGCGGACGTCGGCGATCGACATCGTCGGTGTACAGCGTCCGCTCGGTTGGATACCCGGCAACATAGCAGCCCGAAGGAAGGCCGAACGCTTCGCTGAGGCGCAGTCCGCGCTTGTATTCCCAGAACTGGGTAAATCCATTGCAACAAAAAAAGTCGTTAGGCTCGAGCGACGCAATCAGACGGCCGTATTCGGAAACGTTGAGCAGCGCGCAGCCAGTCGCGGCAAGCGCATTGTAGACGAGCTGCATCATCTGGGAGGACGTGCCACAACCCACGCCGATCTTCTCGCGCAGAGTGAACTTGATATGGCCACCGATCTCGTGGAGACTGGCAAAGTCCAGCAGGCTCCGCGCGAACTTGGCCGTCTTGTTCATCCCTTCCGGATCGGTGCTGATCTGGCGGCCCGCGCGCAGCCCGATTTTCGCTGACGCAGAGATCGGGAAAGGCATCGCACAAAGAAAATCCAGCCCGCCCGTGGTCCGCCCTTGCACCCACTCGCCGCGTTTGCCGCTCAAGGTCGCGGTGCCGCTCGCGATCACGTCGTCATCGTCGATGACATTCGCGGGCTCGTTCACTGCAGAAGGAAAACAGACTCCCGCTGCAGAAAACATAAGATTTTCTGCCATGGAAAACCCCACACTCCCCTCAGCCCATCTGGCGACAGGTTGTGATGGAAATGAGCGCGCGCCCGCGAGCGCAGACACCCATTCGACCCGCCGAACAAATTTGGCGAACCGAGGTTGTTTTCAGAGGTAAATTGTACGTCCGCGCTACTCAATGTGCAATAGATTTTTTCTTGACTATTTACTTGTGGTAGTACTTTGCCAGCAACCGATGCGACGACTGACGCTCGCATGAGTCCGACGAGCCTTATGTCGATCCGGTCGATTCTCATCGATCATTGCCCTTTATGCGGTCGGCTATACCAACCAAAATTAGCTGGATTGCCTGCTGGCGTCCGTCCACCACTGCGATGCGTGGTGCACGCTGCCCGTCGATTCACCCAGAACGCTTTCGGAAATTTCGTGGTCAACACGAGCAATGGCGAACCGCAAGGCAAGATCGCCCCGCCCGACCTCGACGCCACCCGGCACATGCAACGCAAACGTGCCTGCCCTCGGAATGCGGCGGACAGCCCTATGATGATCTCTTAAGGTGGGATCGGGAATTCGAGGTCCGGGCGACATCCGATTCTCGGTCCCGGACCCACATGGGCGCTGGCGGGGACTGATCCGGGCGCGCCGAGCTCGCCGCCCGGCAGGCGTCATCGAGCGCGAAGATCCGTGCGCCGGCACGCCGGCTGCGTCAGAACCCGGACTCGTTCGCTGATGGCAAAAATCTTCCCCGTCCGCACCCGCGTGTCCGGCATGGCGCTCGGCTACAACATCTCGGTGCCGATCTTCGGCGGCTTCGCGCCGCTCGCCGCCCAGTCGCTGATCGAGCTCACCGGGTCGAAGCTCGCGCCGAGCTACTACCTGATCGCGACCGCGCTGCTGAGCCTCGCGGCGCTGATCGCGCTGCGCCGGCGGTTGCGGGTGTAGATCACGCGACCGGTCGTTGTCTCAGCGGAAATAGTGCGTGACGCCGAGCCACACCGACCACATGTCGGGCGAGATGCGGTCGCTCTCCGTCTGCACGGCGTTGAAGGTCGAGACGAGGGTCGCCGACGTGCTGGCCTGGCTGTCGGAGAAAGTGGAGGTCAGGGTCTTGCTCTCGAACTTGGTGTACCGTCCCTCCGCCCGCAGCGTCCAGTCGGGCGCGATCTGCCGCTCCCAGCCGGCGCCGATCGTACCGCCATTGAGCCCGAACGACTGACCGAATTGGAACCGCGCGTAGGTGTAGCCGCCGATCAAGTAGATGTAATCGATCGGATCGACCAGCACGCCGCCGCGGGCCAGCGCGGACACCATCCATTGGTCGTCGAGCTGGTCCGTCAAGGACGAGGCCGATGTCTCGGTGGATGTGGTCGTGCCCGCGACGCCACCGGGCGGCGTGCGGACGGTCGTGCTATTGGAGACCGCGGTATTGGCACCCTGCAGGTTCACGCGGATGTTGGAAACGCCGCCTTCGATCTGCCCGCCCAGGATGACGTTGTTGCCGAGCACGTAGTCGTAGCCCAGGAACAGGTTGGCGATCGCGCCGAAATCCCGGCCGCTGAGGCTGCCCGTAGAGGTGGCCGTTCCGGTCTCGACCGAGGTGAGACCGCCCGGGATCGTCACCGAGCTGCCGCCGAACGTGGTGACGGTGGTTTCATCCACTTGACTGTGCAGGGACGCCAAGCCGAACGCGGCGCCCGCATAGAGGCCGCCCCAACTCGGCGCCGACGGCTCGGCAAGCGGCGGGGCCTTGGTGGCCATGGCGTAGGCCGGCGGCGGCGCAAGCGCGGGCGCCGCAGCGCGCGCCGGCGCCGACGCGAGCTGCCTGCGCAGGT